>Ga0114931_10000075_pt1 | contig 98660 bp, 87 predicted proteins | sample 2SBtaG_FD_89579 | JGI IMG/M metagenome (GOLD analysis project Ga0114931, IMG submission 89579) | Deep subsurface microbial communities from Kolumbo volcano to uncover new lineages of life (NeLLi) - 2SBTROV14_V59a metaG | ecosystem: Environmental > Aquatic > Marine > Volcanic | place: Kolumbo...
TCATGGCTGGATACCTCCGAATAAAACGCTTGAGTGCGAAAGCCACTCATGTAGCTCTGGCCGGCGGCCCGTCCGCCGACCAACCTACGATAATGGAGGTGTCCAGCCGTTGCCATGTAGTCTAAGTGCCAACGCGACAGGCCGGCCCGTACCACCCCCACCCCGCGAAAATGTGTTGTCGCATGTCCACCGGTGGGCCCGCGCTATCTTGACTGTATCCGGCAGATGTGCACGCGCCCCGCTGCGCGTTTTCCATCCCGTGCTCCGGCGTTGCACCTCACCTGTTGCGCGACGCCCATTCCAATGACCGATTGCACCCGGAGAGTTGTTGTGATCCGACGCTGCCGAAAAAACATTCATCCCGCCCGAAAACGCCGACTCGGGCGGTGCAATTCCCCGTACGCCGGTTACCAACTGAACGCCTGGGCCCGGCGATCGGCGGTGGCCCGGGGCACAAACGCCGATTTTTCCAATATCGAGATATCCAGCGCCTGGCCGCGCTACTGGAGAGGTCTCTGGCCGGTCCTGCTGGCCACGTGATATCCTCGCGGTCGTTATCTTCGTCGCGGAGGCCGGGTGCCGATTCGGATCCCCCCTGGATGATCCGGGATGTGGTGAAGCCGCGAGGTGGTGGGATCCGGACGTTCTGGAATTGAACGAGTCGCTGGATCGCCTGTCGAAGAAGGCGCCGCGGGCGTGCGAGGTTGTGGAACTCCGGTTCATCGTGGGGCTGAGCGTTGTTGACGTGGCGCGTGAACTGGGTGTGTCACCGCGAACGGTCAAGTCGGATACGCGGTTTGCTCTGGCGTGGCGGCGATCGGACAGAACGGAAGTTGAGTAGGGAGCACGCAATGGATGGGCTCGCGGCGCGTACGATGAGCCCGGTTCTCGTCGAGCACGTGCGCAAGCGCGAGGCGCTGCGTCAGGGTGGGAGGCCTGTGCAAGTTCGCATTCACCATGATGAGCTCGACACCGCCCGCCAGGCCAGTTGCTGGATCCCGGACATGCTCGACCTGAGTGAAGCGCACGATCGGCTCGCCGAGAAAGCACGGAACCGCCCCGGTTTTTCCGGTGTTGTGCGACAGGCCGGGTGCCGGCATTGCCCGGCACCCGGATTTCAGGTTTCTAAACGTTGAGAGAATACCACGATCGGCATCAACCAACCTCAGTGGGTCGGGCAGATTTTCACCGTATCGACGTTCTCGTGGTGGCTCGCAGCGGAACATCGAGCGGTACCCCGCTCTCGGCCGACGTTGTGAGGGCGCCCACCGGCAAGTACTGGATAAGCTCCCATCCGGCCGGACCGTTTCTCATCGTGAAGTATCCAAGCGTTTCATAGAGGGTGCCCGTAAACCCATTCACCTGGAACGTCACGGTAAATGCCGACGGGTTGCGGCTGACGAGCGAATACGTACCCGAGGCTATGCTACGCCCGTCGTCATAGAAATTATACGAACCATTGCTGTAGAAACGAAATCCCGCCGTATGCGGTTGCAGATTTTGCCAGTAGTCTCCGTTCCACAATTGCGAAGAAGAGAATCTCGTTAACAGATCCTCGATGGCTGGGTCGGAAAACGTTACGCTTCCTACCTGCCCGGCAACCTGTGTGAATGGGCCATTCCACGTATACATCGAAAAGCGCGAGCTTCCGTCCCAGAAGCCGTTAGTCGCCGAAACGGTGTGACTTCCGGGTGCCAGCTCGATTTCTTTGAAACTGCCCGGCGCAATCCCCATTGGACTGACAGGAAATTGCTCTGCTCCCCCGTCGATGCGAAGAGACACGATGGGGTACGACGTGTTGTTCACGAATCGTGTCGCGGATACCGTCCGAACGACGGTGACCGTCAGCACATTGCTGTAGGGGGTCCATCCGTTGTCGAAGGCCCGTACACGGTACCAATACGTTCCCGCCGTGTGCGCCGTAATCGACAGTTGCTTCGGGGACTGTCGATCCCCCGTAAGGTACGATTCCCAGATTTGCGAGAAACCGGCTGTCGCCGACGTTGATGATTCCTCGAGCCGGTATCCCGAAGTGCTCGGACAAAACGTGCACGACGGCCAGTTGTAGGTCCACGTGAGGGTAAACATCACGCCTTCGTTTACGGACGACGGTCCTGTGAGTACGGGCGGTGACAGGGGCACCGCGTTGGTCCGTGCGCTGGCAACGTTCGAGTAGGATGAAGATCCCGCCGTGTTGTACGCGCGCACCCGGAAATAATACGTCGTGCTTGCCGTCAACCCGGTTGCCGTGTACGCGGTGGCGTTCGAACCCAACGTGGCGATGCGCGAAAAGCCGCTGGCCTGGGACAGACTGCGTTCCACGTAACAACCCGCCTCGTTCGATGCGTTGTCGCTCCAGTGCAGGTTAATCGATGTTTGTCCCGCCGTGGTGGCGACCAGACTCGACGGCGCAATCGGGGGCACCAATTTTGGTTTTGTGGGATCGCTTTTGCAAGAAACGAGCGATAATACGGTCGCGGCCAGCGCCGCTGCGATTACACAATAAAACAACCTGGTACGCATGATATCCTCTCCGGATCGGGGGAATCGTCATTCCACCACCCTGAGTGGGGTGGTTACGGGAATGTCAGACCCGGATATCGCCGGGGAATCACACGCAAGTTGAAAAAAATGAAAGGTCCCGTCGGGCGCAATCGGCCTTCAAGAATATGCGGAAGTTTGCACTCGCCGCAAATGGGGCATAACTACGCCATCGTTCTGCGGTTGTGCGGCCGCTCACTATTCCCGTTTCCATCTGCACCGAATAACGCACGCGTTCCCACCTGCTGTGCCTGGCCTGCAGCCCACACGAGCCGCTCGTTAGGGCGTAACGTTGTATTTCGAAGCGGTACGGAATCCCAACGCATGATCGCATGGCCTTGCCCTTGTAATTTGCCAGCGTAAACACAAGCGTTGTCGCCGCCGCTGCCAGCGCCCGATCCGAGGTCTTCATGACCTCCGTGGCCCCCACGCTGCCATCCACCGCAACCAAAACACGGACCATCACGGCACCCCCGTGATTCCCGGCGCGCGCCTCCTCGGGATAACCGGGCTCGACGAAGTGCACGGGCACCGAGGGCTCGTCAGCTTGTCGTCGCGCGTAACTGATCTGCTCTTCGATGAATCGTCTTCGCTTCATCCAGGTCCTCCTGCGAGGATCTCATCTTACGAAAATACTAACTCAACATCTGGTCCAGTTGTTGGGAAGCAGACTCGATGCTCCTGGGTCGGGCGATCGCCGCTTCGTAGGCGTTTTTGCCTTGCGCGCCGATCCCGGCGAGCAGTGACATGGCCGGGAGGGTTTTGATGCCACGCAGACAGCAGAGTGTCTCGGCGTGCGTTCGATACGTCGCAGAGTGTGCGTGTCGGGTGATCTGGTCGTCGAGTACGCCGCGCCGGGGTTCGGGATACTCGATGTTCGAACCCGGTGGCCAGGGCGGTGTACATGGCGCCATGCCGGAGGGTCCATCCGTTTCTATATGTTGTAGACCCGCGTCACGCCACGAATGATTCGAGCAGATCAAGCACGGCGCAGGCATCGGCAAAATTGCTTGCAATGCCGAAACTGATACGTACCGCGCCAGAGCTCTTGCCGTCGACACACTGCCGGAACTGGTCGAATGTCATGCGCGCATCCGCCGTGCGAAAACAATCCTCGAGTTCCCCCTTCTCCAGTCCCAGCGCCACCTCGCCCGCACCTGGGTTGCAGAAACACCCCGTGCGCAGTGAGATGTTGCGCTCGTTCGCCCGCTGCTCGACGAGTGTGTGATCGATGGACGTTCCGTCGGGACCGTACAAGTTCATCGTAACTGTCCCCCCGCGCATGTGAGTATGCAAGGGGCCGTATACGCGTACGAGCAGAGAACCATCGGCGTGGCGGATTTCTTTCGCCTGTGCAATAAACCAGCCCGTCAGTGCGGTGACGCGGCGGTGAATCTGATCGATTCCGACCGAATCGAGATAATCCAGCCCCATCTCGATGGCGGGGAAACTCGTGTAATTGAGGGTTCCGTCCTCAAAGCCTTCGGCGCCCGGCGCGAGAAAATACTGGTCCGCCTGCACGGATGCCACGGTGATGGTGCCGCCGGCGAACCACGGTCGCTGGAGTTTTTCCAGTGCCTCGAATCGTGCGATCAGCGCTCCCACCCCGGTGGGGTATCCGAACATCTTGTAGAACGAAACCGTAGCGAAATCGGGTTTTATCCCGGAGAGGTCCAGCCGGTTCGTGGGAACGAACGCTGCGGCGTCGAGCAGCACATCGCATCCCGCATCGTGGGCGCGTTCGATCCATTCCAGCGGGTGCTGGACTCCAGAAAAATTGGATTGCGCGGGAAATGCGAAAAGGTTGTGCGCGTCGCGATTTACACCACGCAACAGCGTGTTGACGGCCAGTTCGGGAATGCGCATGTCGGGCGGCATCAGCGGCACGTAGCGTGTAATCGCCCCACGCGCGCGATCGAATTCGCGGATACCGTTGACCGAGTTGTGATTATCGAACGTCAAAATAAATGAACTGCGTGTATCGAACGGATACAACTCGCCGACGAGCTTGAGCGCGTGGCTCGCATTTGCCGTGAAGATCACGGTGTACTCCGATGGGGAGGCGCCGAAGAATTCCAGTACCCGTCTCCGCCCGCGCGCTACAAAAAGGGTAGAAAGCGCCGAGGTCGGGTTGGTGGAATGGGGATTGCCGAGCACGCTCGTGGCGAGCATTTGTGCATGACGCCCGGGCAGCGACGCGGGATACATGCCCGCCCCCGTGTAGTCCACGTACACGTGGGAGCCGGCGTCGAGTCGCGCAAATTCGCGCTCGCGCAGGTCGTCGAGCGCCGCGGTATCGGCATAGTCCGGCCAGTCTTCCAGAAATTGGTCCCGGTGCAAGTCGGTGTGCGTATGGCGTCGCGCGCTCATGGGTACAGCATACGCGAAACCGTCCCTGTATTTCGAGTTGAAACTCTGCCATCGCGGCGAATTGCGCGCGTATAACCCGTTAAGCTCATTGACTTTATTGGTCGGGTCGTCTACCATGAACAGAGTTACCATCCCCTTACGGGGCGGCCCGGCGTCGCCCCGCTGCTGCTTCAGATTGGGAAGAACTCATGCGTGTTCTCATAACCGGAATAACGGGCTTCGCGGGGAGCCACCTGGCCGACTACATACTCGATCGCGGAGATGCGGAGGTGCACGGGATTATCCGCTGGCGCAGTCGAACGGAAAACATCGAGCACCTCGAGGGACGCGTGCCGATGCACGAGTGTGACCTGCGCGACGCGTTGTCCACACGCGAAGTAATCGAACACGTGCGCCCCGACTGGATTTTCCATCTCGCCGCGCAGAGTTTTGTGCCGACGTCATGGAAGGCGCCCTCGGAAAGCCTGACGACAAACGTGCTCGGCCAGGTAAATATTTTTGAGGCCGCGCGGAAAACTGATCTGGACTGTCGTATCCAGATTGCCTGTTCGAGTGAAGAATACGGTATGGTGCGTGACAACGAAGTACCCATAACAGAAAACAACCCGCTGCGCCCGCTGTCGCCTTATGGCGTGAGCAAGGTGGGACAGGATCTGCTCGGTTACCAGTACTACATGAGCTACGGCATGGACATTGTGCGCACGCGCGGGTTCAACCACACGGGCCCGCGGCGTGGACCGGTCTTCGTGTGCTCCGATTTTGCCAAGCAGATTGTCGATATCGAAAATGGGCGCTGCGACCCGGTGATGCGCGTGGGCAATCTCGAGGCCAGGCGCGACTTCACCGACGTGCGCGACATCGTCCGCGCCTACTGGCTTGCGCTTGAAAAAGGGAAAGCGGGTGAGGTGTATAACATCTGTTCGGAGAGGTCCTGGGCGATCCAGAATGTGCTCGACATGCTCGTCGGCATGTCGGATGCGGACATTCGAGTAGAACGTGACCCCGCGCGTCTCCGGCCGTCCGACGTGCCCATTCTGCAGGGTGATTGTTCGAAGTTCCGCGCCGACACAGGATGGACGCCGGAGATTCCGTTGGAACAGACGTTGGCCGACATTCTGTCGTACTGGCGCGATCGTCAGGAGTAGGCGTGGCACGGGTTCTCGTCACGGGGTGTGGTGGGTTTGTGGGCCGCGTGCTGGCCGCGCTATTGGTGTCCGCCGGGCACAGGGTGTTTGGCGCCGAGCGTGACGTCGGCGTGGCGCTGCCAGAAGGCGTTACGCCGTTTGCCGGCGACCTGAGTGACCCGCGGGTTGTCGGACGCGTACTCGGTGCGAGCAGCCCCGACTGGATTGTCCATCTGGCGGCACAGTCGAGCGTGCGCCATTCGTTTGACGACCCGGCCGGAACGATCGCGGCCAATACGTTGCCCGCCCTTCACTTGCTCGATGGTCTGCGCCAGGTCGGGCACGGCGCGCGGATTCTTCTGGTGGGATCGGCCGACGAATACGGCGTGATCGCTCCCGAAGATCTCCCGGTACGGGAAGTTCACCCGATACGACCCCAGAGCCCGTATGCGCTGGCCAAGTCGGTGCAGGCGAGCTACGGTAGCCTGTACGCCGTGCGATACGGTGTGGATGTCGTGATCACGCGAAGTTTTAATCACACAGGTCCGGGCCAGCGTGACTCGTTCGTTCTGCCCGCGTTTGCGCGCCAGCTGTGTGAAATCCGGACCGGTACGCGCACGGCCGTGATGGAAGTAGGCAACCTTGATGTATGGCGTGACTTTACCGACGTACGTGACGTATGCGATGCATACGTTGCGCTACTCGAACGAGGCCGCACCGGCGAGATCTACAATGTTTGTTCGGGGCAGGCGGTGTCGATTCGCGATACCCTCGAGAAGTTGCGGCGCATCACCGGGGTGGACGTGAGCGTCCGGAAGGACGCGGCGCGGATGCGCCCGGTGGACATGCCCGAACTGCGGGGCGATGCGGGAAAAATTCGGGAACACACCGGTTGGTCGCCATCGATTCCGCTGGACGACACGCTGCATTCGCTCATCGACTACTGGAACGACCACGTTCGTGCGTAGCGGTAGCGCAGCACGCGTCAATCTGTCGGAGGTATCAGTTTGAAAATTTGTATGATAGGAACGGGCTACGTCGGGCTGGTCAGCGGCGCGTGCCTGGCCGATTTCGGGCACGACGTGGTTTGCATCGATATCGACGATGCGCGCATTGATGCGCTGCAGAAGGGCGAAATCCCCATCTACGAGCCCGGGCTCTCCGACGTGGTTTCGCGGAACGCCAGCGCTGGACGCCTCACGTTTTCCACCGATCTGTCCCCTGCGGTGGCCGGTGCCGATGTGGTGTTTGTTGCGGTGGGGACGCCGTCGCTCGAAAACGGGGGTACGGACCTGACATTCGTATACGCCGCAGCCGAACAACTGGCGGGTAGCCTGGTGGGGTACACCGTCGTTGTGCAAAAAAGCACGGCTCCGGTTGGAACCGCGCGCCGCGTGGCCGCAGTAATTGCGCGGGCCGCTGCCGATGGCGCCGAGTTCGACGTTGTCTCCAATCCGGAGTTCCTGCGCGAGGGATCGGCCGTGGAAGACTTCATGCGGCCCAACCGTGTGGTGATCGGATCGCAGAGCGATCGTGCACGCGACGTGATGCGGAAAGTATACAACCCGATATACCTTCTCGAAACGCCCATCGTAAACACCACGCTCGAGTCCGCGGAAATGGTCAAGTATGCGAGCAACGCGTTTCTTGCCACCAAAATTTCGTTCATCAATGAAATCGCGGCGATCTGCGAACTCACAGGTGCCGTGGTGGACGATGTGGCGCGCGGAATGGGCCTGGATGGACGGATTGGTCGCAAGTTTCTCCATGCGGGTATCGGTTACGGTGGTTCGTGTCTTCCCAAGGATGTTTCCTCGCTGCTCCACGTGGCGGGAGAACACGGTTATGATGCGCCGTTGCTACGCGCTACGCATGAGATCAACCACTCGGCGATATCGCGTGCAATGGCCAAGCTGCGCAATGCGCTCGGAACGCTTGACGGCAAGACCGTGGGGCTTCTCGGGTTGTCCTTCAAGCCCAACACCGATGACCTGCGCGAAGCGCCCTCGCTTGGCATCGTGGACGCGCTGGTGTCATCGGGGGCCGTCGTTAAGGGGTTCGATCCGATTGCGGCCGACAATTTTCGCACGACGCCTCACGGATCGAGCGTGGATTACTGCAAGAACGCGTATGACGTATCGGAGGACTGTGACGCAGTGATTTTGTTGACCGAGTGGAACGAATTCCGCGAACTCGATTTCGATCGCATGCGTCGATTGATGGTCGGAAATGTGTTCATCGACTGTCGCAACGTGTACGACCCGGCACGCGTTATCGAACACGGGTTCACGTACAGGTCATTTGGCAGGGGAACGTCTCCAGGCGCGAGCTGATGGCGGCCCCGTGGTGATGCTGTGCACATACAGGAGTGCTCACGATGAAACGGATAGACGGCGCGCGGATCAAGAAACTGAAGGTAATTCCCGACGAGCGGGGATTTCTTATGGAAATTCTCCGCAATGACGACGAGTTTTACCAGAAATTCGGACAGGTGTACCTCACCGTGGCCTATCCCGGGGTAGTTAAGGGGTGGCACTACCATCGCAAACAAACGGACCACTTCGCCGTGGTCAACGGTATGCTGAAGGTGGTGCTTTACGACGGCCGTGAGGGATCTCCCACCCATGGGGTGGTAAACGAGTTTTTCATGGGCGAGAACAACCCGATGCTCCTTGTTATTCCGCCGCTCGTGCTGCACGGCATGAAGGGGATCGGAACGAAGCCCGGCTATCTGATCAATATTCCCACAGAAACGTACAACTACGATGAACCCGATGAGTTTCGTGTTCCTCCCCACGACAATGATGTGCCATACGACTGGGGTCGAAAGGACGGATGACGTTGCGCTTTTGTTCGATACTCGTCACCGGGGGGGCAGGGTTCATCGGGTCAAATTTTGTTCGCCTCGTGGCAAGCGAGCATCCGGATACACAAATTGCCGTGCTCGACAAACTCACATACGCCGGAAATCTCGAGAATATCTCCGATCTGGTCGATGCCGGTCGTGTTCGGTTCGTGCACGGGGACATCGCCGACCCGGGAAAATCGCGCGAGGCGATGCGCGGGGCCGACGCCGTATTCAATTTTGCTGCGGAGACCCACGTGGACCGCTCCATTGAGGAGGCGGCCTCGTTCATCGAAACCGACGTGGGGGGCACGTACAACCTGTTGCGCCAGGCGCATGATCTCGGCGTGTCGCGCTACATCCAGATATCTACGGACGAGGTCTATGGATCGAGCGGCGGTGAGAATTTTACAGAAAACTCGCCACTGGCCCCGGGTAACCCGTATTCGGCGAGCAAGTGCGGCGCAGACCTCATGTGCCTTGCTTTTGCCCGTACGTACGGGCTCGATGTGGTAATCACGCGCTCGTCGAATAATTTTGGCCCGTATCAGCACGTGGAAAAATTCATTCCCCTGTTTACGACCAACGCGCTTGAAGGCAAGGAACTGCCGCTCTATGGGGATGGTCTGCATGAGCGCGATTGGCTCTACGTGGAAGACAACTGTCGTGGTGTGCTGCGGGTCGCCGAACAGGGTAAGAGCGCAGGTATTTATAACATCGCGGCGGGTAACAGCCAGCCCAATCTGCACGTAGCGGAGTTGATCCTGAACCACGTGGGAAGCACGGGTTCCAAAATAGTTTTCATTGAAGACCGCAAGGGGCACGATCGATCCTACCGCATAGACCCCGCCCGGACGGTCGCGCTCGGGTGGAAACCCCGCTACGCGTTTGATGATGCAATGGAAAAAACGGTACGCTGGTACGTAAAACACCGGGCGTGGTGGGAACATGTGAAGTCGGGAGCGTTTCGCGAGTACTACGAACAGCACTATCGCGACCGGATCAAGCGCGGCTCGGCGCACGACGTGTAACATGGCACCCAAAAAATTTACTTCTGTTCGGCCGAAGCTGCTCGCGGTAGTTGGCGCGCGTCCGAACTTCATGAAAATTGCGCCGATATGGCGCGCGCTCCAGCACACGCGCTTTTTTGACCTGTGCCTGTGCCATACCGGGCAGCACTACGACGAGAATATGTCGAAAGTGTTTTTCGACGACCTCGAGCTTCCGCGTCCCGACGTCTATCTTGGCGTTGGATCGGGCTCACACGCCGCGCAAACCGGTCGCATCCTGATCGAATTCGAAAAGACGATGATTGGCGAACAGCCGGACCTTGTAATCGTCGTGGGGGATGTGAATTCAACCATGGCGTGTACTCTGGCCTCGGTGAAAGCGGGCGTGCCGGTTGCGCATGTGGAGGCGGGTTTACGCAGTTTCGATCGTTCGATGCCCGAAGAAATCAATCGTATGGTCACCGATATTCTATGTGGCGATCTGTTCACGACATCGCCGGAGGCCCACACCAACCTGGTGCACGAAGGCGTGGACGAAGACAGAATTCACTTTGTAGGTAACGTCATGATCGACAGCCTGCTGTATTACGCCGACCGCTGGGAACGGTCGGGTGTGCTCGAGACGCTGTCGCTGGCACCCGGAGGGTACGGGCTCGTCACACTCCATCGTCCGTCCAACGTGGACAATGCGCAGGTTTTCGCCGGAATTGTCGAGGCGATGGTCGAAATTGGCGGCGAGATGCCGCTTGTTTTTCCCGTCCACCCGCGGACACGTAACATGTTGCGTGATAACCACATCGAGATTCCCAACGAGCGTGTTCGGCTCATCGATCCCATCGGCTATCTGGACTTCATGAAACTAATGCGGTACAGTTCCCTCGTCCTTACCGATTCCGGAGGTATCCAGGAAGAAACCACTGCTCTCAAGATCCCCTGCCTGACGATCCGAGAAAACACCGAGCGGCCGATCACGTGTGAAATCGGCACAAACACCCTCGTAGGCACAGCCCGCGAGCGCATCGTTTCCGAGGCGCGCCGCGTTCTGCGCGAGGGGGTAGGCAACGCCGCAATGCCCGACTTGTGGGATGGGCATGCCGCCGACCGGATCGCAGAAGTCTTGAAAGCGCGTTTTGATGTCCACTAATCGCCAATCCTGGGTTTTTCTCCGCACTCCCGTCCAACAGAGTTTCGCGTGGAGCCTCGCGTTGACGTTGCTTCCCGTGGTCGCGGCGTTCGCCGGTTCCTGGCTTGTCGCGCGTTTTTCCGGTCCGACGGTGTGGGGTACGGTGTCGTGGGCGATGGCGCTCGCCACGTTACTTCTGATCCTCGCCCGGCTGGGTCTTGGGGTGGGGGCTTCGCGTTTGGCGAGCGAGATCGGCGCGCGGATTCCCGGTCAGCTTCGGGGCCTCTACACCGTGGCGCTGCGCATGCGTGCGGTTGCCACCGCGCTCGTGGCCGGCCTGACGTGGGTGCTGGCCGGGCCGCTGGCACGCGCGATCGGAAACGCCGGGCTTACCGGCGCAGTACGCATGGCCGCGGCAGTGGTCGTCGGCGCGAGTATCTACGAGTTTCACGAACAGTTCGTGGTGGGACTCAATCGACACGCGATTGTCTCGCGTGTGCGCGCGTTGATGCTCTCGCTGCGCCTGGTGGCTACGGCGACAATCGTTGCGCTGGGTTTGGGGGCGGTCGCCGTACTCGGCGGTTACGTTGCCGCATGGCTCGTTGCCATCGGTATTTTCGCGGGATTGCTGGCCTGGAGGTTGCCGCGCTCGGAGGTCCACGCGCGGGGTAGGCGGCAGGCGACGGATAGAGTGCCAGACCAGGTGCACGTGCAGGCACCCGATGAAACGTCGTCCCGGGCTGGAGCAGACGAACCGCACGGCTCGCGCGCGGCCAACCCCGACCGCGCGCATCGTGGCCACTCGCTGCGCCACCGATTGCTCGCTATCAGCCTGCCGCTTGCGATCAGTTCGGCATCGGTCACCGTATATTCGCAAATGGATAAGCTGATGATCGGGTATTTTGACTCCATCGAAGAAGTCGGACAGTATGCGATCGCACGTGCCGTGGTCGAGGTGGCTCTGTTTCCCGCGTTTGCCCTCGTGATGACCTTGCGCCCGGCACTGGCGTCGCGCTATTCGCTGGGGCAAGTGGGCGAATGCTCCCGACTGTTCGCGGGCTCTCTGCGCCTGGCGTTTGTTACGGGCGTCCTGGCCGCGTCGGTGCTCTCGGCGCTTGCCGTGCCGCTGTTTCGTGCGGTGTACACTCTTCACTACGCGTACGCGGGCACGCTCATGGTGACATTTGCCGCGGTCATCGTCATGCGCGCTCCGGGCGCTCTGGTTCTTCCGGCTCTGGTTGCCGCCGAGCGCACCCGACTATATGCGGTGCTTACTACCGTATCGGCGGGGGCCAACTTTCTGCTCAACCTGGTGTTGATCCCGAAATATCACGCGCGGGGGGCGATTTTGGCCACGGTTGTGTCGTACAGTGTCTTGCTAACCGTCGGGTTGTGGCAGTCGTTCGGTATCTTCGGGATGCGTCCCCGTGCGGCGTGGTTCGACCGGGCCGCGCGCACGCTTCTTGCTGGCGTGATTGCAGCCGGCGTGATCCGGGTATTATCCGACCGTGTACGACTCGAAGGCGCGGAAACGTTTGCGCTCGCGGCGGCGCAAGTGGCACTGTACGCCGGACTGGTGCTGGTCTTTGGAGTGGTGAAACGCGGTGATCTGGCGGTATTTCGACATAACTTGTTGAAACGAAATGTGTAACTGACGGGAAAAACTTGACAGCGGGCCCGTTTCCTCCGTATAAGGGGGCGTATTCTGGGTTCCGATGCAGGGTAAGGAGGCATCCGTGTTGCACCCTGAAATATTCTGGATAGACAGCCTGGCCGCGTTCGTGGTGGCGTTCCTCACCGCACTGCTGTCTACTCCCGTTGTGCGCCGGTTCGCGCTCGACCACGGGATTGGAGATAAACCCAACGGCCGCCGCATGCATATCCACATGATTCCACACCTCGGGGGGATCGCGCTCGTACTGGGGATGCTGACAGCAATTGGAGCCGCTGCTCTGATCGGTGGGGAAGGCGGATCGTGGGTGTGGCGCGGCGTGCGCGTATTGCCGGCTCTGGCGTTGATCGTTGGGCTCGGCCTGGTGGACGACATGAAGAACCTGCGCGCCAGGCAGAAGCTTACCGTGCAGATCATCGGCGCTGCGCTGCTGGTGATCGCCGGCTACCACCTGGTGACGGGATGGGCGCTAGCTGACGCAGTACCTGTTGCTTCGGGGCTCCTTTGCATTGCGTTTTTTGTTGGAATGTCGAGTGCCGTAAACCTGATTGACGGTCACGACGGACTCGCCGCGGGGCTTGCCGCCATCTCGGGAGGGGCCTTTGCCGTTTTGGCCGCTCTTTGGGGGCTGGATCACGTGACGATCGTCTCGCTCGCTATCGTTGGTTCTTGCCTGGGGTTTCTCGTCTTCAACATGCCGCCCGGGAGGATCTACATGGGCGATACGGGCAGCATGTTCCTGGGTACGGTGCTCGCGATGATTGCGTGTTCCCTCAGCGCCGCTCGCCCCGGGGGGCATACGTTTCTGGCTGCGTGTCTCATCGTGGCCGTACCGATGCTTGACGTGGTGCTGGCGATCGCGCGTCGTATCGCATTGCACTCCCCGCTTTTTCGCGCGGATTCACTCCATATGCATCACGTTTTGCAGAAGGATGGATTCTCACCCCGGCAGGTTCTTTCCATTCTTTTTTCGATGCAGGTATTCCTGTCGAGTCTCGGAATTATTGCGGCGCAAGGGTTCGCTTTTCCGATCATCATCGGCGGTGTGTTTCTTCTGGCCACCGCCGTTGTATTCTTTCGCATGATGATCGCGACAAACAAAGCGCGTGTAGAAACAACGCCGGACATTGGGCTACACACCCTCCGCATTGAAGGCGGCCGCATCGTTCGCGAGAAAACCACCGCCTCACGCTGAATCCGCACAAGTGCAACCATACTGTTCCCGCGCCGATGTTTGACCAGCCCGCGTACGATGTGTTATCCTCTGTGCCAGCATTGAAATCTCGTCATCAGTGTGACCGTCACTTCACCACGCAACGGGGGGACGGCGTGTGACCATCCGAACAACGTGTCGAACGGGCAGCGATGTCGATTTGTTGTCACGGACAAAAGCGCAGGAAGTGCTTGCGTTGCTCGACAGCCAGGCGGCAGGCTGCGCGGTAGATTTCATTCCACCGTCCGACCCGGAATTTATTCGTAATTCACACACGCACCCTGGTTCGCCGGCACGCGTTGCTCTTCTGTTGAACGCACTTCTCGACGGACACTTCGACGCGCTGGTACTCGACGCGTCAAGTCTTCCGACCCAGATGCCTTCCGGGCTGGTCATCGGGGCGGTTACGCGCCGCATCACGCCCTGCGACGCGTTGATCTCCTCCGACGAACAAATTCTGGACGAACTGCCCGACGGAGCTACCGTCGCGGCCGATTCGCACCGTCGCAGGACGCAAATGATGTGTTATCGCCCCGAGTTGCACATTGTGGACGTACGCGGCAGTCTTGATTCGATGATACAAAAGATTCGTTCGGGGGTGCTCGATGCTGCCGTGGTAGCGGCGGCGGACATGGAGCGGCTCGGTCGCCAGGACGCCGTAGTCGAACTCTTGACCAATTCGGTGTGTGTCCCGGCGGCCGGTCAGGGCGCGCTGTCGGTAATCGTGCGTTCGGCGGAAGCGCCGTTTCGAGACAGCGTGCAACAAATCAACGACGCCCGGACGTCCGCCGCGCTCCGCGCGGAGTGGTCGTTTCTTGAACACCTGGGAGTGGAAGACACTTCCCTCGTTGGTGTCCTCGGCACGATCGAGGACGGTACGGTGGAGCTCGACGGCGTACTGGCCGTACCCGATGTAAATGAAAAGATCCGTTGTCTGGTGCGCGGTGCGATCGGCCAGGAAGAAGAACTTGGCGAAATGCTGGCGTGCGAAATTCTCGACGCAGGCGGTCGAGAGGTACTGAGTATTTTGTAGCGCCAGGTTCTGTGGGCAGCGTGGCCTCCACCCTGCTATACTGTGAACCGGCCCCGGGCGGCCGGTTGTTTTTTTGTGAACTCCGTTACCGGACAGGAACCGAATTTCATGCTCGACCGAAAATTGTTTCGCGACGACCCCGAGCGCGTCCGTAAGGGCGCGCGCCTCAAGAATGTGGAAGTAGACGTCGATCGTATCGTGGCCCTGGACCGCGAGGCCCTCGATAACATCCGGCGCGGAGACGAATATAAGCACGAACGAAATGAACGCTCCAAAGAAATCGGGCGTTGCAAGCAGGCGGGCGAGAACACGGATGAGATCCAGGCAGCCATGAAGGATCTGGCTCAACGTATTCGGGAAATCGAAGGCCGAAACCGGGAAATCGAAGACGAACTCGAGCAGCGGCTGCTGGCCGTCCCCAACTTGCCCTGTGCGGACGCCCCCGCGGGAGACGAAACGAAGAACCGTGTTGTTCGCGAAGTGGGCAGGGCCGAAAAACCGTTCGACGACGTGGTTCCTCACTGGGAAATCGGCGAGCGCCTTGGCATTATCGATCTCGAAGCGGGCAGGCGCGTATCGGGCAGGGGTTTCATCGTGCTGCGTCGCGAGGGGGCTCTGCTGTCACGCGCGTTGATCAACCTGATGCTCGATATCCACGCCGAACAGGGCTACGAAGAAGTCGTCGTTCCCTATCTTGTCCACGAAGACTCGATGACAGGGACGGGACAGCTACCCAAGATGGCCGAAGATATGTATCGCGTGTCCGACAATTTCTGGTTGATTCCGACCGCCGAGGTACCCGTAACAAATCTTCTGCGGCAACAACAAGTTACCCGCGACGAATTGCCCATTCGACTTACCGCACATAGCCCCTGTTTCCGGCGCGAGGCGGGGGCCCACGGTGCCGATACGCGGGGCTTGTTGCGTGTACACCAGTTTGACAAAGTGGAAATGGTTAAGATCGTTGCGCCGGAGACGTCGTACGACGAGATGGAAACACTCGTGGCCGACGCGGAAGCGGTTCTCGATGCACTGGAATTGCCGTGGCGTGTCGTAGATCTGGCCACCGGTGATTTGAGCTTCGCAGCGGCCCGATGCTTCGACATCGAGGTGTACGCACCGGGAGTCGATCGCTGGCTCGAAGTATCGTCGTGCAGTAATTTTGAAGATTTCCAGGCGCGGAGGGCGGGGATCCGCCTCAAAAAATCGAAGGGGGAAGTTCACCGATTCGTGCACACGCTCAACGGGTCCGGGCTGGCGTTGCCGCGCGTAATTGCTGCGCTGCTCGAAGTGCACCAGACTCCCACCGGACGCGTTCGCATTCCGGAACGGCTCCGTCCCTACATGCGCGGCGCCGGATACATTGGATAGCCCATGCAGCGCCTCTCCGGTTACCGCGCAAACGCACGTTTTTGGCTCAAAGTCTACCTTGTGGTTGGTTCCCTCGCGGTCGCCTTCGGTCTGATCGTCTACTCGAACCACCTCGTTGGTCGCATGCGTCTGAACGCACAGGCAACCGGACGTTTGTTTTCACGATACGTGGCCGACGTACTCTTCGAGGCGGATCCGGATGGCAGTATTCTCAACGAACTCAACGCTGTTATTCGCGACAGCCACCTTCCGATTATCGTGACCGTGCTCGATGGCCGCCCCGTGCTGTGGCACCGCGTTCCGGTTGCGCCACGCACCCGCGAAGATTTCAACCTCGTATTCGAAATGGATGTTAAACATCCACCGAATGAAAAAATGCGCCGGCTTGTTGAACTGTGCCACGAATTCGACAAAATCAACAAGCCAATCCCGGTGCACGTGGTCGGAACGGAGTCTGCAACCGGATTTGTTCACTACGGAAAGCCCGAGCTGGAGAACGAACTTCGCTGGATGCCGTTCGTGCTGCTGGCCGTTTTTCTGGCATTCATGGGGATCGGGCTGCAGGCACTGCGTTACCTGAAAGTCAGTGAGCAGCGATCCGTTTGGGTGGGACTTGCCAAGGAAACCGCCCACCAGTTGGGTACGCCGCTTTCTTCCCTGCTTGGTTGGACGCACCTTATTCGTGAGCGCGTGGATGCGGGAGACCCGGGGCGCGTCATCGTGGCACTGGAGGAGATGGAAGTGGATCTCGAACGCATGCGCAAGGTAACCGACCGGTTCAGCAAGATCGGGTCGCTTCCGGAGCGGACCGCCGTCGACCTGGGCAGCGTGCTCGAACGAACGGCGGAATATCTGAGCCGCCGGTTGCCCGCGTCGCGGTCGGGCTCCACCATTATCGTGGGCAACACATCTGCGCCGTTTGTCTGGGGTAACGAAGAACTCCTGGAGTGGGTATTCGAAAACCTGCTGCGCAATGCCATCGATTCACTGGGCACCGGTCAGGGCACCGTGGATCTCTCGGCGAAGGCTACCCCGAATGGTAAGCATGTGGAAGTTATGGTGCGGGACACCGGTCGCGGAATTGCGCCGGGACTGCGTGACCGGATCTTTCGTCCCGGGGTTACCACGCGCAAGCGCGGCTGGGGACTGGGACTCGCTCTCGTCCGACGTATCGTAGAACAGTATCACGAGGGCAGTATTCGTCTGGTGGAATCGCACGTGGGACGCGGCACCACATTTGCTGTGCGTTTGCCCGTCGCGCGGAACAATTGAGGGCGGTATAGTGTAACCATGAAACGAAAGATACTCTGGGTTGACGACGAAATAGAGATGCTCAAGGCACATGTGATGTTTCTTGAGGAAAAGGGTTACGACGTTGTCGTGGCGAACAATGGCGAAGATGCCCTGGAACTCGCGAAATCGTCGCGATTTGACGCCGTACTTCTTGACGAATCGATGCCAGGCATGGGCGGGCTTGAGACGCTCGCGCAAATCAAAGAGAGTGCGCCCACGTTGCCGGTGATCATGATTACGAAAAACGAGGAAGAGCGATTGATGGAAGATGCGATTGGGCGAAAAATTGATGATTACCTGCTCAAGCCGGTTAATCCTCTCCAGATTCAGTCGGCGCTCAAACGCATTCTCGACGCTCCGCGTATCCAGAGCGATCGGATATCTCCCGACTACGTCCGCCAGTTCAACGAAATCAACGAATTGTGTTCCGAAGGCACGTTTGAGGCATGGGTGCAAGTGCACCGACGCTTGTGCATGTGGGACCAGGAACTCGATCAGTTTCGTGGAAGCGGGTTGAACACTACCCACGAAGATCAGAGGCAAGCGTGCGCGGCGCGCTTCAGCCAATTTGTCGACGATAATTATCGAGCATGGATGCAAGCGGACGACCGTCCCGTGATGAGCCCGGACGTTTTTGAACGATGGGTGGCACCGCATCTGCGTGCAAATAAGAAAACGTTCTTTATTGTTATAGATTGTGTTCGTCTCGATCAGTGGATGTCCATTGAGGAATTTTTGCGCGAAGAGTTTGACGTAGAATGGAACTATTATTTATCGATTCTGCCAACCGCCACACCATACTGGCGCAATGCAATTTTTTCAGGAATGTTCCCGGCCGAAATCGCGCGCAGGTATCCCGATAAATGGCTGGAGCAGAGCCAGACAGAATCGAGCATGAATAAGTACGAGGAATTTTTTCTTCGCGAGCAAATGAAAGGTTTGCACCTCGGGTCGATCCCTATGAAATACCACAAGGTATATTCCGCGGCCGAGTCCGATGCGATTCGGCGGCATATCCCGGAGCTTGTAAACCGTCCCTTCATGGCGATGGTATTCAATATCGTCGACATGCTTGCCCACGGCCGCAACCAGAGTGAGCTGCTGCGCCAGCTTCTCCCCGACGAGGCGTCGTTCCGATCGGTAATGCATTCGTGGTATTCTCACTCCACTCTGCGCGATATACTCACAGCGCTCGCGCGCACGGGAACGCGTGTTGTGCTCACAACCGACCACGGGTCGATTCTCGGCCGCAAAGCTACCGTGGTTCAGGGCCGCCGCGATACGTCCACAACTCTCCGGTACAAGTACGGGCAAAATCTGAAAACCGACGCAAGTCATGCGATTGTGGTTCGCAAGCCCGCCGAGTATCGGTTGCCCGCGGAGTCGGGGACCAAGAACTACCTGTTTGCGCGTGAATACTACTACTTCGTGTATCCCACGAATTATCGCGAATATGAAAAACAGTATGAGGGATCGTTTCAGCACGGCGGCGTGTCGTTGGAAGAAATGATTCTGCCGTGCCTGACCCTTACGCCACGACGCTGACCGTGAATGCCGGACGCACGCAACGTTTTATGTTTTCGTCGCGATCGCCGGCGGCTACGCATCAACTCGGTGTCACGTGGGGACACGCGCTTCCGGGCAAGACGCTCGTGGCGATCACGGGTCCGCTGGGGGCGGGGAAAACCGTGCTTGCCGGGGGACTGTGCGAAGGGCTCGAGGTAACCGACCGCGTGCTGAGTCCCACCTTTGTACTTGAGGAAACATTGCGTGGGCGTGTGGATGTCGTGCACGCCGATCTTTACCGCCTCGAATACGAATCAGAGGTTGAAGAACTCGGGTTGTATGAAAAGGCGGATGATGGATGCGTCTTGTTGATCGAATGGGCCGACCGTTACCCGTATCTGTATGATCGGTGTGGTGCGGAGGTGCGAATCGTTCCCGATGGTAAGACCCGGCGCGTGATAACAGTGACGTGTACGCCGGAGCTCGCCGCTATTTTTTCCGGTGGGTTGGAACGATGAATGTATTGAGCATAGATACATCACAACCGGCCGGGGCAGTTGTACTCCGCACCGCCGCGGGACGGGAGTACGAGGTATCTCTCGGCGACGGCAGTACGCATCTCGTTGCGTTGGCGGGCGGGGTTCCAAATTTGCTCGCCCGCGCGGGAATTACGACACGCGAAGTAGATCGCGTAGCCGTGGTCATCGGCCCGGGCAGCTTCACCGGGCTTCGGATCGGCCTGTCGTGGGCCAAGGGGTTTGTGGCAGGAAGCGCATGCGATCTCGTTGCGATGGGAACGCTTGAGCTCCTCGCGATCGTCCATCTCGATACCGGTCTGCCGGTCAGTGTGGCCATCGACGCCCGCCGTGGCGAGGTGTACAGCGCGATTTTTGCAGCGAGCACCGCGGCACCGGCCGGAGTTGGCGTGGTTCTTAAGCCTGCGGCGCGCGCGCCGGCCGAGTTTGGGCGCCATATTCCTCCGCAGCCCGGAATTGCCGTGGGCGATGGGTTTGACGTGTATCATGAAGACTTCGCCCTGGCGGAGACGGTGATTCGAAAAAAGACCGCCGGTGATGGCGCCGCTGTGGCACGTGCGCTGGCGTGTGTAGCACCGCAATTACCCGTGCTCGATGGGGCGGCTGTGGGTGCACTCGAACCAAGGTACCTCAGGAATAGCTATGCGCGACCGGTGCGACTGCGCCCGATGCGCGGGGGCCGGAGTTCATCATGAACCACCCGCAACTGACCATCCATCCGATGCGCCGCCGCCATATACCGGGTATTCTCGCGATCGAAAATCAATCTTTTTCCCAACCCTGGACCGAAGCAATGTTCCTTCAGGAACTCGAAGATGTCGCGTTCAGTAAGAGCTTCGTTGCCCTCCAGGGACGGGAACTTGCCGGATACATCATCAGCTGGTTTCTCCGGTTCGAGGTACACGTCCTCAATATCGCGGTTGCGCCCGGGGCGCGTCACAGGGGTGTCGGCCGGGCACTCATGGAATTTGTGGTAGACCGTGCACGTTCGGGAAGCAAAGAACTCGTGACGCTCGAAGTACGGCCGTCCAACAGCGTCGCAAAACAGTTATACGAATCGATGGGGTTTGTCGGGTGTGCGGTTCGTCACGGTTATTACACAGAAACGGGGGAGGACGCGCTGGTGATGGTTCTTGTGCTCAATCGCTCGGCTGTGCAGGGCGAGCGAGTGCTCCATGAAACCCGTCGGCAAGATCGTCGCACGCATGAGATCCCGCTTGCGAAGCGCAGCGAAGCAACGGACGTGCGGATGAAGTCGACACCAGGCCGCCTGGCTGACGAAGACGACGATGCGTAAACGGCAGAATGAGGCCCCGGGGGGAGTGTTTACACCGATGCGCCGGCTCGCCGTGATCACCGGAAGTGGATTGGGGCGCCTCGCCGATCAGTTTGTCTCCGCCGAGACCATTGCGTTCGATCGTATTGAAGGGCTGACGGCAGCCGATGTTCCGGGCCATCGGGGCGAAATTCGCGTGTGTTCGCTGGATGGGGGCGAACTGTTTCTGGTTCTTGGCCGCCGCCACGTATACGAGGAAGGCGCCCGGCAGGTACGCGTACTTGTCGACTATCTCGTCGATCGTGGCGCCACCGCTCTGGTCAGTGTGTCCGCCGCCGGCGCGCTGAATACCACGTTGTATCCAGGAGATTTCGTCATCGGGAGCAGCATGATGGATCTGCAAAACCAGCTTGCCGGCGCACGCCCAACGTGCGACCCCGGCCTGACGAGGATGGTGGAGCGGGCCGGGCGCGTTGTGGGAATTACGTTGCATCGCGGCGTGATGGGTTGTGTCGGTGGGCCGGCGTACGAATCGCGCGCCGAGGTTGCATTTCTCCAGAGAATCGGCGCGGACCTTGCGATGATGTCCGGAGCCCAGGAAATGCGCGCGGCGCGAACCCGAGAGATTCCGGCGGCGGCGCTGGCTGTGGTCACCAATTCCGCCACCGGAATTACGCGGTCGGCTCCACGCCATACCGAGGTACTCGATGCAGCGGGGTTGGCCGTGGGGCGGCTTGGACGGCTGATTCGACAACTTGTTATAACATAGGGTGTTGAGACATCCGACAGCGGGGAAACGGCCGGGAATTCGCCGATTGATCCTTGCCGCGGGGTGGACGACTCGTTATAGTTCGGCTCGGCAATCGCTCCCACCTCAATGCGCGGGAAAGGGTTTCGTTCCATGTCGTGGTTCAGGCGCTCAAAGAAAGGCGTACGGTCGACCCGGCGCAAGTCTATGCCCGATGGCATGTGGCGCAAGTGCGACGTGTGCCACGAGATCCTCTACACGCGAGAGCTCGAAAAACAAATGTGGGTGTGCTCCCGGTGCGGCAACCATTTTGCAATCTCCACCGGGCAATATCTCGACATTTTATGCGATGCGGGTTCATTCGAAGAAACCCACCGCGGCCTCGTGTCCGGAGATCCACTGGGCTTCAAGGACCTCAAGAAATATCGTGATCGTGTTCGCGAATACCGCGAGAAAACCGGCCGGGAAGACGCCGTAATCACCGGTCTGGCGCGCGTGGGAGAACACAACGTGGTCCTCGCGCTGATGGACTTCGCCTACATGGGGGGGAGTATGGGCTCGGTGGTGGGCGAAAAGATTGCCCGTGCGACGGGTGACGCACTGCGTCTGCGTCGGCCTCTGATCGTGCTATCGCGCTCGGGTGGGGCGCGCATGCAGGAGTCGATTTTTTCTCTGATGCAAATGGCGAAAACCAGCGCCATGCTTGCGCGGCTTGCCGAGGCGCGTGTGCCGTTTGTGTCGATTCTTGCCCACCCGACCACTGGTGGTGTCACGGCCAGCTTTGCCAGCCTCGGAGACGTAATTATCGCGGAACCGCGTGCGCTGATTGGTTTTGCCGGACCCCGCGTGATTGAACAAACAATCCACCAGGAGCTACCCGAGGGTTTCCAGCGCAGCGAGTTTCTGCTCGAGCACGGCATGATCGACATGATCTGCGCGCGCACCGAACTGTACGATACTCTCCACACGGTGCTTTTATTCCTCGGTGTCGGCGCTGCGGGCGTCGTTCACGATGAGGGACAGGATGATTCCCAGTCGCCCGCCGTATCCTGAACCCCGTATACCCCCCACGCTCCAGCGCGTCCTGGGGCGGTCGCCCGCCACGATGACTCTTGGTCTGACGAATATCGAGAGACTGCTTCATCGGCTTGGGGACCCCCATCACGGCTTGCGCACGGCGGTGGTGGCAGGCACCAACGGCAAGGGGTCCGTAACGGCGATGCTCGCGTCCATACTGCGCGAATCCGGTCTGCGAGTGGGGCGTTTCATCTCGCCTCACGTCTACTCGGTGACCGAACGCATTGCGATCGACGACCATCCCGTGTCGATCGAGGAACTCGACGAGGCGGCCACGAGCGTGGCCGCGCTCGAAAGAGATCTGGAATTCAGTTATTTCGAAGCACTCGTGGCGATGGCATGTCTGCTGTTCGCGCGCCACGGGGTGGATGTGGTCGTGTTCGAAGTAGGGCTGGGTGGGCGTCTCGACGCCACCAACGTAACGGCGCCGGATGTGGCGGTTATCACGAGCATCTCTCTCGATCATCGGCGATTGCTCGGGGATACCATGGCCGAGATACTCCTGGAAAAATATGGTGTGGCACGGACGGGTACACCACTGCTTGTTGGACCGCTCGATACATCGCTCGAGGACTCACTTGTTGCGCGGGCACGGCGCGACGGGGTTCCGGTTGAATTATTTTCCGGACTGGGCGAGGTGCGGGTGGAGGGCGGGGGAGACGGCATGATACGACGTACGGAATTCGGGAGGAACGTGCGCATATGTACTCCACGCGCGGACTACGGCCTGGTACGCGTTCCATTCTCCGGCTATCACCAGGCGGCCAACGCATTGCTCGCGGTAGCCGCCTCCGAACGATTGCTCTCCGGCGAGCCCGTTCCCGTCCACGCGATCGAACAGTCTTATCTGCCGGCCCGATTCGAACCGTTCGATCTGGAGGGGCGCCGCGTAATACTCGATGTTGCCCACAACGATGCCGCCCTGCGGGCGGTGGCGCGCAGCCTGATGAGGGTATCCAGCAGGGACAACTCCACCGTGGTGTTTGGTCTGATGAAACGGAAGGAACTCTTCGACGCTCCACGGGCCCTGCTCGATGCAGCGCGGCGCGTGATTACCATCCAGGCAGACGCCGGCTCTACAGGGGCTTTCCGAGGAGCGGCGTATTCCGCCGCTGAGCTCCACGCGCGCTTTATTCATCCGCAGTTAACAGACCGCCGTGTCGATGCTATCGTATGGAACCACGGCGGGGCGGATGGATGGAATCGCCTGGTGGAGTACCTGGCCGAAACGACACCCGTCGGCGGAACGATTCTGGCTGCCGGGTCGCACCACGTGGCGGCGGGAATTGGACGTGCCCTGTGGTCTTCGGGGGCCGTGCCGGCGAGTGCGGCGGCGCTCGTCTGACCTTTTTCTGCAACGGGCAATCGCGAGGTAGCCTGCGTGTATCTTGGAATCGACATCGGGGGAACGCAAATAAAATTTGCAGCCGTGCGCTCCCGGGGCCATGTGGTGTCGCGTGGCGTGTTGGACACACCAAGTATCGGCGCGCGCGCGGCGCTGCGTCGCGTGGCGACGGCCGCGACGACGCTTGTTCCCGGGGTTCACTGGAAAGCCGTGGGCATTGGTTGCGCAGGGCTCGTGCGTCCCGGGGCGGGAACGCTGGTTACTTCGCCCAATCTGCCGGAGTGGGAAGGTACGAGGCTGGCCGGGATCGCGCGGCGCGCATTCGGTGTATATGTTCGTGTGGAGAACGATGCGACCAGCGCGGCGTGGGGCGAGTACGTGGTGGGCGGATGGGGCCCGTGCAGCACTCTCATCCTCGTCACGCTGGGGACGGGCGTTGGAGGGGGAATCATCTGCGACGGACGCGTCGTGCGCGGCCAGCGGGGATTCGCGGGAGAAATCGGTCATATCACCGTCGATCCGCGCGGTCGGCGTTGTCGCTGCGGAAACCGCGGATGCCTGGAGTCGGTCGCAGGCGGATGGGCCATCGTGGCTTCCGCGCGCCGGGCTCTGGCGCACCGCACGAGTCGTTACCTTACCCCGTGGATTCGGCGTGACGGGCGGCGGCTTACTCCCCGCCTGGTAGCCGAGGCGGCGCGCCGCGGTGACCGCGTGGCACGCGCGGTAATGGCTGACGCGGGTGAGGCACTGGGGGTGGCGATATCTTCGCTCGTGAACGCGATCAACCCTGGGGCTGTGGTGTTTGGAGGCGGAGTCGCCGCGTCGTTCGATCTGCTCGAACCGTACGTCCGCAGGCAAGTGACCCGTCGCGCGTTTGCCGGTGCGGCCGAGAAACTTCGCCTGGTCCCGTCGAAATTGGGCAATGATGCTGCGGTAGTGGGCGCGGCCCTGCTCGCGCGACAAACAGCCCCCTGACGCGGCGCGCCGCCGCGCCCCTGGAACGAAATTGAGGACGATGAACCGAACGGTCACTTACCGCGCGCGCCGGATTGGCCCGCCCGTCTGGTCGGCGCTATATATCCTGGTATTGTCCGCGTGGTCCGCGCCGCGCACGGGGTTGGCGCGAGCAGCGCCACCCGACTCATCGGTGTACCACGTATCGGGTGGCAGGAGTACGCTGGAGCGGCGTGCTGGTCAGCGCGTGCTGCGCATGGCCAACGGCGTAACGATAGTCCACGGCGACGTGACGATCACGGGCCAGACGGGCGTGCACTACCTCAAACGGCGTCATGTGATCATCGTAAACGACGTCGTAATACATCAGGGTACGCTCACCATGTGGGGAAACCGTGGTTCCTACCACGAGCCGACACGCGTGGCGACGCTGGTGGGAAACGTGCGTATCCGCGACCGTGGTTGGACGGTCACAGCCGATAGTCTCGAGTACGCGCGGATAACCGACCGTGCGTGGCTACGCGGGCACGTGGTTGCCGTCGACTCCTCCAGTACACTTCGTGCTGACAGCCTGTTCTATGACCGCCGCAGCGGATCCGCAGAGGCCTTTGGTAAGGTCACTCTTCGCGATCGCAAACGGGGGTTCGTGGTGACCGGTACGCATGGATGGTATTTCCGCGACCGCCACCACGGTGTGGTCGACCGGCTTCCACACCTCGTCGTGGATCCCGATTCCGACGAACCGGTTATCGTCGACAGCGATACGATGGTGGTTTATCCCGACAGCAACATGGCGGTCGCGTACTACCGTGTAAAAATCATAAAGGGCGTTACCGTAACGCAGTGTGACTCGGCCGTTGTGTATGACCGAAAAAATCGTGCTGATCTTTTCGGGAAACCCCTCGCCCGGCAGAACAACACATCGATGAAGAGCGACCGCATGAGCATCTATTTCAATCACCGCGAAGTGGATCGGATCGATCTGATGGGTTCGGGACTCATCGTAGAAACCAACCGGGACTCGCTCGTGCTCGACCGGGACAGCCACGTGCAGGGCGATACAATTCGCATGTACATACGAAACGCTGACGTGGATTCAATGCGTGTGCTCGGAAACGCCGAAAGCGAGTATTTTCCCACGACGCCGGGGAAAGTGGAGCGCAACCTTGCCCACGGCGATCGGATGTTTTTTCAATTCGAGAATGATTCGCTCGTGTACGTGCGCATAGATGGAAAAGCCGACGGAGTGTACAGATACGTCAATATCTTCCCCGGCGAAACTACCGATACCCTGCGCGCGCTGGCCGATACTTCACTGACATACCGGTCTTTCGATGAGAATGCGGAAAAGGTGGTTTACTCCGGTAAAAAAATCGAGTACTACGCGCACACCAACGATCTGGTTCTCAGCCGTCACGCCACGCTCGATTACCGCGGAAATCTCCTCAAGGGAAAATACATTACGTACTATTCCCGCTACGACTTGCTCGATGCAACGGGAGACCCTGTACTCACGGAAGACGCGCAGACCTTTTATGGCACACGGATGAACTATGATCTTGATGGCCGCACCGGACTCGTGGAAAACGGGTCGACAAAGTTCAACGACGGATTTTATACGGGCAAGACTGTGGCCAAGGTGGGCGATGGGGAGATGAAGGTGTGGCATTCCACCTATACCACCTGTGATCTGGCCAAACCGCACTATCACTTTCGTGCGAAAGAAATGAAAGTGTTTCCGGGAGACAAAGTAGTCAGCGGCCCGGTGTGGCTGTACGTTGGACAGACGCCGGTGTTCTATCTTCCGTTTATGGCGAGCAACATCGAGAAAGGGAGGCGCTCGGGATTCCTCCGCCCGGACTTTGACGTGGGAGTAACCAGCAGTTCGGGGAGGTTTGTTCGCAACATCGGGTATTACTGGGCCCCCAATGATTATTACGATGTGACGACGCTTGCTGATTTCAACGAAAAACGCAACCTGCGATTGTTTACGCAGGGGCGCTACAAATTGCGCTACCGGTTCGACGGTAAAATCGAATACAACCTCGAGCGTGACCTCAGTAGTTTCTCCAACCACTGGGAAGTTCGCTGGCAGCACAACCAGCAGCAACTTCCGGGAGGTGTGCAACTGCGCGCAGACGCTCACTATGTAAGCGATGATACGGCGCCCCAACGGATTAATCGAATTGATAACGTTGATCGGGTTACCGATCGGCGCATTGAATCGAATCTGGCGGTAACGAAGGCATTCAGCCCGTCGGTAAGGCTCAATGCCACCGCCCGACGCGTTCACAACCTCAGCCTCGACAATCCGGCCTCGACGAAACTCGATATGACCGTGCCCCAGGTGACACTGTCCATCCCTTCGCGCACGTTATTTTTCGGACAAAAAAGCCAGTCGGGTCACGCCGGAATCTGGGAGCGAGTTCTGTCGAGTGTGCGCTATGCACCCACTCTCAATGGGAACCATCGCATCACCGAATCGGATATCGATTACCGCGCGGTTACCACAATCAACTCGGGACTTGGCATTTCGAGCACGCCAAAATTCGGGTTTTTGTCGCTCTCGCCGGGGATTCGGCTTACAGGGCGTACGGTACGGACTGACCATCAGCAGTTATCGCATGTTGTTCCAACCGACTCGGTGCCCCTTGTTACACCATTTCTGCAAACTACTTCCACAACGACGGACGTGCAGTGGAGTGCCTCGACAAGCGCGCGCACCAACATGTACGGGACCTTCTACACAAAAATAGGGAAATTGCGGGGGATTCGGCACGCCATCTCGCCGTCGGTCAGCTATTCGTACACGCCCCCGCATCAAAATGCGCCCCAGAATCAGTCGGTGAACGTATCGCTGCGCAACACGCTCGATCTCAAAGTGGCCGCGGGGGACTCCGTGCGTGGCGCCAACGGAGAGCTCCAGGAAAAAGTACGCAAACTCAACAACGTGTTGATATGGACGTTGTCGTCGCGCTACGACCCCGATTTGCCGTGGAACCGGGCGTGGCAGAATGTGTCGAGCCAGGTGGGGGCGCAGGTTTTCGGCATGAATGTCACGTGGAATCAGTCGATTGATCCGTACCGCTGGGACATTATCAATCAGAATGCGTCGGCGCGCGTTTCGTTTCGGGGATCCCACCCGTTTGGACGTACCGTGGTAAAAACCGAGCGCAAGAAAAACGTGGTGGCGCGCCACGATACGTCGTCGGTCGATTCGAGCGCCGCCTCGCAGGTGGATATCGTTCAGACCGGGTCCCTCCCCGCGAACTCCGCCGGGCCGTCCACCGTGGAACTCGAGAAGGGACGATTGCCGTGGACATTGTCTCTGGACGGGAGTTATTCCAAGTCGCGAGGTGCCGAAGCTCGTTCTTCGATTCGGATGTTTACGCAGTTCAACATCACGGCGGGCTGGAAGGTGAACTATTCAATGATTTATGACATCACGGCGCGACGGCAGTCCGGCCAGAATATCAGCGTTACGCGAGACCTTCACTGCTGGCAAATGAGCTTCTCCCGGCAAAAGCTCGGCGACGAATGGCAGTTTTACTTCCGGCTGTCCATAAAGGCCCTGCCGGAAATCTACACCGAAGCCGGGCGCCGTGGGGTGGGGGGGGGAAGGCTCGGCACCGGGTCGTTCTTCTAGGCCCGCCTGCGCGGATTTGGCCCGGTACCATCGGACAGACGACGGCGTCCCGTGCGACAGCGCACGGGACCGCCGGACGCTCGCGGCGTCCTCATGCGAAAAAGTGGAGAATAATGGTTGACACGTTTTTCCGCCCGTCGATAAGGTTCGCATAAGAACGGGAAGGAGGTGACACATTGAACAAAACCGAGCTGATCGAAAGAGTGGCGAAGCGTACGGGTCTTACCCTGAAAGATTCGAAGATCGTAGTCGACGCGATTTTCAGCACAGTTCCGAAGCAGGGCATCATCGCGGCCGAACTTAAATCGGGTCGTAAGGTACAGATCACAGGCTTCGGCACGTTCCAGCTGCGCAAGCGCAAGAAGAGGGAAGGTCGTAACCCGCAGACCGGGGAGACCATCCAGATTCCGGCGACAAAGTTTCCGGCATTCTCGGCCGGGCGCTCGCTCAAGGACCGTGTCCGCAAGTAGTCGGGTTGAGGTGTTGTTTGGGGAACGGGGCGCCATGTGCGCCCCGTTGCCTTTGTAATTGATTGTGTTACAATTGATTGCGAAGTTTTAGGCGGTGTGGTATATTCTCTCCCATGAAACGATTATTTTCCCCTATGGCCTTGGCCATTGCGTTCGGCGTGACGCTCGTACCGGGCGCCAACGGGCACGGCAACGTCGAGCACTTTCATCTCGTGTATCACAGTGACACCAGGGGCTGGTATAGCCCCTGTGGCTGACACGTCAACGCCGCTGGCGGACTCGCTCGTAGGGCGGGTGTGATAAGAAAGCTCCGCGCCGGAACCGATCCGGTTCTTGTGTGCTCAGCTGGTGATTTCTACGGGTCCGGCGGCGTGTTCAACGAGCCCAAGGCGCATTTCATCGCCAAAGCGATGAGTGCGCTGGGCTACGACGCCGTCGCCATTGGAGACGAGGAACTCGGATTTGGCCTGGACAAGATCATAGCCGATGTCCGGGCCGACAATTTGCCGGTGACCTGTGCCAACATTACGCCGCGCGGCGACCGCACTCCGGTTGCCCCGGATACCCGGGAGGGTCACGAAGGTCTCAAGGCCGCCCGGCGGCTGGGCACGGTGTTTCCGCCCTACCTGGTGGTCACCCGGGGTGGTACGCGCTTTGGATTTGTCGGGTTGCTCTCGCCGCGGACACGTGTGAAGGCGGTGGGAAAAGCGTCGAAGACAGTCAATGCGATATCGTGGGCAATCGCAGATCCCGTAGAGTGGGCGGAAAAGGTGATTCCCGAAGTGCGCAAGCGCGCCGACGTTGTGATCGTCCTCGCCCATATGGATGTCCCCCTTGCCCGGAAGATTGCCCGGACCGTCCCGGGGATCGACGCCATGGTGATCGGGCACCAGTTGCGCAGTGAGCCGTTTGCGAAACCCGTGCACGTGGGCGGGACACTCCTGCTTAAGGCGACGTCTCGCGGTCAAAACATCGGGATTCTTTCGTTCGATACCGACGGACGCGGGATAGAGAATCCGAAGAACCGGATTGACCGGCTCGATGCGTCGTACCCGGATGATCCCGCAATGGCAAAACTGGTAGCCGAATTCGCCAGGGAGAACCGGAAACAACAAAAGATTCTGTATGCCAAGCAGCAATTGCATGCGTCGAAAAACTCCGCAGACGACCATACGTACGTGGGGCTTGGCGCGTGCCAGTCGTGTCACCTTGCGGCGTTCAAGATATACAAGAAAACGGATCATGCCCGCGCATATCGTACCCTGGCGTCTCAGTTTTCCCAGCGCGACGTCAACTGCATTGGGTGCCATGTGACCGGGTACCACCAGAAGGGCGGTTTCGGGTTGCTGCGCATGCGGGGAAGCCAGACGGATCTGGTCGATGTGCAGTGCGAAGCATGCCACGGCCCCGGGGCGAACCACTCGCGAGACGGGCGCTACATTCAGGCGGCGCGACAGAGCTGCGTGCGGTGCCACACTCCGGACGAGGATCCCGACTTTGACTTCGATCGCGACTGGCAGAAAATCAAGCACTGACGCGTGCTCTGCCGACGTCGCGCGCGCGCGAGAGGCCGTGAAACGTCGGCCTTCCGTTTTGGCTCCGGATGCGTGCGAATCCGGCGTTGGCGGCGGCCGCGCCGGCGCAACGTGCATCGCCGGTATCATCAGGACGTCGCTACTCGTCACCGTATCCGCGTGTTTTGCGTTGCTGACAACCCTTTGGAACGCGGCGGATGCCGGGGCGGAAGATATCGACACCTACCTGCTTCCCGGTGTCGATATACGGTCGGCCGACTTTCGCGCCGGAGCGTGGTGTCGCTACTACGTTATTGATGAAGCCGATGGTTTTTCCGACACGTCGGAAGTGTACGTTGCCGTGACAGGATCGGAGAAAATCGGGTCGAAAACGTCGTGGTGGTTGCGTTTCGAAACCAAACCCATGCGCGGCGACACGGAATCGACGGACCGGACCCGCATCCTGATCGATGACGACATTCGCACACTCGCTCGCGGTGATTCGCTCTACCACTATGTGAGAAAGTTCTTTGTGCAACGGGGAACGGGCGCGGTGGAGTCGGGCGATCACCGTGACCTCGAGCGTCTCACGCTGTCGAGTCCCGCATCCGACCGGCGCTGGACGCACCACCCGGAAGAATCGATAGCGACGCCAGCGGGGGCGGTGGACGGGACGCGCAACGAGCTTGACGTATCCCAGACAAGACGACGGCCGAGCGGCCGCGTGACGGTGATTCAAAAGCGCCACGATCATTATACCGTTTGGTCGTCGCCCGCTGTACCCATTTTCCATTTGGCACGTGGCGTGATCGATCGTTCGCGCGAATCGATCACCTCGCCGCACATTCCCGGGATCCCCAATTCGGGAGTGCGTGTGTCGAAGGTGATCACCGAATTGATCGCGTACGGTGTATCGGGTTCGCGGTAACAAGGAAAGCGGGAAATTCATGATATCCGGCGGCGATCGCCCGCCGCGAAAGGACACGATATGGGATTCTCTACCGATGCAATTCACGGCGGGCAGGAGCCGGAACCTCGTTCGGGAGCGGTGATCACGCCAATTTTTCAGACATCGACATACAAGCAAGATGGTATCGGGGACAATCGTGGGTATGAATACGGGCGAACAGCCAACCCCACACGCGAGGCGTGGGAACGCAACGTGGCGATCCTGGAGAAGGGGCGCTACGCGATCGCCTATTCGTCGGGAATGGCCGCTACCGACACCATCCTCAAACTGCTCCGGCCTGGCGATGAGGTTGTTGTTACCGATAATGTGTACGGAGGAACATATCGGCTGTTCGCGTCGGTTCTGAGCGAATTCGGAATTACGTTTCGCTTCGTCGATACCAGTGATCTGGACGCTGTCGGCGCGGCGATGACTCCGGCGGTAAAGCTGGTATTCGTCGAGTCGCCGACCAACCCGATGCTGAGAATATCCGACATATCTGCACTTGCCGAAATGGCCCACGCAGGCGGGTCGCTACTTTGCGTGGACAACACGTTTATGAGCCCGTATTTCCAGACGCCGTTGGAACTTGGCGAGGACGTTGTCGTCCACAGCGCGACCAAATACCTCAATGGTCACAGCGACATGGTGGGGAGAATCGTTATCGTCAACGACAGTGCGATTGAAGAGAAATTGCGTTTTTTGCAGAACGCGGTCGGTGCTGTGCCGGCTCCGTTCGATTGCTGGCTCGCGTTGCGCGGGACGAAAACACTTGCGGTACGCATGAAAGCCCATGAGGCGAACGCCGCCCACCTGTCCAGAATGCTGCGCGATCGCAGCGACCTCGAACGCGTTGTGTACCCGGGCTTTTCCGACCACCCGCAACACGAGCTCGCCAGGCGCCAGCAGCGCGGTTTCGGCGGAATGATATCATTCGACACGGGCAGCCTCGAACGCGCCGACCGCGTGCTGCGTTCCGTGAAGTTGTTCACGCTGGCCGAAAGTCTCGGTGGTGTCGAGAGCCTGATCAGTCATCCGGCCTCAATGACGCACGGTAGCGTGCCGAAGGCAGATCGGGATCGCCTCGGTGTAACCGACGGACTGCTTCGTATCTCGGTTGGCATCGAGGACGTCGAAGATCTCGAAGCCGACCTGGCGCGTGCACTCGATGCCTAGTCGAAAATTTCCCGCGGGAACTGCGGCGCGCCGGCGCGGTACGCCGCGCCGCTGCGCCCGGTACCGGCGAGTCCGCGCGCGCCAGATTGTGCCGTCGCCGGCGCGGTTGGCGAGAGTTCCGCCGGGGGCTTTTCGCGCAACGATGGACGGAGCGTTCCAGGAATTCGTCCGCGCACGTGGTCACTGCGGTGAAATGTGTGGACAACAACAATACGCCGGCTTGCGCGATTTAGAATGCTCGAGTATATTTGTAATGTTCGATGTTGCCACTTACCCACCGGTTTCCGATCTGACTCACGTTTTTGTGCTTGACGCATTCCGGGGGCTTATTCTAGGTTCCCACAAGATATTGTGTAGATTGTGCGTTCAGACACAGCATCCTGTGTATCCCAGCCGTTTGTGGTTGACCCGGGCTGTGCCCGATATCCCAAGGAGACCGGTATGGAGATGGACAAGGAGAAAGTCGGGTTGCTTTTGCGGGAGAAAGAGTACGTCAAGTATGTGCAACTGTTGCGCAAGGCCGAGAGAGAGGGGCGTCTCGACGGTGCCCATAGTTGTTCGCTGTGCGGCATGCGATTTATGACGAAAGAAGAAGCGGATAAGTGTTGCCGAATCACGTTGTCGTGAGGCAGACAGGATGACGATGCAAAGCGTGAGCAGTGACAAAACGATTCGCCAGCACTGTTCGGTGTGTAAAGCGGATTTCGATATGGAGATTATCAAACAGGGCGCCGGTGAAGGCGTTGTGTGGCTGAAATGCCCTGGATGTCAGGGCTTTTTGCCGTACATGCCAGACGAGGAGGAACCCGACGGGACGAAGGCTCCGACGTCGGCCAGTAACGAGTCGCTTGCCCTGGAGGATGTGGATATATCCAATGCGCTGGAGTACTCGGAAGAGCAGATTTACAACGTAGGAGATGTGATCCACCACCGTTCGTGGAACGACTTTGGCAAGATAATTTCCAAAGACTCGCTGCCCGGTAACCGCAGTACGATCTGGGTGCAGTTCATTCGCCAGGGAAAAGTTCAGTTGCTCGAAGGCGTCGTTCACTAGGTGGCCCGCCCCGGCGGGCCCGATGCGTAATGCTCACCCGGCCGACCCGGCAAGCGGTTCTGCATTTGATTGTGGCGTTCGTGGCGTTCGTGGGGTTGGTGTCCCATACAGTCCGCGCCGCGGGCGTCTTTGAAGACGCTGCTGCGGAGGCGGGCTTTCTTTGTGCCCCCCAGCGAAACGCCGTAGTGGCGCGTATGACAACAACGAGTGCGCCCGTGGTGAGCGCCTCCGTAGTGGTTATGGGGGCGCGTTTCGACGTCTCGCCCTGGTTGCTCTTCGCAATCGAGCAGCCATTCGTTACGGCGTCGTCGGATGCCGATGGTGTGGTTACCGGTTTTGGTGATCTTCGACTTCGTTCGCGGATCACGCTGGCGCGCAGGCCGGGGAAACGCCTGAGTCTGTTGCCCGCGGTGGGAACCGGTTCGGGAACAACCGATGTGTTTCCATACGCCTCGCAGGCTCTGGAACTGGGCGCGGCGCTGGCGTGGAGCGATACGATGGGTGTGGTGGAATACTGGGCAACCGGGGGTGGAGTTCTTGTGCGCCGCGCTCCTACGGGATTGAGCCCCGCCCTTCGTCACGTCGGGTTCACGCGCATTTCCGCGGGAACGGCGTATGCGATCGGACGCGGCGGCATTCGCGTGGGGGGCGAATACCTGGGATTTCAGGGCGGATTTGCGCGTGCCGTTTTCTTTGCTCAGTTCACATGGGATGTGCGTGACCGGTTTCGCTTTGGTATGTCGGGCTCGGTAGAGTCGGGCCACCACGATGTGCGCGTAATGGATTCGTCGGTTGCCGTGAATCTGGACGTATCGTTTTGACGAGGATGCTTCGCAGATTGCCCACGATCAGTGGATTTCTCCGCCTCCACACCGGGTTTCCCAGCGTTTCCGGTAACGCCGGAAAGCGCACGAATGGTCCCCGTAAAACCCGCTAACTCCCTGTAAAACAAGCCTATTTCGCACATTCTACGGTGGCACGCCCGTTGCGTTGCCCCCCGTGCAGAACCCTCTGGTGGAACAGACAACGAATGTATGCACAGCCGTCGCTACGTGTTGGGCCACGCCGTCTCGGGTGAGCCCGGAGCGCAGAGGCGCTGGAGGGAATATGAAACGAGTGGTACTTGTCGACGACGATGCGTTGATGCGCGAGGTGCTGCGCCGTGGCCTCGAACGGGATGGTTTTCTGGTGTCGGTGTGGGGCTCGGCGCAAGACGCGCTCGCGGACATCTCGAATCGCCCGCCCGGCTTGGTCGTAAGTGACGTACGGATGCCGGGTATGGACGGCATCGAGTTCTTGCGGGCGTTGCGTAGTCGACACCTCGATATTCCCGTGGTCCTGATTACAGCAGACCTTGCGCCCGACATCACGCAGTGCGCCGTGGAACTGGGCGCGCGCGTCATAAAGAAGCCACTCAGTGGTATGGGGCGATTGGTTTCGGAAGTGGCGGCTGCCTACCGTTCTCCCGACGCGCTCGACGAGGCGCTGCGGATGGACACGCTGCGGTTGGATCTGATTACCGACCTTTCCCACCAACTCCGCACTCCACTGACGGCAATGCGGCTCGCGCTCGATGGCCTGTTCAGCCAACTCGAGGGGTCGATGAACCCACCGCAACGCCGCCTGGCCGACATATCGCGTCGCAACGTCGACCGCGTAATGGAACTCGTGAATAACCAGATGACGCTTCTACAGATGGTTCTCGGCGAAATCGACCTGTCTCGTTGTCTTGTGGACATTCGTAGTCTGATTGAACGGATCACCTCCGAACTCTTCGACGACAACGCAAAACTTTTGACGGTGGACTATCCTGATGACGTTTTCTTCTTGTTTACCGATAGCGCGCGCCTGTCCGCGCTGGTTCGCACGCTATTATGTGGGGGCCGCCGTCAGCACCGCGCCGTATTTCGTTGCGCCGAATCGATGAGTTCGTCGAGATTCTCGTATCCATTCAATTGCTTTCCGGAAATGGCGGGATGGAACCGGATAGCGATCCGGCCGACCCGGGGGCGCTGCAATTGGTGGCGGCGCCCTCCAAGATAGATTTTGAGCGACGCGCGTACGGCGCGATCGTCGATGATCTCGGCGGGGTCGTGGTGCTCGAAAAAGATAATAATCACAAACATGCCCGGATTACGCTCCCGGTCACTCCTGCGTTCGACCGGGGCTATGATTTTGTCAATCCCGTGCAGACCGCGCGCCGTGCCGCGGAACGAGACCACAGCAGTATCACCCTGATCAAGATGCTGTTTGATGATACTTCGGACGCCGTGGCAGGAGGTTCTACCGCGCTTCCCGATTTTCTCTCGGCCTGCTGCTCCGTCATCTCGCCCGACGATCGCATTCTGCGCGGCCGGGAATCGGGCGCATACTATGTGGTGTTGATCGGGCGGTCGCGTGACGACGTCGTCCAGTGCCACAGTGCACTGGAGGCGCGAGCAGCCGGTCTGCAGTGGTATGTGCACCGCCCGCAGACTCTCCTGGAAGATACGGCTGAAGTGGACCGCATCGTCGATTCCATCGAAGAACTCATCTAGAGGCCCGGCCGAGAAGTCTCAACGTACCACCTGAGTGCGGATAGATTGTCGTTCAGGAAGTGGGAGATGCTTGGACGCCGTTGTCCGCAAAGCCGCTTGTTTCGTCCCGGTCATACTCTGCGTGATCACGTGGGCAAGGGGAGCTTCTACCTGGTCTCCGATGCGATCGTGAAGGTGGTGGAGCAGGCGTGCCGGCTCAAGGAGTGGGATCTCTCGACGATCGTGGAGCGCGAGGGTCTGGGACGGCACTTCCGCTCGAGCTTCAAGGGTTCATTGGATGTGGACGGGAACGACCGGGAGGCCCGCCGGGCGGTGGTGGGTCAGCGGGTCTCCGATGCGCGGGTCGCGCTGCTCCTGGCCACCCGAGCGCTGCGCGGGTTCTCGAAGAACGCCGCACACACGCAGGATCTTCGCGAGGCTCAGCGACCGCTCAGCGATCTCATCGCTCAGGACATCGAGGAGGATCCTCCTGACCACAACGGCCCGGAGATCCGTCACGGCACGGCTCGTGACCGGATCCTCTCGACGACCGGTCCGGAGATGCGCCACGGTCACAAGAGCCATGAACCGCCCCGGGATTGCCGGAGACTCCCAGTCGTGAGAGGATGGAGTCATGAGCAAGCAAAACAGATTCTCCCCAGAAGTCAAGGAACGGGCCGTTCGAATGGTTTCCGAGCACCAGGGCGAACACATCTCGCAGTGGGCGACCATCCGGTCGATCACCGCAAAGATCGGCTGTTCGGCGGAGACGCTGCGAACTCCCAATAGACGTGAACACGCAGTTGGATGTTTTTCGGTGCTTCGCCGTGCCCGATCCTGGGCGATCGCAGTTGCCGGACCTCTCCGATGTTGGTGACGCACTGGGTCATTTCTCGAGGTGCGCGGATGAGAAATTGTTGAGTGTGCCAAGTGCCGACAAGTGCAAAACGTGTCGGTACCACGAGTGGGGAGTGTGCCAGGGTGGCTGCTTTGCCTATGAGATCACGTCTTAACTAAGGGAGGTCTTGCCATGTTATTTAGATGCACGGGACAAACGGAGGTGCTGATGAGGTCGTGCACCGTTGTCATCAGCGCCATTGTGATCATAGTCACGGCGGCGAGCATTGCGCACTCACGGCGAGGGCTCTCGGCCAGAGACGATAGCGTGGTTGAGCGCGTAGCTAATGGCGAAGAAGCAACCAATGGCAGTCACGTTGTGGAATTGCAGGAAGTATGGCGAATTGGTGGGGCGAGTGACGACGATGAGGAACTCCCAATATTCGGCCTGATCGTGGATATCGAATGTGACGAGGATGGAAACGTATACGTACTTGACTACCAATTGTCTCATGTTGTTGTTCTGTCCCCAGATGGTCGCCTACTCAGGACGATAGGTCGAGAGGGGGAGGGGCCGGGCGACCTGCGCCGTCCGGGGATATGCACTTTTCTACCGGATGACCTGCTAGGCGTGATTATGGGCTTTCCAACGCGAATCGCGATGTTCGAACGTAGTGGCACGCCCGTCGGAACCATAGTACTGCCCGAGGGACCAGGCGGAGTGGCGCCGAGGGTCGCTGGTGCCGAGCTCGCAGGAGATCATGTGGTAATCCACGCAATACAGCTGCGGATGGATGAAGGCTCTGAGCGCCAGATGCACTACCTCTGCTCAATTGACCGTGAAGGGAACGAGACAGTGCGCTACTACGAAGGAGACGAGTACATGTCGAATCTTAGTCAACCCGTGTGGGAAGAACGGTCACAGGCGTTGCGGGGACGATGGGCGACACGTGCCGACGGGTCCGTGATCGTGGCGTCGAGTTACTCTGATTACGAGATAAGCGTCTTCGCACCGAACGGTAGTCTGGAGCAGGTAGTGACTCGCGAGTACAAGCACCGAAAGCGGTCTTCCAGCGAAAAGAAGGCGATCCACGACTGGGCGAGCTGGAATCCGAACGCGTTGTGGCCGAACACGCGCTTTGAGATCGAGGAATACGATAAGGATATTATGTCGCTACATGTCGATCCAAACGGCTCGTGTTGGGTCCTGACAAGTCGAGGGCAATACGATCGCCCGGACGGATCGGCGGGTGTGTATGACGTAATCGGGCTGGATGGCAGGCTCGATCGGCAGGTCACTTTGAAAGCTGATGTCGACCCTGAGCGGGATAATTACTATTTCCGGGGAGGGCGACTGTTGGTTGCGACTGGATACAGGGACGCCGTGGTCGCCCGTTCAGGGGTCCGTGACTCGCCCTTCGCCACAGACTCGGAGCCGATGTCGCTGGTATGCTTTGGCAGTAACTACTTTGAAGAATGAGCCTTGACAGAAAAAGACTGAGACTCAGGAACGTGCTTCGAACGATCGCGAGGCAGACGACGAAGATCATCGATCCAGCGGCCGGGCGCGGAGCTGCGCCTCGAACTCTCTCTATCATAGATTGTTATCGCCGACTGATTCCCTTCGTTCGACCCTACGGGCGTGCCGGCGCAATGGTCCTTGGGCTTGTTGTTGTCAACGCACTCGTAACCGTTCCGCGGCCGCTTGTCACGAAATAGGTGATTGATGATGTCGTGCTCGGACTGCGGACCGTGTGCACATCGGGCCCGATGCACCAGGAGCAAGGTCGCGGCTCGTTCGATCCAGGTCACCGCGAAGAGCAAGACCCTTCGATCACTACGTCGACGACAAAAGACCCGGGGCTTCCGGAAGCGCGATCGAGATCGGATCACCGTCGAGCATCGGATTGCCCGGCTGATCCAGCTCGGTGTTCGTCACGCACGCTACTTCGGCAACAAGAAGGTCCGATACCAGGTGGCGATGGCGGCAACGGTGGCCAACCTGAGGTTGGTGTTGAGCCATCTCATCGCTTCCGGCGCGATCGCGGATCCCCTGGCCCGGATTGCCATTGATTCCGCGGTGTTCCACGTGGTGTGGGTATCCGGGATGCGAATCGCCGATCAGTGGCATCGGCGTTCCGCATTCACAACACCTGCATTCCTGGGGCTGCAGATTGCCCCTTCTCGGCCGGGCCTCTAGTGTGGCCTATCCGGTCGGCCCCGTTCAGCGCGAGCGGTTTTCCAGAAGTTCCTTCACCCGGGATTTTTGTTTTTGTTTGCGCCGCGGCCCACCGCCTCTGGGTGGTAGGGAAGCTCGTGCGTGTTCGATCAGAATGAGATCGATCGACGCGTCGATGGTCCGATCGTCTGGGATGTCCGACGCGCGGAATGAGAATGTGCCGCTCGCCGGTGCGGAGAGCAGGGCGAGAAGTGCATCACGGCCTGTCGATTTATCCGCCACGCAGTGAACTACCTCGCCATCGTCCACATAGATTTTTCCCAACTGGCGTCCGACGCGTACGCCGAGCACCCCCGTGTGGTTTTCCGAGCGCAGGAGATGAATTACTTCGGGCAACGAAAAGGTATTGAGTTGACCCGAAAGCAGAGGTTGTTCGGCCACGGTCCGGCCCCATCCACGCACGAGAGGCGAGCGAAGAATGATCACGAGAGCGAGGACAATAAACGCCGAGGGCAGCACGGAAGGAAATCGTTGTGCCGTGACGTATCCGATGGTCAATGCGCGAATCAGCGCGGAACCCGCGATACGCAACCCGCTGAGAAGGCGTGATGCCGCCGCACCGGCCATGTTGCCGGCCGCATGGCCGGCGGCGCCGAATGCGCTGGTATCGGGTGGCAGCGGACTTTCGGATGACGGGAGTTCGCGAGCCGCGTTTTGAGCCCACTCATTTTCGGGGTCGGCGTGGAGAAGTTTGGCGAGAGCGACCGCGGCGGCGGATTGCTGCCCGCTGGATCGTATGGAGTCGATCAATGCATGGGCACGCACGGAGTCGACGAGCGCACGAGCACGTGCGGTGAGACGCTTGACATTCTCGGCGTGTTCCATTCTCGCAATACGGTCGCTCAGGGCACGGTATGACGAATCGGGGTCCAGCGCAATCGTTCGCTCGATCGCTTCCCCTGCCGCGCGGATCTGGCCGAGATCCAGAAGACAGCGTGCGCGCCTGGCCATCAGGGCGGTGTTATCCGGTTCAATGCTCAGGAGCAGACTCATGCGCGGCAAAGCCTCTTCCAGACGCCCGGCTTGCCACAGCTCGTCTATTTCCCGGTCGAGCACGCGGGAGAGAAGTCGATTCACATTGCGAAGGCGATCGCTTACGTGAGGGTTTTCCGGGGAGATAACGGAGGCTCGCGTGAGCAATCCGCGCGCATATTCCAGGCGACCATCTTGCTCGTACACGTTGGACAATTCGAGAATCACCTGCACATTTGTGGGTTCGCGCACGAGGAGTTCTTGATAATAGCGGCTCGCCAGATCGAGGTCACCGAGGCCGAACGCGTCGCGTGCGTGTGCGAGCAACTCGGCGGGCGTTGTCGATGTGTCGAAGAGGCTATCGTTTCCATCGTAGCCTGCGCGCGCCTGCACGGACGGGAATGCGAAACAAGAGACCATCGCACACAGGACAGCGGCGCATACTCCGGCGCGACGCGCCATGCGGAACAATGGGGAGCGTTCGGGGGTCATACCGGATTGCAGGACGCAACTACCGTACCAGCAATGTGCGCGATCCTGGCTTATAATGTATTGAATTATAACGCGTTATGCGTTGTCTGCAGGGTCCCCCGTCGCGAACACCTTGCGATCGGGCAATTCGCCGGTCAGTGTGCCGGCGCGGATTGGGTCACCCAATCGACAAGCCGCGCGAGTGCGTCGGGTGATCGCCGGAACATTTCCGCGCCGTGGCCAGCGTTGTGGAGCACATCACGTTCGAGTGTTCCACCGGTAATGCGCGAGGCAAGCCGCACCGCCTCGGCCGATGCGAAATCATCATCGCTGTAAATCGCGCGAACTGTTCCTCGGGCAAACGATAACGCGTTGCGCAAGTCCAGATTCCCCGGGGCGAATACAGGTGAAATCCACGCGCGCATCGTGGGTGCACCGCTTTCACGCGCAAGCGCTTCCTCCGAGAGCGCGCACGAGGATCCAATCGATACGACGGCTACGTGAGCTCGCGCTACGCCGTTGGTCTCAAGGAGACGTTTCCACGCGGCAACGATGTCGTCGCCGAGACGGCCACGATTTTCGTCTGAAAGAGCCATGGGGCTGGGGATGGAATCGGACCGGCTTGCGCCGTGGCCCCGCAGGTCGACGCTGAGTGTCGTTATGCCGTTTACAAACAACAGCTGTTCGATCGGCCCAAACACATCGCGGCTTCCGCCGATATCGTGAATGAACAGCACGGCTTTCGGACCGCCAGCTTCATGAATTGTTCCCTCGAGTCGCGCGCCATCCCGGCTCGTGATCACGACGAGATTGCCTCCACCCGCACGCGCCCTGTCCCCCCGTCGTTGTCGTGCCTGCGCCACCGCGCGTCGGATTGCGGCACGAACCGACCCGGCGTTCCATTCGGTTGTCTTCGATACAAACGCAAGAAAGGAGTTTATGTCATCGCGGTTGGTTGCGCCCTCGATTCCAATCAAACGAAGTGCGGCGCGGCCGGCTTCGTCGAACGCGCCGAGGCGGCGCCGCGACTCCACAAGCACACGAAGCGCACCGGGCGATTCGCGTTCGTCAAGGTAGTCCAGTGCGCGCTCGGCCCGGCGTGAGGCGAGCACCGGGTTTCCAACGGCGAGCGCATATCGACCCCACAGCGTGAAGGTTTTCCCACGATCGGTGGCGTGCCCATCTCTCTTTTCCCGTGCCCGTTCCCAGGCGTTCGCTGCCCGCAGAAGTGAGTCCGCGCGATGTATGTGAATTCCACTGGTCAGTAAATAATCAGCGTAATCGTTGAGAGTTCCCGTATCACCCGGGAAAAAAGCAAGAATGCGCTGAAAAGACCACTCCACCTTGGCCGGCCGGCCGTTCTGCCGGTAAAGATCGGCAAGCCAGCGGAGTACCGTGGACTGTTGCCGCGCCGAGGTGTCTCCGCCGACCATTTTTTCGAGATGCGAAATTTGTTGCTCGCGCTGCGCGTGCAGGTCGATGGTGCCGCGGGATTGCTGCGCCGGGCTGGCGTACACCCACAGCAAGGAAAGCAGAACCGGAGCCGAAAGGGCAAAGTATGCCGAACGCGATCTCACAGCCCGAGGTCTCCGGCTACACGCGTCATCGCGGACACGACGTTCTCGATATGTTCGTCGAGATCGATGCCGAGTGCCGTGGCACCGTCGCGGATGTCATCGCGGCTGACAGAGCGCGCGAATCCCTTGTCTTTCATTTTTTTCTTAACCGATTTCGGCCGCACGTCGGCCACGCGACGAGACGGCCGCACAAGAGCCACAGCGGTAACGAATCCGCATAGCTCGTCGACGGCGAAAAGCGTCTTGCGAATGAGGGAATCGCGAGCCACGCCTGTGTGGTCGGCGTGCGAGAGAATGGTCTCGACGAAATCTTCGTCTACGCCCCGATCGCGGAGAATTCCGGCGCCGCGGAACGGGTGGTCGTCGAGCGAAGGGAACTTTTCGTAGTCGAAGTCATGAAGAAGACCTGCCGATCCCCAGTATTCTACATCCTCGCTGAATCGCTCGGCGTAGTAGCGCATGGCACTTTCCACGGCGAGAGCATGCTTGATCAGACCCTCACCCGCGGTGTACGTAGTCAGCAGCGCCCAGGCCTCCGCGCGCGTCGGAATGCTCATCGAATGCTTCTCCGGAATTGCAACGCCGGTGCGTTTCGTCTATATTTTTGATTCACAGTACTTTAGCAGTACACCATTATAGTATGACCCATCCAGATCGTTCCAACGAAAAACGCCGCCGGGCGCGCGCCACGATACGCCGCTATCTGCTCCGCTACCGCGCCGGGCTGACAGTGGGGGCCTTGTGCCTGGTGGTCAATGACGCGCTGTTGCTCGCCAAACCGTGGCTTCTCAAGATGGCCATCGACGGGATCGGCAAGACGATGACGCGCGGGCGGCTGGCGTGGATCGCCGGCCTGATCGTTGCAGCCACGCTGGTTAGCGGCGTGTTCCGGTTTCTTATGCGCCGAATCATGATCGGTATTTCGCGCAAAATCGAAGTAGATATCCGCGCCGATTTTTTTGGACATCTGCAACGCTTGAGCCCGTCGTTTTATAACACCCACCGCACCGGCGATGTGATGGCTCTGGCCACCAATGACCTCAACGCTGTGCGCATGCTCATGGGGCCCGCGGTGATGTATTCGCTCAACACCGTGGTGGTCGGCGGGTTTTCGCTGGTGTTGATGCTTCTTCTGTCGTGGAAAATGACACTTGCCGTGCTCACGCCGATGTTCATCCTGATTTTCGTCGTGTACCGCAGCATGAAATTGATACACCGCCTCTTTGAGGCTGTGCAGCAGCGCTTTGCTGCAATCAATTCGCGCGCACAAGAAAATTTGTCGGGCATTCGCGTTGTAAAAACCTATGCCCGGGAAAAACATGAAATCGATCAGTTCGAGGTGCTTAGCGAGGACTATGCGGAACGCAACATGAAATTGTTTCGCGTGCAAAGCTTGTTACAGCCCCTGCTGACCACTCTCGCCGGCCTCGGCGTGCTGGCGATTCTCCTCGTGGGCGGAATGCTCGTGATCCGGGGAGCAATTACGCTGGGCGTGTTCGTGGCGTTCAACGGATACCTTACGATGCTCGTGTGGCCAATGATCGCGATCGGATGGGTGATGAACATTTCCGAACGTGGACTCGCGTCGATGCAAAGGATGAATGAAATATTCGATGAGAAGCCGACAATCGTGGACCCGGTGCCCGATGTTCTTATCAAACGGGAAGATCTCTCTGACCACACGATTCGATTTAACGACGTATCGTTTGCCTATTCTGGCGCGGCAGACCAGTTTGCCTTGCACCACATCAATCTTGAAATTTACGATGGAGAAACGGTGGCAATTGTAGGGCCCACCGGATCCGGCAAGTCGACACTTGTTTCACTGATTGTGCGCCTTTATGACCCCTCGTCGGGATCCATCACGATTGGCGGGAGGCCGATCCGCCGTCTTGCGCTTGCCGATTTACGCCGAATGATCGGGCTTGTACCCCAGGACATTTTTCTGTTCTCCGACACGATCCGCGAAAATATCAGTTTCGGCGTAGACACGCTGGAAGACCCCGTATTGCGTGCGGTCAGCCGAACCGCCTCAATTGAAGGCGAGATCGACGGGTTTTCCGGGGGATTTGATTCACGTATCGGCGAGCGGGGCATTAATTTGTCGGGTGGCCAAAAGCAGCGTGTGGCCATTGCGCGGGCGCTGGCCAAGGAACCGGAGATTCTGGTCCTCGACGACGCACTCTCAAGTGTGGACGCCACTACCGAAGAGGAGATTCTTCGGTCTCTCCACGAAGAGATGCAACGCCGAACCGCGATCGTTATTGCGCATCGCGTGTCCACCACACACGACGCGGATCGCATTGTTGTTCTCAATGACGGGCGAGTTGCCGATGTGGGCACACACGATCAGTTACTCCAGCGCTGTGGCATTTACTCCAACATGTACGAAAAACAGATGATCATGTTTGACCTTGAGAAAAGGTGATATGGACTATATCCAGGCCGACGAAGTACAGAACCGCCCGGTGGATCGCACGCTTTTGACTCGAATCCTGGCTTACCTGCGGCCGTATCGCCGTCTGGTTGGGTTCTCGGTAGTGCTGATGCTCGGCGTCTCCCTGGTGCAGCTCGCGCCACCTCTTTTGACGAAAGTGGCGATCGACCGGTACATCGCTCCGTCGGGCAACGTGGCCGACGGGATTCGGCAGGCCGGACTGCTCAAGGTAGTCGGATTGCTCGCGCTCGCGCTCGCCGTGGGATTTCTTACGAGCTATGCACAAATTTACACAATGAGCTACGTGGGACAGCGCGTAATGTTCGACTTGCGTATGCAGATTTTTCGCCGGCTGCAGTCGATGGATGTTGGATTTTTCGACCGCAACCCTGTAGGACGTCTGATGACGCGACTGACGAGCGATGTGGAGGTGCTGAACGAAGTATTCACCTCAGGCGTGGTGGCCATTTTTCTTGACGTGCTCACCCTGACCGGGATCGTGGTGGTATTGTGCATGCTCAACATCAAGCTTGCACTCATCACTTTCATCGTGTTGCCGTTGCTGTTCGTATGCGCGCAGTTGTTCCGTGCGAAGGCGCGGGCGTCGTACCGCAAAGTGCGAGTGCGACTGGCCGCACTCAACGCCTTCCTCCAGGAAAACGTAACTGGAATGAGCGTTGTGCAGCTGTTTAATCGCGAGCGTGAACAGCGCGAACGCTTCGACGTACTCAACCGGCGGCTTTACGATGGGCATATACTTTCCATCATGGCCTACGCGGTGTTTTTCCCGGCCGTCGAACTGCTGAGCTCGGTGGCCATCGCACTCATTGTGTATTTCGGGGGGATCGGCGTCATGGGGAGCACGATGACGTTTGGCGCGCTCGTGGCATTCCTTCAGTACGCACAGCGGTTCTACCGCCCGATAAGCGACCTGAGTGAGAAATACAATGTCTTGCAATCGGCCATGGCGTCATCGGAGCGCATCTTTGCGCTGCTCGACAGCGAGCCCCGAATCGTATCGCCGGTTTCTCCCGCGACGATACCCGGCGGCCCGGGCGAAGTGGTCTTTGAAAACGTGACATTCGGGTATCACGCGGACCACACGGTCCTGCACAATTTGAGTTTCCGTGTGGCGCCGGGAGAGAAGGTGGCAATCGTAGGTTACACGGGGGCCGGGAAAACCACAATTATCAGCCTGCTCTCGCGTTTTTACGACGTAACGTCGGGAAGTGTTCGCGTGGGGGGAAATGATGTCCGCAACTACGCGATTGGCGACCTCCGTCATTACGTAGCGACGGTTCTTCAGGACGTGTTTCTTTTCTCGGGAAGCATCGCGCGCAATATCGACCTCGGCAATGCGGATATATCAATGGATCGCATGAAGGCTGTGGCCAGATATATAAACGCGGCCCGTTTTATCGAACGCCTACCGCACGGGTACGACGAAGAAGTGGGAGAACGCGGGGTCAATTTGTCTGCCGGGGAACGTCAATTGCTCTCGTTTGCGCGTGCCCTCGTATACGATCCGAGTATTCTCGTGCTCGACGAGGCGACTTCAAGCGTAGATACCGACACCGAGTATCTCGTGCAGGATGCGCTGCGTAAATTCATGGCGGGGCGCACGTCGATTGTAATTGCCCATCGGCTGTCGACAATTCGTTACGTGGACCGCATCATCGTGCTCCACAAAGGGCGTATCCTCGAGGAAGGCCCCCATGCCGCACTCCTCGAAAAAGGTGGCCTCTATTCCCGCCTGTATGAATTGCAGTTCCGCGACCAGGACAAAAAAATTATGGACTGACCGTCGCCATGAGTCCGATAGTCTGGCATATGCGTCCAGACTCATTCGTATTCGAGACGCTTGCCCATTTTGTGCGCAACGTAGACGGGCCGCCGCCGGGCGTTCCGCTCGGCGCGGATGCCGAATTCGAAACCACGTTGGCCACGATGTGCGTGGAGCAGGCCATTTCTCCGGTCGTGTCGGCCTCACTCGACAGGCTGTCGCTCCCGCCCAATCTGTCGGCGCTCACCGCCGCACGATTGCGCCGTCACGCCGCGGGTCTACGTGCCGCCGCCGGCCGCCGCCGGCAATTGGCCGTGCGCGTGGGCCGGGCATTCGCGGCCGCCCGAATACGGTATGCATTGATGGGCGGCGTCCGGTCCGCGGTGAATTATCCCTCCGGGCAACGTGCGATTGGCGTGGTCGAGATTTTGATTGAACCGCGCGAGAGCGCCCGCGCGATCCGTACACTGACTTCGATCGGTCTCCGGCTGAACGGGCCACATGCCGTATTCGGACGGTCAATTCCGAATCGTACGGTATCGAATCGCCGGGCGGGAGAACTGCTCCGTTACCACCACTTTTTTTCTCCCCTTCTCTTAAGCGACGAACGAGGACTCGTTGTACGTCTCCGTCACAGGGGAGTTGACACAGGTGACATTCACGCCCATGACGATGCATTGGATCGCGCAATTTTATGCCCCGTGGGGCAAAGCCAGGTATCCGGCGTGAGCGATGAAGATCACATGGTGGACCTGGCCGTGCGCGCGGGGGTCGATGCACTTGCCGTGCTGCCCACGGTGGTGGATATCGCCCGTCTGGTTGCCGTGCGCGGCGATGCGTTAAACTGGAATCTGGTCGCCGCGCGAGCCCGCCTTGCGCGTCTGTACGCGCCCGTTTGTTACGTCGTGCGGCACGCCTGTTCGTTGATGGGTATCAATGACCAGCGGCTCGGTCTCGAACCCATCGGTCGGATCCCGGAATCTTTTCTCCGAGCGTGGTGGGCGCCCGATCGGATAGATTACGCCGACCTGCCCGCGCGACGTGCGGGGCGCTTTGTGTTCGGTGTGATGTTTGCCGGCCGAATGCGTACCCGAATACGATGGGTATGGGGGCACGTCGCGTTTCATCGCCGGTGGGTGCGCAACCGACTCGGCGGTCGGCCCACGCTGTGGCGTTCCATCCGGTTCCTGTTCGTGTCGCGGGAAACGCCGGAATGGTGGCGTGCACTTGCTACGGGGGCTGCCCAGACCCCGTTAGCGGCGGGGCCGTTTGCGCGCGACCGGCAACCGGGTGGCGAAGGATGAGCATGGTGGGTGACAGTCCGGTCGTGGTGGACACGCGCGGGCTGTTTTGTCCCGTTCCCATCATTCGAACGTCTGACGCCATGCGCAATATCGTCGCGGGTGCTCTGCTCGAGGTGATTGCCGACGATCCCGCTATCGAGTCCGACCTCCCAGCGTGGTGCAGGAGCAACGGGCACAAAATCGTGTCGCGTTCGGTGACGGAGAGCACTTATCGTTTTTGGGTACAGAAGAAAGCGGAGTGAACGCTACACGCTCGGTGTTTGGCCGACAAGCTCAATGATGGTTGCCTCCGCTTCGTCCGCCATTTGGCGTGCTTTCTGCGAGATCGAGTCAATGGCATGGGCGTCGAGTTGATACTTCTTGAATGTTTTCGCATCGGCGGCGTTGGAAAAACTGTCGATCGCATTGCTCACGCAGATGCTGTTCGAAATCACATTGCCCACGTGGGTGAACGCGACAAGGTCGGGGTCGGACCTGGCCAGCGCGGGTTCGTGATGGTACTTAATGGCCTCGACCAGTCCCTCGGGAAATTTCCACTGACGTGCGAGCTTGCCACCGATCAGCCCGTGGTCCATTCCGACCACTTCCTGTTCCGCTTCAATGAACGTGTGGCCCTGCTCGACGAGCGTCAGGATCTTCTCGATTCCCTCGTCGACATACTGTGCGAGCACCAGTTTGCCGATGTCGTGGAGAAGCCCTGCGGTGTAGGCGGGTTGGGCTTTTTTCGGGTTGCAGCGCCGTGCGACCAGTTCGGCGGATATTGCTGCGCCCACTGAATGACGCCATAAATCGAGGCCGCTCAGGCCGTACCCCGGGCAGTCTTTCTTGAAAAACACGGACGTACCGAGCGCTACCACCATCTTGTACACGGTCTTGAAACCAAGGAGTACGACGACGCTGCGCAACGTGGAAACTTGCTTCGACAGGCCGTAATACGATGAGTTGCACAGCCGCAAAAGCTTGGCCGTCAGTGCCTGATCTTTCTCGATTAACGAGAGCACGACGTCGAGATCCGAGTCGGGGTTTGCCGTTAATTCGATGAGTTCCGTAACGACCGATGGCATCGACGGCAACTGATCGATATTCTGGATCATATCACGAATTGACGGCATCTGTACCTGCTCTTCCCGGGTTGTTCGGTGGACACTCGTCGGGCGATCCGCTACCGTAGTGCGCAAGTGCGAAAGCGGGCTGCCGGTCTGTAATATCGGCCGGTGCGACGGCGACTTTAGAAGGAACCACAGGCAGAACCATTCGAGGAGGTGAGCGACGTGAGCGAGGAGCAGAAGATACGACTGACCGAATATGCGGCGTGCGCGGGCTGAGCATCGAAATTCAGCGCGGCGGGTCTGCGCAAGGTGTTGTCGGGACTAGACTTGGGATCTGATCCGAACGTGCTCGTCGGTCACGCAGGATCCGATGATGCGGGCGTATATCGTCTTGGGCCCGACTCGGCGATGGTTCTCACGGTCGATTTCTTCACGCCGATTCTCGACGATCCCTTCGACTTTGGACGCGTGGCGGCGACGAACTCGCTGTCCGATGTGTACGCGATGGGGGGGCGACCCGTCGCCGCGCTCAATATCGCCGGATTCCCGGAAAAAAAGTTACCGGCGGAGGTGCTGGCGTCGATTCTCCGCGGGGGCGCCGCGGTGGCCCGTGCCGCGGGGACGGCGATTGTCGGCGGACACACCGTGGAAGACGCGGAAGTCAAGTACGGGCTCGCCGTCGTTGGACTCGTTCGGCCGGACCGTGTGGTGACGAACGCCGGGGCGCGTGCTGGCGACGCGCTCGTGCTCACCAAGCCGATTGGGACGGGCGTGCTATCGACGGCGCTTAAGGCCGGTGCACTCGACGAAACAGGGCTGTCGGTTCTGGTCGACGTACTCACCCGTCTCAACCGCGAAGCGTCGGAGAAAATGCTCGCAAGAGGCGTGCACGCGTGTACCGACGTAACCGGCTTCGGCCTTCTCGGGCATGCGATGAATATTGCCCGCGAGAGCGGGGTGTGCGTCGAGATCGAGGCGCACGCCGTCCCGTTGATCACCGGCGCGCTCGCGGCCGTGGAGTCGGGACACCTGACCGGGGGTGCGGGGAAAACGAGGAGCTTTCTCGGCGATGCGGTGGAAATTGCCGATGGTGTGGACCCACGCGTGGCCGAACTCTGCGTGGATCCGCAGACGGCAGGCGGGTTGCTCGTGGCATTGCCGGCAGATCATGCACAGCAGTATGTGGATGCCCTGGGGGGGAAATCGTCCGGAGTGGCCGTTATTGGCCGATGCGTGGAGGCGGGCGACGGCCGGCTGCCGATCCGGTTGATGTAGCCCGCTGTTTACGGTGCACGCCGTGTGCCGGACGAGATATTCCCGCGTCGCGTAGCGCGCATTGACCGGCGAATACTTCGCGCGACGAATCGCGAGCGAGAGCGGCCGCAGAGATTGCGCCGGGAGTGCGGACCACCCCACCCCGGTCTGGTCAGCGACCACTCCGGTCAGCGACCGCTCAAAAGAGCGTTCGCATCTGCGCGCTGGCAGGCGTGGAGGGTTGTTCGACGGCAACGGTGCCATCTTGCAGGCCATGCGATAGGGCATCCTGCATCCGCGCGAGACATGCATCGCGCACGCGAACGAACGCGGCCCGTTCGTTGGCCGGAACCGGCGCACGCGATGGCAGCTTCAGCCGGCGCGGGTTCACCCAGATCCCATTGCGTTTGACGCGGTAACACACGTGCGGTGCGGTGGCTGCGCCCGTCGATCCGACGTAACCGATCACCTGTCCTTGCGTAACCGTCTTGCCCGACCGGATACCCCGGGCAAATCAGTTGAGGTGCAGGTAATACGTCGTGTACGTGTTGTTGTGTCGAATTTTTACGTAATTGCCGTTCCCCCGCCGGCGCCTGGCCGCGACCACCACACCATCGCCGGTTGCGTACACGGGGGTTCCGCGTGGTGCCCCGTAGTCGACTCCGTAGTGCGGCATGTACATCTTGTAAATCGGGTGAAATCGCCGTCCGCTGAAATTTGACGTAACCCGCGTAAGTTTCAACGGTGCCCGCCGCAGTGATTTTTGCAGCGAGCTGCCGTTGAGGTCGTAATACCCCGGCGATTCGTTCGCCTCATGGAAGCGAATCGCGTAGTACGTTTGTCCTCGATTGACGACCCGTGCCGAGATAATGTTGCCCACCGCAATCGATCCATCAGGATAGTGCCGTCGCTGATAGTATATCGTAAACGAGTCGCCCGCACGGATGTCCCGGATGAAATCAATCGTCCACCCAAAAATTTCGTCGAGGTAGCCGGCGAGTTCGGTTTCGGCGTTCTGCCGTTTGAGCGACGCAAAAACCGAGTGATGAATTGTGCCACTCGTCACATGCCATGTAACCGTGTAGGGCGTGTTTTCAAGAGATGCGCGGAACCGGTTATTTCCGGCGCGTCGAATGACGAGCTGTCGTTCGCGCGCGATGGACAAATCGAGGCTGTCCACTCCACCATGCGCGTTTTGATGCACAGCAAACGCCTGTCCGGGGCGGACGCGACGAAGATTCCACGTGCGCCGCGCCGCACGCGCCATGCGCGTGACGTCCGCCGAGGAAACGCCAAGCTTTGTTAATTCGATATAGAGCGAGCTATTGCGGCGAATGTGTCCGCGTTTCATGCCCGGCATCGAACGCCCCGGGAACCGTGAAGAAATGTGTCCGTCCTCCCGTTTGCGTGGTTTCGGCGAGCCGTTGACAGAAGATGGAATCTCCGTGGACGGTTCCCTGCCTTCGTTCGCGGGGATTGTAACCGCCGATCGGATCGATGAGATCCTGGCGCCGAGCGCGCCGGGTGCGCGTTGCGACAGGGGGAGTGCTTTGGGGGGAATCTCGTCGGACCGCCGGCCCACCATCGGCTCTCCGCCGGCGGTTCGCAACGCGTTCTGGTTGCCTGACGGGGTGTCGACGAGAGGGGCGAGCAGGTCGTCGCGCGCGGCGTACACCAGCACGGCAAGAAGAATAATCATCCAGGGAGCGGTACGTCTCATGACATACCGGCGACGCGCGGACTGCGGGTCCACCGATCGTCGCCGGGAGGCTGTATTTTCGTCGAACCGGTTTCTGCAATCAAGTGTTTTTCTACGCCGGGCCGAAGGGGGGGGTGGCCGGGGGCGGGATCCCAAACTACTCGCTAACTTATTTCAATAAAACAAGTTTGCGAATGGACGGGCTCAATCCGTTCACTTCGAGACGAGCGAAATATACGCCGCTTGCCATCGAGCGACCCTTCGTGTCGGTCCCGTCCCACGCAGCCCGGTAGGTACCTGGGGCCCGGTGCGCGTCGACGAGAGTGGTCACGAGGGCGCCGCGAACCGAGTAGATGCGCAGCGTTATCGCCTCCGGGGGTGCTCCCGGACGGCCACCCACAATGTACGGGATAGTTGTGACGGGGTTGAACGGATTGGGCGCGTTGGCGCCGATTGCGGTACGGTATGTGCGGCCAACGCCCGTGGCCGTAACGGTCGATACGGTGTAATCGGTCGAGTTACTCCACCGGCTCACGTCGCCGTCCGCATCCACAGCGTGTACGCGGTAGCGGTTGGTTCCCACTACGGTGGGAATTACATCGTAATCGGTTCCGGTTACGCCAGTGGCGAGGGTCTGTAGTGACCCGCATACGGTGATGGCATCGATGTCGTCTACCCAGAAACCAGGGTTTGTCACGGCGCCGTCGGTGATGTAACTCATTCGCAGTAGAATCTCCTGACCGGCATACGCGTCCAGGGGATATACGCCGGCCACCCACCCGCCCGATGTCCCGGTTATGCCGAAACCGCGGTTGTTGCCGTTGGGGTTTGTGGTTGTCGACAGGTTGCCCTCGATGGGCGACCAGGTCAGGCCCTGGTCGGTGCTCACTTCTACATATGCGTAGTCCCAGTCGAGTTCGATGTCGTAGTTCGCGTCGAAGCGGATCGTATCGTGCAATGCGGTTACGAGCAGCGGCGCCTTCGTCATCATGAAATGGTTGAGGTTGTTGCCCGACCCGGAAAAATACCCGTTGCCCGTCTTTCCCGACGGGGACACCGAAAACCCGCCGAGTGTCCAGGCGCTCGCGAGCGATGCGTCGTCAATCTTCCACGTCGGATTGGTGCATACCTCTATGTCATATGTCACCGGCGGGTTGGGGTCGCCGGGATCCGGAGCGGACCACGACAGGCGATGAATGTCGTTGCCAAAGGGGTTTGTCACGGCGAAGAGCTGCGGGGCGTAGGGCCCCACGACGCGATAGGGATTGTCGGCCAGGTCGATCGCGAGCAGATTCATATTGAGATTGCGAGCGAACGTGGGCGCGATCAGCGAATCGGGTGGGCCGAAGCCGCCCTCCGAAGAATTGTTCACTTCGGGTGTAAACGCGAACACTTTTCCCTTCGCCACCTGATCTCCGTACCCCCAGTCGTCCGAGTCGCCGTTGGCGACATATATCGCTCCCATAGCCGGATTGCCGGGCAGGTAGCCGTTGGCTGCCGTCAAGCGGTTTCCCAGTTCCTCGTACACCGCATGGTCGGGCGTGTAGCCGTACAGGTATCCCCACGGATAGAGGAGCAATTCGCCGTAGCTGTGATACGAGAGCCACAGCGTGAAGTGATGTGAATCGACAAAATCGCGCAATGCGGCGGTTTCCGGCTCAGAAAAAGCGGCCGGGCCGCGGTAGGTTTCCGACCCCGGTACGGGCGACGAGCCGATATTATCGTATCCCCACTCGTACCCGAAATTGCGGTTGAGATCCACACCCACGGAGAGGTCGGAGTTAACGCGCCGATTGAGGCGCCACCACGTCCACCACGACCCGGAGTGGTTGTTTTCCACGTATGCATGGCCGTCCGGATTGAGCATGGGAAGGATCCATATTTCGCGGTTGTCGACGTAATCGGTGACTGTTGCGTCGCTGCCGTAGTTGTCCGTGAGGTACTGGGCCATCAGCAACGGCATTTCCACGGCCATCAATTCGCGCGCGTGAAGGTTTCCCATCAGCGCGACTTCGGCTTCCGGTTCATCCACCGTTACGTTGTCGGATATTTTGAGCGCGTAGATATTGCGGCCTTCCACGCTGGTTCCAATGATCGAGAGTTGCGCGATGGCCGGGTGCGCCGTGGCGATCGCCGTGAGCAGCGATCCCGTTTCCGCATAGGTGTGGTAGAGGCCGAGGTCGGCATTGAGGGTGGCCTGTGAGCGTGCCATTTCGGGCGTGGCCACCACCGAGACGGGGTAGGGGCGCGTGAACAGCCACGACACCTGCTTGTCGTCCGCGGCCACGTCGATCCCGTTTCGTGTGAACGCGACAATTTCGATGCCGCGCGCGCGAAGTTCACGAACCTGCCCCGGCCCCTTATAGGGAAGATGAACGAGCGACGAGGCGGCGGCCGACATGGCAATTGTGCACAACGCGATGCCAGCGATGCATGGACGAAAGATGCGGTGCATGGTGCTCCGGGAGTGTGTTGCGTATGGATGGAAATGTGAATTGAGAGTGCAATTATATCATGGGGACACTTGTTTCGTCCACCGGGTGCGGTACACTCGGGGCGTGGACAAGTCGCTCAAGCAGCAGTTGGAGAGGATTCGTCGGCACGCGCTCCGGCTGCGTCGCCGTACGGTCGACCGTATGGTAAAGCCGGCGGTCGGTCGCGCGTACCCGGTCGACGGGGGGGGTAGATCCACCGTGCCAGCGGAAGACGATACGGTGGGCCCGTATCGTGGTGCGCCGGCAGGGATGCGCCGTCGTACCTTCGACGCACGGGATTTTTCCGCCACGGCGTGGTCGGAAGGGAAATCTTCCGGGCTCGAAGCGTGGCGATCCGATGAGATGGTTTGTCTCGACGATGTGGTTCCCGGCACTCCGTACCGGGCGGGCGGAGCAGATTTTTACCGCGTTCGCTACGAGGGTGGCGCCGTAGATGCCGATGCGCCGCGCGAGATCGCCATACTGATGAGGCAGCCCCGGTGGCCGACGGACGTTGAGCCCGAAGTGATGCGGGCCCGTCCCGCTTCGGGGCAGCCCCCGCCAATTCAGCCCGACGTGTTCGACGCCCATCGTGTTGTGTTCGTCGATATCGAAACCGGCGGGCTCAATCCCAACACATATCTTTTTCTCTGCGGCCTGATGTACATAGAAGGCGAGACGTTGGTGATGGATCAGGCATTCGCGCGCGATTACGCGGAAGAAGCCGGTGTGATGAATTACGTGAGCGACACTCTTGCGCGTTTCGATGCGGTGATCACCTATAACGGTGACCGGTTCGACCTGCCGTTTATCCGTACGCGCCTCGCTGTCCATTGTGTATCCCCGGAGCGGGAACCCGCTTCGGTCGACCTGATTCATGCGGCGCGCAGGGCGTTTCGGCGCGTACTCCCCAACTGTCGTCTCCTGACCGTCGAACAGCATCTTCGCGGAGTAGAGCGAACCGGCGATATTCCCGGTCGTTTGATCCCGGAGGCCTGGCATGAATTTGTGCGCACACAAAATGCCGATTTGATACGCAATGTGCTCTACCACAACCGGATGGACATTTTCACGATGGCGGTGATCTTTAACCGGTTCGCCTGTCGCGACGGTACGGGATTTCCGGAAAGCCCCGCCCGCTGATCTGGCGTGGCCGGCCGCGTGACTCGATCCTTCCCCTGCAATGCGCGACGCGGTACACTCCCCTTCGCTGCACTTTTCGCGACCGCGCGGTGGCGCGCAGACCACTCGCTCAACGGGAGCATCGATGAACTCCGACCAATTTATCAGGCACTTAAAGAGTGCCGACGAATACGCAAGCCAGATTACACACGTCGAACAAGTTCCCGCACGCGATGCGCGGTTTGCCCCGCTTGAGCCGGCGCCCGATAAGCGATTGATGGATCTACTCGCCGCCGACGGCATCGGACAGTTTTACACACACCAGGCCCAGGCTATTTCGGCCGCACGCAAAAGACGGGATGTTGTGGTGGTGACGGGGACGGCGAGTGGAAAGACCATCTGCTACAACGTACCTGTGATCGAAACGCTCCTGCGTAACCACGAGGCGTGCGCCCTCTACCTCTTTCCCACCAAGGCGCTCGCCCAGGACCAGTTACGAACGCTGGAACGCTACATGGAAGCCGACGCCGGGCTGCCGATCGTGACGGGAGCATACGATGGCGATACGCCGCCTGGCACCCGGCGCAAGCTCAAGAACGAAGCGAATGTGCTGCTGACGAACCCCGACATGCTGCACGCCGGCATCCTCCCGAACCATGGTTCGTGGGCGCGGTTTTTCGCGCGCCTGCAGTACGTGGTGGTGGATGAAGTACACGCGTACCGTGGAATCTTTGGTTCGAATGTGGCGCACGTGCTCTCGCGTCTCTCACGTATATGCGCGCACTATGGAGCCCGTCCCGTGTATATTTGTTGCTCTGCTACCATCCGTAATCCCGCCGAACATGCCGCGCGACTGATCGGTCGTGATGTAGTGCTTGTGAACGACGACGGCGCGCCGCGGGGGGCGAAAACGTTCGTAATCTGGAATCCCCCGCCGCTTGGCGAGGGCGCCGTGGAGCGCCGGAGTGCCAACAGCGAGGCCGCGCGTATCCTTGCGCAATTTGTCGCCGGCGACCACCAGTGCATCGCGTTTGTGCGTGCCCGCGTGGTTAGCGAGGTGGTGGCACGATACACACAGGATAATTTGCGATCCCTTTCGCCGTCACGGGTTTGTCGTGTGCACGCCTACCGCGGCGGATATCTCCCCGCAGAACGCCGGAAGATTGAACGTGCGCTCTTCGACGGCGAGTTGACGGGTGTGGTGAGTACAAGTGCGCTGGAACTCGGTATCGATATCGGTGCCATGGAAGGCGCACTTCTTGTTGGCTATCCGGGCACAATCGCGTCGGTGTGGCAACAGGCGGGTCGCGCCGGGCGCGGTCGAGAGCCCTCTCTCGTTGTTTACATTCCCTACGATGCACCGATTGACCAGTACATGGCCCGCCACGCCGAATATTTTCTGGGGCGCTCACCCGAAAACGCGGTGATCGACCCGCTCAATGCACACATCGTACTCTCCCACGTGCGCGCAGCGGCATTCGAATTGCCCATTCGTCCCGGCGATTGGGGCCGTTTTGGCGAGTACTGCGGGGCGGTACTGAAGATTCTCGAGGAAGATCGCCAGGTACGCCAACAGGGAGACGCGTTCTACTGGAGCGGGCCGAACTATCCGTCGGCGGACATCGGATTGCGCAATATATCCGATGACGTATACACCATCATCGACACGGGGGCGTCGGTAGAGTCGCCCAATCGTGTGATCGGCACCATAGACGAATCGGGAGCATTCAGCCAACTGCACGCGCAGGCAGTATATATTCACCACGGCGATACGTACTTTGTGAAGGATCTCGACACGCACAAGAAAATAGCGTGGGTGGAAAAAGAAGATACTGATTATTACACACAATCGGTCACCGAAGTGAAGATCCGCATAGAGCACGAGGAATTGCACAAATCGATTGCGCGCGCCGAAGCGTTCTGGGGAGACCTTTCGGTGACGTCGGTAACCTATATGTTCAAGAAGATAAAGTTTGGAACGCGCGATTCGCTCGGGTTCGGTGTCATCGACCTGCCACCGCAAACGCTCGACACCACAGGGATGTGGATTCTGCCGCACGCCGAGGCATACGCCCTCGTTCGCGAAGCGGGAAGGGTTTCGCGCGAGGGGTTGCTGGGTATTGCCAACGTGATTCGCGAAGTCATTGCGCTCTTTGCCATGTGTGACACCATGGACGTTGGGGCGTCGGTGGACTCTTCGGCGGCGAGCGTGCCGGGGGTATTCGTACACGACCGGTTTCCGGGCGGGATGGGGTTTGCCCTGAAGGCGTACGAGATGATCGACGATGTGCTCGCCGGGTGTCGCGACCTGATCGATCGCTGTCCGTGCGCGGCCGGGTGCCCCTCGTGCGTGGGCTCCCCTCTGCCGCCGCACACGCACCTCGATCCCGACGCGAACACGCGCGGATTGATTCCGGACAAGGAAGCGGCGAAGTCGATACTCCACCACCTTCTCGGGCTCGATCCGTACAAACCGTCTCCACGCCCCACTGCGGGCAGCGCGGAAATGGTAAAAGCGGAGGCGGAGATTCGCCGACGAGTGGACGAGGCGCGCCTGCCCGGAACGCTTGAGAAAAAATTGCGCGAGCGGGTAGACCGGCTGCACAGACGCCGGCTGGCGAGGTGATTCGTGTTCTGCTATAGTCACCGCGTCGCGGATTGGCCGGTGGCCGCACAGGCGACACAGGCGGCACGGGAGGCCCGCGCGCGGGAGCGGTGTTCTCCTGTCCCCCATATTGCTGACCGCAAGCCGTACGTGTAACGTATCGCCAGGGAGGGATAAGTATGGATTTCCAGGAACTGCTCCACGGCGGACGGCGTGTGCTCCTGCCGTTTTTGCTCGACGCCGCCGGCGCGGCGGCCATTCTCGTTATCGGGCGCATCGCCGCGTCGATTCTATCCCGGGTCACCCGCCACGCGCTGCAGCGCGCGCACACCGAAGAGACCGTGACACGTTTTGTTGCGAGCGTCGTGTCGGTGGGCGTTCTGGTGTTCGCTGTGGTGGCGGCTCTTGCACGCTTTGGCATCGAGACCACGTCGTTCGTCGCGATTCTCGGTGCGGCGGGGATCGCCGTGGGGCTGGCATTGCAGGGGGCCCTTTCCAATTTTTCCGCGGGCGTGATGTTGCTTGTCTTCCGTCCATTTCGAGCGGGTGATTTTGTCGAAGCGGCTGGGGTATCGGGTACGGTCAAAGAAATTCGCATGTTCAGCACGGAACTGGCTTCTCCGGATAACGTGAAAATCATCGTTCCCAACGGCGCGGTTTTCCGTGCGATCATCAAGAATTTCTCCGCATACGATACGCGGCGGATTGACCTGGTTGTCGGTATCGGGTACGGCGATGCCATTGGGCGCGCCATCGAAGTGCTCACCGAAATCCTCAAATCCGACGGGCGTATTATTCAGGATCCCGAGCCGCAGGTGTTCGTCAAGGAACTCGCCGAATCGAGTGTGAACCTTCTGGTCCGGTGCTGGACGAGGCGAGAAGACTTCTGGAACGTGCGCTGCGATCTCAATAGCGCGATCAAGGAAAACTTTGACGTACAGGGAATTGATCTTCCGTACCCGCAACGCGTTGTGCACACGGTTGCAGAAGACGCCGCCCACTGAGCCTACCGGGGAGTGCACGCCAACGTAATCTGCATACATCCCAGGAACCGGTCAGAAAGGCAATTTGGCCACGCGGCCGATCACACGCATGCCCCGAAAAGCGTAACGGCGGCAACGTCGCGCTCTGTTTCACAGGAGACAGGAGAATGAGGCGTTCCATGTGTCACAATAGGAGTTTCGATGAATACATATCGTGCAATGTTCGCTGCGATCGTGCTCGTTGCGCTCAGCCCAACCTTCGTTCACGCAGCTGATGAGCTGATTCCCGGTAGGTGGTACGCAACCGCGGAGGCCGGGCTGAACCTGACGCAGGCGGCCTACAGCGACAACTGGCGGGGTGGCGAGAACAGTTCGCTGGCGTGGTCTAGCGTGCTAAGCGCCACCGCGCGGCGACGGTTTCATAACAGCGTGGAGTGGAACAACGTTCTCAAGCTGCGTTTCGGGCAGCAGTACCAGCAGAGCACGCGATCCGACGGAAGTCGGAGATGGTCGGCACCTGAAAAATCGGAAGACAAAATTGACTTCGAATCGATTGGATTGATTTCGCGGGACTGGAAGGTGGACCCGTACGTTTCGGGCCGCTTCGCGAGCCAATTCCTCGACGTGTCGGATCCCAATCGACGCTCGGTGCCGATCAACCCGATTACCGTTCGTGAGTCAGCCGGTGTGGCAAAGCTGCTTCTGCAGAACAAGGACGAGTCGGTTCTTGTTCGCTTCGGATTCACCGGACGGCAGAATTACAGGCGTCTGTTTATCGACCCCGTGTCGACCACCAAAGAGGGAAAATTTACCAATGATTCCGGAATCGAACTGCAGGGCGATTGGCGGCTCAGGATTCTGGAAAATCGCGTGGTCTGGGTGGCGAAGGCATCGATATATAAACCGTTTTCGTGGTCGGAAGCCGATAAATTCGACCGTGTGGCGGCCGATTCGCTCGCGTCCGCGGGAATCGCCCGCGCTGTCAACGATTTTTCGACGGCCGTCGACGTCTCCTGGGAAAATGAATTTACGACGGAGGTTACCAGATGGGTATCGTTCAGTCTGTATGTGGAACTCGTGTGGGACAAGTACGATAATTCGGTGACGCCCATTCTCAACGCGGGCGGAAATCAGATCGCGAATGCCGCGGCGGTGCATGATGCAATCCGTCAGGCCGTGCAGTGGAAACAATCGTTCGCCGCAGGACTCACATTTCATCTGCTCTAGCGATTGGCATTCGGGTGCGGACGGCTGTGAGCGTCCGTACGTGACGGGGCAACACGTTGGACGCGGGATCGCGCGCGCGGAAAAAGTGCGGGGACGTAGGCGCGGTACGCTTCATAGGTTGCGCCGAATCGATTGACGAGCTCGCGCTCCTCGGTGCGCACGAGGATGGGAACGAGAAATGCCGTCAAAGCTGCGGCGACAAATAGCGCGGGCGATCCCACGAGCATTGCGTTGCCGGCGGCCCCGCCGAGCAATACCGCATAGCGTGGATGGCGCAGGCGGGCGTAAATGCCGTGGTCGATGAAGCGATCCGATCCGCGACCGGTAACCTGCGGTATGGCCATTGCCGTGGCGGAATCAATTTGCCGATATGTCCACAGCAACACCATGGCGCTGAGGGCAACCAGTGCGCCCCCCATCGCGCGAACCCCGTCGGGCCACGTCGACACGGGGTGGTTCCACAACGGATGTGCAGCGGCGACCGCCAGTACCAGTGCGATATACACGGGCACATGAATGCCGTATGCGCGAGGTCCCAGTTCCGGCGCGCGGGCGTGCAGTGTGTGGATGAGCATCATAATCGGTGCGACGGGCAGATACAGGCACACGAGCACGGTGATGAGTACCGGGGGGACGGTCACGGTTTCAACCGCAGGAGTTCGTTGGCCACCCGCTGGTACACGTCGAGATTGCGCTGTGAGAACACGATCGCGCGTACTTCGGGGATGCCGCCGTCGTGGATTTCGTTTGCGATTGCGCGCAGCGCGATGCGGCACGCGCGCTCAATGGGGAAGCGGTATGCACCGGTGCTGATGGAGGGCACGGCAACGCTGCGCAGGCCATGCTCGCGTGCGATCTGCAGGGCGTTATGGTAGGCGGATTCGAGCAATCTGTCCTCGCCACGATGGCCACCGCCCCACACCGGACCGACGGTGTGGATCACATAGCGCGCCGGCAGATTTCCCCCGGTCGTGATCACCGCTTCGCCGGTTGCGCAGCGTCCGATGCGCGAGACAATCCGGTGGCACTCGTCGAGAATCGCCGGCCCGCCGGCGCGGTGAATGGCTCCGTCGACACCTCCCCCCCCGAGCAGGCTCGTATTGGCCGCATTGACGATCGCATCGCAGGTCTCCCGCGTAATGTCACCCCTGCGGATGATCATCACCGAGCGACCGATGTTGTAGCGTGCGTCCACGTGAAACCGCCCCCCGGGGCGGTACTAGAAATCGCGGTCCATGACCGTCTTGCGGCCGTCGCGCCGCGCCTGCTCGATGGCCGAGTCGCATAATCCGCGAATAATTTCTGAAAGACGCGGCGGTACGTTACCGGCCGTATTCATTCCGGATTTTGCGCGGATGTAGGATTTGAGTTTCGAGACGACAATCAGCACTTTCTGTTACTCATGTTCTCCTCCTCCTGGGGGGACCGGTCTCCAGCGAGGCCTGTGTGGCCCATCTGGCAAAGAATCGGGTAGTACGGAGAAAAATGTCCATGATTTTTCCTGCGAAGCGTCGGGATGGTGCCCAAATATGGTACCTTCGACCGGGCAACTTATTGCCCGGTATTCAGTTGGCATCGATATCCGAAAAGAAAGGGCTTTCATGTTCGCCGTCGAATCGCTCTACGAGAGTCCCAACGCGCTCGCGCCGCACTACAGCCGCTTCGACGTGTCGCACCGGCTGCTCCTGAGCGGGCACTCCCACCAGGCATGGCCGGATTGCAGTTTCGACGCGCAGGTACAGGCGTGGCGCGACGCGGCACTTTATGTCGACGACAAGTGGCAACTGGCATTCGAGAAAGCCGACGCCGTACGCCGCGGGTACGCGCGCCTGATGGAAGATTCTTCGGGACAGATTGCGCTGGCCGAGAGCACCCACGCGCTCATTGTACGGTTTCTCTCGTCGCTTCCGCTTGGCGATCGGCCGCGTATTGTGACGACGGCCGGGGAATTTCATAGCATGCGGCGGCAGCTGGATGCGCTCGACGGACACGGGCTTGACGTGGTGCGGGTGCCCGACGAGCCCGTTGGCGATGTCGCGCAGCGGCTCTGTGAGGCGGTCGACGACAGAACGTCCGCCGTGATGGTGTCTGTCGTGTATTTCCGCAGCGCACGCATCGTTCCCGGCCTCGCCGACGTTTTCACCGCGTGCCATTCGCGTGGCGCGGAATTGCTTGTGGACGCATACCACGCCCTGAACGTAATGCCCTTTCCGCTCGCGAGCCTCGGCCTCGAAGACGCATTCGTGACGGGCGGCGGGTACAAGTATTGCCAGCTTGGTGAGTCGAATGCATTTCTGCGTTACCCCGCGACCCGGAAGCCACGGCCCCTGATTACAGGTTGGTTCGCGGAGTTTGACGACCTCAGTATGCCCGCTGAATCCGGGGCTACCAGCTACCAACCAGGGCCGATGCGCTTCGCGGGCGGCACATATGATCCGGTCAGCCACTACCGGGCCGCTGCGGTATTCGAATTCTTTGAACACAACGACCTGGCGCCTCAGCAATTGCGTGCAATCAGCCAGCACCAGGTGGGGCGACTCCGTGAGCGGTTCGACGCTCTCGATTGCGATCCGGCCCGAATCTGCCGCGACCACGACGTTGCACTCGATCAACTCGGAGGTTTTCTGGTGCTGCGATCGGATCGCGCGGGCGTAATTCGCGATGCACTGCGTGAGCGCGGTGTGTACTGCGACGCTCGCGGCGATGCGCTGCGGCTCGGGCCGGCGCCGTATTTGTGCGATGAACAGCTCGACGACGCAATCGACCGGCTCAAACAAGCCTGCCGTGCGGTCTACGGGGAGTAAGCGGCCGGGCAGGGTACGGTGGTACTACGCCCCGGCAATGTGTTCGAGACGGTGCGTGTCCAGCACGGTCAAGCGCCTGTGCTCAATGCGAATTACGCGCGAATCTACGAGCCCGCGCAACTGCCGACTGACGGTTTCGGGAGAAAGCCCCAGAAAGGCTCCCATTTCCTGGCGGCTGATGGGCAGGTTGAAGGGCTCTCTTCGCACAGGCGGGCCCTGTTTGCGCATGAACAACAGGATGCACGAGGCTACGCGCGGCATCGCTTTCTTCGTACCCAGGTCGACGATCAACGACCGGATGCGCTCCGACTCTTCGTTCATCATCTTCACCAGGGTAATCGATACCTCCGGACGATCGCGCATCAAGCGAAGGAATTCATCGCGCGGAACGCGAATTGCCACTGTGCGTGCGAGTGCCGACGCTGTTTCGCGATACTCCGAACGAGTGAGCGCCTCTACCCCCACGAGGTCGCCGGGTCCGTGAATATTGATGATTTGTACGCGTTGCTCGGTAGGTGATCGGAACGTTTTCACAAGGCCGGTACAGAGAAGAATAACTTCATGTGCCGCATCATTGGCGCGGTAGAGCACGCCACGACGCGCCAGCAATTCGGGTGGTGGCAATCCCACGGAACGCCAGTCACTCTCATCCATCGCAGAAAAAATTCCCTGCGTGAAATACTCTGGATACAATCGTACTTGTTTCACGTTCATTGAACACTCCCCTCCATGCCCGCAGTATAGCAACCGGGGCCCCGGGGTTCAACGGTGTTCAATGACCGCCGGGGTAGCAACCACGTAACACACATATTGTAAATAGGTTACGGAGATACCTGTACGGAGAAGAATCCGGCGTCGATCGACAGCGATCCCGCCCGTGCGCCCGTTCGCGCATTCGCGAGATCGATGCGCCACCCGGACAGGGTGCCGGTGGCAATGGATCCATCAGAATATCCGAGTGTTATCGAGCCGGATGTCACCGCCGATGACACGAGAGTGTCGCCCGAGGCGGGAAACTCCTGCACGAAAATAAAGGCAAGCATCAAGTCGGCGGCGGCCTCTGCCGGATCCGCGGTAACGCCGAGTACCACTGGTGCGTCTTTTCGATTGGGAATCTCGAGGTGCACCTCGTAGCTCGTGTTGGCGATGCGCTGCGTGGTACGGATGTCGTATGTGTTCGACGCGGTGAGCACCGTGGAAACTTTTTTTGCATTGGCACACAGCTCCACACGCATGCCCCCGGTACTCGCGATATCGAATGCGAGCGCGGCGTCGCCGCCACAGAGTCTATCGGACGGCTTGACGCCGGTGTTGTTGGATCCACACGCGACGATGAACGCGACAAATACGACGAAAAGCGTGCGGGAGAGAGATATCATCCGGGGCCCGTTTCCGGAATACCGTACCCGGCAAATGTGGGATCGCCTCGATGCGCACAGACTTTCGTGCGAATGCCGCCTCGAACGTAGAAATCCCCGACTACTTCGATAAACCGTGGGTCGCATGCTTTGCACAGGTCGTCGAGGATTCTGTTGGTAACCGCTTCATGAAACGTCCCATCGTCGCGAAACGACCAGAGGTAGAGCTTGAGCGACTTGAGTTCTACGCACGTCTCGTCCGGAATGTAACGAATCCGAATCGTCGCAAAATCAGGTTGGCCCGTGCGCGGACACAGGCACGTAAACTCCGGACATTCGAACGATATCACGTAGTTACGGTCGGGATTCGGGTTGGGAAACGTTTCGAGCGATTTCGTGGGTTGTGTCGACATGATAAGTAACCTAACGCGCATGACGGCCGGATGCAAGGGTCAGCGCGCTACGTCGATGGCGCCCACCACATACCCGTTATACGAATCGTCGTCGTAGAAGAAATCGCGGAGCCTGTGGTTGGCGGTATTCGCCCGTCGTGCAAGTACGATACGAATCGTATATTTGCCGGGTGCGAGACCGCCGGGCAGTGTGACGTGGAACCGGTCGTGCACAATAGCGTTGGATGGCCACGCATCCGGCCCAAAGATACCGCTACCCGTCATGCGGTCGGCGCGGAAGCGATACCGCACGCCACGCAGGTGTTCGAGCAGCTTGCGCGTGAGCTTGGGAAACGGGGCGCCGCCAAACGGCAGGGAAAGAAAGGTAGCGTCGAAGCGAATGGATACCACGTAGTTTCCCGGGGGGGCACCCGCGCTGCGCCAGTACAGGTCTAACGGCACGTTCTCCGTCTGCCGCGAGCCGCCACGCATCGCGGTATTCGCTCCGGAAGCTCCGCCGTCGCGGGTGACGGTTTTTGCCCCCACGTGCACGGCAACCAGCTCGATCGCGCCAAAGCGGACCCCCGCCGGTTCGGCGCTCGCCGGGACGCGCTCTACGGTAGGTAACTCCGGTCTGTCAGGCGTTCCGTCCCGGCCGGTCCAGCGGTACATCACCACGCCTTCGCGCGCGAAGATGCGCGCGAAGATTTCCGGGTGGGCGTCGAAGCACGCAATCGCCCGGTGCGCCGCGGATGCCGGCAGGTTCCAGTAGTCGAGAACGATTTGTGTCGGCACCGCCGTGTTGATGGCCACGAATCGCGCGTGCCATTTTCGCAATAATGCGGTACGCGTGGCCATCGCCGTATAGGGGCTGATGATGTCACGCGCCGCCAGCATGCGCTCGCGCACGTGGCGATCGTTGGGTGGCGCGTGCTGGTCGAGCGTGCACAAAACATGCAGAGGTGTGGCAGCCGTAATGGAATACGACGTGACGGGGTCGGCCACCACCGTTTCACCCGCTGGAATCGATTGTGCCATTTTGTCGAGTGCACCCGACCATGCGGAAAACCCCATCGTGCGTTCGTGCGCGCGCGTCGCGCGCGAGAATGTTCCCGTGGAAACGGACACAATGCCCAGAACACACGCCGCGAGTGCCAACCCCACGGACGCCACGCGCGCGGTGTTGTGCGTGCCGCCGTGGTCCGATGCGGTCAGATTCTTTCCCGGCGAAATGAAGACGGCCGCCGGAATAATGAAATACGGCGTAACGCGGTCCAAACGGTACACGAGGTACGAAACGACCCGATAAATCCCGGGCAGAAGCACGGGGTTGAATTGAATGACCAGTACGGCAATCACGGAGGCCACCGCGTACCCTACGCCAGGCTGCAGCCTCTCGTTCCCATTTCGACGCCACAACGCGACGATGCCCACCAGGGCGGATGCCCCGGCGAGTCCCCATGTGTGCGCGAATCGCGTCGGGTCGGCAACAAACCATCCATCGCGGACAAAGACAGCCCACTGGATCTGGGTATGCAATGGATTGGACTGGTAGCCCGTGAGCACGCGCCACAAAACGTACGGTGTCATCGCGATCAGGGCCGCCAAACCGACGGCGAATGTGTTGCGCACGTGAACCGTCCACGGTGCCGTGCTCCACAGTGGTTTGCCTGTCAGCAGCACGAACACGGCGAAGGCCAGCAGTACGGTGTACTGAATGTGAATCGCGACGGCAACAAACGCCAGCGCGCCACATGCCGCCAAAGTTCGCCGTCGGGGGCGTTCGATTGCTTTGAGGGCGGTTACAATAAAGAGCAGGGCCGGTGCCATCGCAAAGCGACCGGGATAAAACCACGATCGAATCCACGCGCTGGATGCCCCACCATCGAACGTGAGAACAAAGAGTATCGCGGCCAGCGCGCCGCCGCGGCGACTTTCCAGCAACGCGACGGATGCACGGTACACGCACAGGGAGGCGAGCGCGAAGAGCAGGGCCGCCATGGCACCGAGAACGTGATAGGAATCCGTGTGCAATCGCGACCGGTAAAAGCCGTATATCGCGTGCAGCAATCCCTTACGAATGTCGCCCCCGTCGGCGCCGGGCGCGGCGTAAAACGCGGTGGTCGGAAACGGCCTGCCCGTCCTGGCCACTTCGTTCGTCCAGGCCACATCGTCGTGCGTATCTTTGCGCAGGTCGACGGGTGGGCCCGCGGACCCGATAAGGGAAGAGAACAGCACCACGAGTCCCATGGCCGCAACCGTCGCGTATCTCCCTGTCCTGCGACCGCCGCGTGCGCGGATGCGTGTGGTGTCGTTGCCCGGCGCGACCAGAATCAACATAGAGCTGATCACGACGACGAGCGTGGCAAACCCGCCGATTCCGATCGGAGTCAGTGCCCAGATGAACGCGAGTACGAGCAGCATCCCCAGCCCGTAGATACCCCACGAGGCCAGGTCTTCGGCTGCGTCACTCGGGGTGGACGAGAGCAGCCGCGCGAGCGCGCGACCGGGCCATACGATCGTGAAGAAAAAGAGAAACGGTGTGCCAACCAGACGAGACACCATTTCGGGTAGCCACGGGAGCAGCGCGTACACCGCGAGGGCCGCGCAGACCCCGAAGAGTCGGAAGGTGAAGTTTTTTTGAGGAATTGGATGCATGGGCAACGAGTTCCGCGTACGGGCCGGAAATGCCGCACCGGGGCAGGATGTTTCCCGCCGCACGGTGGCTCCAAACCGCATAACATTTTGTCTTTATAGCAGATGTGCAATCATGATAGAATATCAATCTCGAGCGTGTCGTTGTACGCCTTACCCCATGGATGTTCTCGCCATTATCCCCAGACGCAGCGCATGGATGCCGGATCGGAAGGGACCGTGACTTCGCAGGCCCCGGCCACGTTCCGTCGGCCCGTGCGCGTTCTCATTCTGGAGAATGAATTCAACCTGGGTGGGTCGGAGAAGAAGCTCTTTGATTTTATCGAGCACGCGGATTCCCGCCGTGTGCAAGTTTCGGTGTGCTGCCTTAAGGAGGGCGGATACTTCCGTGCTCCACTCGTGGAGCGCGGGGTTCCGTTTGACGAGAAACTGATGGACGGCCCGTTCGACTTACGCGCATTCGCGCGGTTTGCACGCGTACTGCGGCAGCGCCGTCCCGACGTCGTATATACCATGGCGCATCCCAATTCGGTGATACTCGCCGCGTGGGCGCGGGCCCGTGGACTGGTGCCCCGATTTGTCGTGTCGTTTCATGCGATGGGGTCTCCGGACGGAGGCCGCCTTGTGGCCCGCTGGTTGCGACCCGTGATACGCCGCGCCGATCGGCTTCTCGCCGTTGCGAACATGCACCGTGAATATCTCACGCGTGTGGAAAAACTCGACGCTGCGCAGATCGAGGTGATCCACAATGGGGTGGACACCGCGCTCTATCATCCGCCGCACGCAGAAGAGAGGGCCAGGGCGCGGGAGGTGCTTGGTTTCGGTGACGACGACGTGGTGTTCATAGAAGTGGCGTCGCTCAAGCCGGCCAAGCGGCAAACGGCGCTGCTGCGCGCGGCCGCCGATGTGATGCACCGGCATGAATCCGTGCATCTCGCATTTGCCGGGTCTGGACCTTCGCGCGACGAATGCGTTGCGCTCGCCGGCGAATTGGGAATCGCCGATCGCACGCATTTTCTCGGTATCCAACGCGACGTGGCGTTTGTGCTCCACGCATCCGATGTGCTGGTACTCCCGTCGTGTCGGGGGACCGAAACATTCCCCAATGTTGTGCTCGAGGCGATGGCTTCGGGGCTTCCGGTTATCGTCACCGATGTGGGCAGTGTGCGCGAAATGGTCGAGCCGGACGAAACTGCCCTGCTGATCCCGGTGGATGACACAATCGCGCTGCAGTCTGCACTAGAACGGATCGCAGCGGACGTGGAAATGCGACGACAAATGGGAGCCCGGGGTCGCGCGCTCGTTTGCGAACGGTTTCCCCTCGAGTTGATGTGCCGCGAGCGGGAGGATCTGCTGGAACACCTGGCCGCTGAGGGAAAGGACGGATCGTGAACACGCTCAAATTTGTCCTCGGTCATCGCGGGATGGTGAACCTGCTGCGCCGCACCTCTCAAATCATGACGCGTTTCGGGAGCACGCCGGCAAGGATGGGCGGTCGCTTTGAACGGTTCATGGATATACTCGATGAACAGGGGGTTCGGCCCACGTTTCCGATAACGGCGCTTCCATTGAGCCGCAATCCGCAATTTGCCCACCGCCTGCTCGAGCGTGGGGCCGAGCTGGCGGTGCACGCCTGGTCACATATTGATCTCACCACGTTGGACCTCGACGGTCAATCGGACCACATGGGGCGGGCGATTGAGTTGTTCCGTGCGAACGATGTTCTGTTCAGCGGGTTTCGCGCCCCCTATCTGCACTGGAATGAAGACACAATGCGGGTCGTTGAGGAGTACCGTTACCGGTACAGTTCGAACCAGACCGTGTGGTTCGATGTTATCGATGAGTCGCCGCTCGGTGAAAGACAGAAAGACGGAATGAAGAGAGGGCTTTCCTTTTATCAGCCGCGGCCGGCGTCGAGCATGCGCGCACTGCCGTTTCGTCGGCGCGGTTTTGTGGAAATACCGGTGTGCCTTCCCGACGATGAAATTCCTCTCGATCGGATGTACATCCATGATGCAGATTTTCTTGAGCACATGTGGCTGCGAATTCTCGACGAAACATGGCATCGCGGAGAATTGTTTACACTACAACTTCACCCCGAACGAATCGATTTTTTCCCCGGAGCTCTTCATTCCGTCATCGAATCTGCACGGTCACGGCGTGCCGGGGTCTGGATTGCGACGCTTGACGAGATAGCGCAATGGTGGGTGGACCGGTCGAACAATCGAGTGGAAATGGAAAAAAGTGTCGATGGATACCGTGTAAAAACCCACGTGTGCGAAGGCACCACCGTGACTGTCCGTGAAGGAGGAAGCGAACGCACAGTAGAGCCCGGCACATTCGGCGTGGTGGGAACGCGCCGGCCGTGTGTGGGCGTTTCTCCAGGAAGTGATCGGCGTGCCCTGCAGGTTCTTGAAGATCTGGGATTTCTGGTGGAAACAGGCGATGCACCGGGCGAAGTGGCCGCGCATCTCGGACGCCTCGATAACGAAGACTATCGCACAATCGACGCTGCCGTCTCGGCTGTGCTGGCCAGCCCGCATCCGCTGGTGCGATTCGGGGTGTGGCCGCGTGGTAACCGCAGCGCGCTGGCGATTACCGGGGACATAGACGCATTGACCGTGTGGGATTTCTTCCACCGGTTCAAGGGGAGGTAGCCGGCCCGTGGTGCGTGGCATTGTGGTGATTTCCGAGGATTTTTCCGAGCCGTGGGATGAGGGGATCAAGAATTTCACTTGGTCGCTCGGAAACGCTCTTCGACAGTACGGCGTCGTTACGCTGCTTAACGTGGATCGAAGCGCCGTGGCCCCAAACGGCGACACGGTACGCCTCCCCTCTTCCCGCACGTATGTATCGCGCGCCCTCGTGCGTGCCATCGGTCGGGCTGACCCGGGGATTATCGTGTACGTTCCTTCGCCATCGGCAACCGTATCGAGCTTCGCGCGATCGTGGGTTCTGCGCCGCATCGCGCCGCGCGCGCGCGTTGGCATGGTGGCTCTGATCCCCAGACGCCACTACGGACTGCGGAGCCGCATAGTGGGCGTGCTGGCGCCGCACCGCGTGTTCGTTCCGTCGTATTGTTCGCTGTTGCATCTCTACAATCTTCACATACCGGGATCGGTCATACCGATGGGAATCAACACGAATACGTTCCATCCCCGTCTCCGCACACAACGCGATGCGCTGCGCGGGCGCTACGGAATCGACAGGGACGCGTTTGTTTTCCTACATGTGGGGCATATCCGTCCGCGGCGCAACCTGGACGCGATGGCCTCTCTTGCACGGCAAAACAATGTCGTGAGCCTGGTGGTATCGAGCACGAGCACCCCCGAAGATCCGACGGTACGCACCCGGCTCGTCCAGTCGGGAGTTCGTGTTATTCGCGAGTTCCTGCCCGTACAGGAAATGTACGCACTGTCGGACTGTTATGTGTTCCCCGTGGTGGACCCCGAGGGAAGCATAGAATTTCCACTGAGCGTTCTCGAAGCACTCGCCTCGGGACTCCCGGTAATTTCGCGCGCTTTTGGCGGCTTGCGTGACCATCTGCCCGCCGGCGATGACCTTCGCTATTTTGAGAACGACCACGACCTGGAAGCACACGCGCGGGCCGTGCAGACCGCGGGGGACATTTCCGTGCGCGATATGTCGCGTTTTTCGTGGCCGCGCGTTGCGGGTCGACTGCTCGATGAATTGGAGGGTGGAGAGTGAAAAGGAACTCGCCGGGGTGCGCAGGGGACGTACTCGCGCTGGCCGCGCGCATTGCGCATCCGTGGGATCCGGCAGACCTGGCCACAATCGACCGGAACGCTCTCGTCGCGGTGGGTGAAATGCTGCGTGGCCAGAAGGTATCGATGCTCCACGTTGAGCGCATGCACGGATCGGCCCTCCGCGGCACACCGCTGGCGCAATTCCTGGACGAAGACAGGAGTTGCTACCAGCGCGAGCGCAACGAGTATGAAGCCATCCGACTGGCGCTTGAGGCCGACGGCGTTGTGCCCATGGTGTTTAAGTCAGCCGGGCTGGCTCCATCGTTTCACTACCTTAGCAGCAATCTCGATGTGATTGTTCGCGATGGGGACGCCGCATGCGCACGTGATCGCCTTCTCGAGCGCGGGTACATTGAACTGCTCAACATCGAGGAACCGAAGAAATTCCTTTTCCGCCGGTTTCCGGGAGAGGGAAGAAGTTTTGCGTTTCACCTCCACGAGCAGGTGGGTTGGGGCGTTCCCTTTCTCGACAACGAATCATTGTGGAATGACTCACGGCATCCGCACGATGATCCGGCGATTGTCATCCCCGGCGCCCGCCACGCGTTGTGCATCACGCTGGCCCACTGGTTCTACGAAGACAAGAAACTCAACCTCGGCAACATGTTTCTGACCGCCAACTGTCTTCACGAGATCGAGGGGGAACTCGGGCACGCCGCCACGCTGGCCGCCGCGCGTGGATGGGAGGAAGGATTCTGGTGTGCGCTCGGTGTATTCGACGGGGCGTGGACAAGAATCTATGGGGACGCGGCTGTGACCGGCGCCCGGGCGGACGAACTGGCTTCGGCACTCCGGAGGTTTGCGCGCGCCCGGCGTCGAACAGTAGAAGGCGCGATAATGGGCACAAAGATCCCCGCAACCATTCCGTTTCTGCACAATAAATGGATGTATTACCGAAAGCTGTTGCGTGACCCGCACCGCTCGCCAACCCGACGCGCCCGTGACGTTCTCGATACCATTCTGTGGGCCGTGCGCTGGAAGCTCCATCTGCGCCCGCAGCACGGATTGCTCGTTACGATAAGCGGGTGCGATGGATCGGGCAAGACCGTGCAGGTAGATGGGTTGCGCGATGTGCTGTCTGCTTGTGATATCCGCCACCGCGTAACGTGGTCGCGCGGCGCGTCGTCGCGTCTTATGTCGTGCGTTCTCAAGGTCGGCAAGTTGCTGATGCATGAGAAGGCGATCGACGCGAATGCAAACGGTAATCCTGGCGCCGGGGAAGCCGGGCGCCATGCACGCAGGAAGCGCGCGGTGAGAAATCCTGTCGCCCGATTTGTCTTTTCGGTGTTCTATGCGCTTGATCTGTCGTGGGTGTACTGCTTGCGCCCGCGCATTCTTGTGTGGTGGGGGCTGGTGGTTGTGCACGATCGGTACGTGTACGATGCTATATGCGATTTTGCTGTGATGACCGGCACCGACGCCCGACGACCTCCGCTCCCGTTGCGGTGGTTGGTGTGGTGGGCGCCCCGTCCGCGTGTACGCGTGCTCCTCGACGTGGATCCCGAGGAAGCGCTACATCGCAAGCCGGAAGAGGAAGCAACGGACCATCTGTATGCGGCGCGCATTGGATTCGAAACGCTCGCGCGGCGCCACAAATTGTCTGTCGTCGATGCACAGCGATCCATCGTGGAAGTTCGAGCCTCCCTTGCCCGGGTTGTTCTCACTGAGTTTTACTCGCGGTATGCCACCCTGCTGGGAGCTTTGCTGGCGTCGAATCCCGGCCATCTCAACCCGGAAGTCTCCAGGAACACGCGATGAAGGTTCTGGTCTTCACCAATATGTACCCATCGGAAGAATTGCCGTTTTACGGGTCGTTCGTGCACGACGAGGTACGGGCGCTGCGTGCCGCCGGTATAGACACGGATGTTTTTTTTGTGAACGGGCGGAAAAGCCGGTGGAATTATCTTGGCATGGCACCGGGTTTCTTCCGCCGTGTTGCGCGGAAACCGTACGATATTGTCCATGTACATCATTCGTACTGTGGGCTCGTTGCGACAATGCAATCACGAATTCCCGTCGTGTGGACGTTTCATGAAGGAGAGATCATGACGGATCCAGCGACGCGCGGTCGCGACCACCGCTGGAAATCGCTGGCGTACTCCGCCGGGTTCAAGCGCCGGGTTGCCCGCCGCGTGGATGCGGTAATTGTCGTGGCGGAATTTCTCTCGAACCCTCTCGGTCGCCCGGACGCGGTCACATTGCCAAGTGCCGTCGACACCGGGTTGTTTCGTCCGTGCGAAACATCCGAATCTCTTGCCCGCATCGGGCTCGATTCCCGAAGACGGTACATTCTGTTTCCGTCGACGCCGGGCCGTGTGGAAAAGCGATATAACCTGGCGCGCGCGGCAGTCGATGCAGTTCGCGCCCGCTGCGGTGATTACGCGGACGTCGAGTTGATTTCTCTGGACGACGTGCCCCACACTGAGGTGCCGATGTACATGAACGCGAGCGAGATGGTATTGATGACATCGGCGTTTGAGGCATCGCCCGTTACCGTACGCGAGTCACTGGCATGCAACGTGCCGGTGATCAGCACCGATGTGGGCGATGTGCGCCAGGTTATCGATTCGATCGAGGGATGCCACGTGGTAGAACCGGTGGTAACCGATATTGCATGTGCAATCGAGCGCGCGCTCAACGCGCCGCGGCGTGTAGCCGCGCGGGAGCGTATGCTCGCGTATTCCCATGAAAAAACGGCACAGCGTATCATTGCTGTATATGAGCGTCTTGCGTACAGTCGACCGAAAATACGATAATGCACCCGATGACCGGAAACGTTTGCATCGTTCGCCATAGCTATTATCCGTGGGAACTCAACGTCAAGCGTGAGGCCGAAGCCCTTCGTGATGCGGGTTTTACGGTACACGTCGTATGTCTGCGCGATCGGGATGAGAATCCCCGCGAAACGGTTGATGGCGTTCATGTCCATCGGCTTCCTGTAGTCCACCGCCGTGGAAGTATCCTGCGCTACATATTCGAATATTCCGCATTCTTCTGGCTCGCTACCATGCGCGTGGCCGCAATGCACCGGAGGCTGCGATTCCGGGTGGTCCAGGTAAATACGATGCCCGATTACCTCGTATTTACGGCGGCGATTCCTCGGCTATTTGGTGCACGCGTTGTGCTTCACATGCATGAACCCGTTCCCGAGCTCTTTGCAACGATGTTTCACGGGTGGTATCAAGGCATGTTTATCACTCTCGCACGATGGACCGAACGCATCAGTCTCGCGGCGTCCGATCACACGCTGACGGTAACGCGGGAGATGAAGGATAATTTTGGGGCGCGAGGTGCGGACGTCAACCACATAACCGTAATCGTCAACGTGCCAGACGATCGTATTTTTTGTCGTGAACGGTTCGATCACATCATAGATCGCGTCGTCGCGCGGCGTCGTGCAGACCGGCGAAGCGGGAAGTTTCGGATTCTGACGCACGGTGCCATAGAAGAACGGTATGGCCAGGACATGATTGTTCGCGCCGTAGCCCGCCTGGCCGGCGACATCCCGGGCGTGCAATTTCGTTTTATGGGCAAAGGGTCGTATCTGGATGAAGTGCTCGCGCTGGCCGCGAGATTAAGAGTGCAAGATCGCGTCCATTACCTGGGCTGGTTGCCGTTCGAAGAAATGATAGAGGAAATTTTATCCGCCGATGTAACCGTGGTGTCACAAAAATCCAGCGCGTATTCCAACCTGGTGCATACGAACAAAATGTATGAATACATTGCGCTCGGGCGCCCGGTGGTTGCTTCCCGGCTGCGTTCCACAGCCGCGTATTTTGGCGACGAAGCCATATTGTTCTACAACCCGGAACGGGACGACGATCTGGCCGATCGATTGCGCCATGCGTTCGCGCACCCTGAGGAAACGGATGCGCGTGTTCGTGCGGCCACGGAGGTATATGAAACGTACCGCTGGTCGCGCGAAAAGCAGAAATATCTGGGAGTGTATCGCCGCCTTCTCGGCGAGTCCGGGGGCGTGGGGACAGAGGGCGGTTAGGTTAGTGCCCACGCTCCCAAACGTGACGAAAAGCCCCCGTGGCCGGGAGGGGGCCACGGGGGCTGCGAGCACTCACCCGGGGTGAGCTGCTGGCTGAACCCTTACCATGTGCGGTGTTTAGCCGTCTCTCTTCTTGCCGGAAATTCCGATGGTAAATTGCTGGACGGCTTCGCCACCGGTTGGATCGGATACACGCACGACAACGCTGTAGTCACGCTTTCCTTCCTTCTTGCCGGGTAACGTCCACGATACGAGTCCCTTGTCGGAAACGGCCATGCCTTTCGGTCCCTTGACGAGTTCCCATTTCAGAGGGTCATCGGACGGGGACGTGGCTTCCATCTGATACACATATCGTCGATCCTTTGTGATCGACGACGGAGGATTGGATGTGATCATCGGTGCATTGCTGCCGAGCGTAATCGGGTCACACTTGTACGGGGCGGTTTCGTCGTCTCCGTCGCTGGCCGTGATCTGGGCGTAAATTACGTCGCCATCGGAAAAATTGGCGATGTCGAGAACCGGACCGGTCTAATCGCGGATCTCCACGCCATTGCGGATCCATCTGTACGAAATCTTCAGCCTTTCCCTGTCCGCGTCGACGGCGTCCACGCGGGCGAAAAGAACGTCTGAATCAATTGTACGCATGGCCGTCGACGCCGAGACGATACGAGGAGGCGAGTTGAGCACAACCACGGGAACGGTTGTCACCGGCTTCGGCATGGCATCGAGTCCCAACAGGTTCACTTCGGCGTGAATCTGGTCGCCTTTGCGGATGTACTGGTTGGGGAGTTGGGGACCCGCTACGCCCTCAATCTGCTGGCCGTTACGAAACCAGCGCACATCGAGGTACGAGTAGTCTTCCCGCGTAGCACGCATCATTCTCAATTGGAGCGTGTTCGTGGTGTAAACGGCCTTGGGATATATTTCGATCGACGAAACCTTCGCCCGAAGATTGGATTGATCGGTCTGGTAGGTGGCCTGAAAGTCCGGCTTGCTCGTGAACGAGTAGACGCCGAACGCGATCATGCCCGCCACAAGCAGGCCGATGCTGAACTTGAGTACCAACCCTGTGCCTCCCTGGGTTGTTCCCGCGAGGCCGGGGTGTTATCCCGGGCCTCGCGGCGTAAACAGTAGAACCCGTCAGTCGGATATTTCGTTGCCTTACTGTGCCACATCGTCCGGCAATACGCCGACTCGTCCCCCATTGCCCGGCGATTCGTTGACGACAACCATCGAGGCAATGAACCTTCCGCGGGAGTCGACCGAACCGGATACGTACACGGGTTTACGAATAATATGCGTCCCCGGTTCGATTTTCCCGTCGGTGGTGCTGTAGAGCACAGTTTTTTTCGTAATGAATACCTTGTAATCTCCAACGCGGACGATTCCCTCAAGCCCGCCGGATATTTGACCGGAGAGAGAAAATGATTTCCCGTCATGGGAAATTACGGGTTTCTTGGACAATCGCCCGTTATCAGCGTGCACGGCTGGCGCACTCGCTGCCACGAAGAGCAGCAAAGTCATTGCGAAGATGCCCGTGAGCTTTCTCATGTTTTACCTGCCTCTTTCGTGGAAACGATCAATTGTACTTCTGGCGCCAGGAGCGCACGACAAGCTGCCGAATTATTCCGCCAGCCTTTTTCACGTGGATATGCGTATCGCTGCCCTGGACGATCACGTCTTCGTTGACGACGTCGACCACCGGCTTGGTGGCCACTCCTTCGCCGAGATCCGTGATTCGCCCGTTCGTGGTATCGTTGTTTGCATTCTGATCGCCGTCATCGGCCGCTCCGTTCCGGAAGTTTACTTCGTAGACCCACGAGTAGCCGCCCGCACTGCACACCTGCGCGTTGGGCACAAACGTCGTAAAGTATACGAATCCGGCTACGAGGGCGTCCGGTTCGACAACGCGCTCACCCGGCGCCTTCATCAGATCGATGTACCATCCCCGATCGTTGGGGCCAACCTTGGTGATGGTTGACGTTTCGTCAATCATGTCGAACCGCGATGCGGTGTACCCGTCCCGCTTATCGATGACCGAATAGAACGCCTGCTGATTTGTGTCGAGGATATCGTTGCTCGTTATGTATCGTCCCGTGCCAAAGTACAGGAACACGTCGTTGTTGTAATCGAGCGTTATGATGGGTTGGGCCTGTATGTGCTGATTTGCATCGGTCTGAAATACCTTCGACAGCACCCATGGACTCTGGGTGGTGTCGAGGCGCCACACGCCGCCCATGAAGTCGGACACATACACCATGTCGGTCCAACCGTCGAAGTCGAGATCAACCGCACGTGCGCCGGTCGCCATATTCATGTCGGTGCCGCCATTGTCGCTGAGCAGCACGCTGTACACTTCTGCGCCGGTCTCCAGATCGTACGCTTTGAGGTATGCGCGGCCGGTTACGCTATCCGGACCCGTACCGACGAAAGCAATCTCCTGCCCCGCCATGTCCACGGTGCGGGCTCGTTCCGGGGCCGACCATGATTGCCCCATATCGGGCAGATGGTTTTCCCACATGACCTGCGGGGATTCCGGCACCGTTACGTCGAGGGCCACGTAGGCGTCTCCACCCTGCTTCTGGCCGGCGATGAGCATCGTGCGCCACTGTCCACCAACATACGTGTCCATCACCTTGGGGGTGAGGTTCATCAGGTACTCATGGCAGTAATTAACAGCCATGAGGTCCTGCAGCTTACCGAGCACCGCCTGCGGGATATACGCCCAGAGTTCCTGCCCGTCCGATTCGCGGAAGCAGTGGATCATGCCATCGTTGGAACCGATGTACACCACGCGTGTGCGGTTCGCATGCGCCTGTCGCCACAATACGTAGTTGTTGTACGCGCGGAATCCCGCCGGCGCACCCACGACCAGTGGTGACGAATCGATCACATCGCCGAGCTTCCATCCCTGCCGGTCACGGAATCCGGAGACGAAGCTGCCGCGCGTCCAATTGATGACGTTTGATGCGTCCTGATCGGTCGCGACACCAAGATACGGCCGCAGTGTCGTTCTTTGGGTCGTCGAGAAATCGATAGCCGTGCCGTTTATGGAAGTGAATATATTGCGGCTTGCCGGAGTGCGACCCTGAAGAATTGCACCGGCTTCCCATACAGGCGCGGCCAGCGGGTCGAACGGAAGCGCAAACGCTTCGAGGTATCCCTGCCAGGTGTTGGGTTTGAACTTTCCGCGGAAAAGCAGGTCTTGCGTGTGCCCCTCGGTGGAAACAACGGCCACAGCGGATCCGGATGAGATGCGGTTGACAATGTCGCGCAATACGCCGGTGAGACTTGTCACGAGTTGCTGCGGAGAATCAACACTGATGTACAGGCCGTCGCCGTTGTCGGCCGTTTGTTGCAAAATGGACGCGTCCACGTTGAATCCGATTGTATAGGTGACCACGTTCTGTTGCCCGGCCAGGTCGGAGCGCATGTCCGTATTGCGCAGGTACCACGCTACGTCGTCCATCCAGTCGGAGCAGTCGAGTGAATTGCTGTAGGGCGTACCAAGACTTGTGCAATTTCCCGGATCGTTGCCATCACCATCAAAATCTTTAATGTAGCTCGGAACGTTGACGTCCTTGGTTGGCAATCCGTCCGTTACCACCACCAGGAAGTTTTTCTGGCACTCGTACTGAATCGGTGACGGCGATCCATCCCTGGCATTGCCCTGGAAATACTCGGCCGCGGACACCATCGTTTCAGCCAGTGGTGTCCAGGAGTCACCAACGATATTGTTGATGTCATTGATCAATGTTGCCTGACTCGATCCAATCGGTGAAGTGGGGCCGTCAGGACCGTGATCGAATGCGTAATTCATGATGCCGAAACGAATATTCGGGTTGTTCTGGATGATGCTGATTACCGCGGGCTTGGCCACTTGAATTCGCGTGACGGTGGGAATTGTGGAGCGCTCGGATGCCGTCGCGGTAAAATAAATCCAATTGAGATAGTTGCCGATATAGCGCCCCCATCGACCCCCGTCACTGTTGACGAGGTACGCGCTCGGGCTGTTTGGCCAGCCACTATGGAACGATCTGGGAGTGTAGTTGCCCGGCGCACCGACGTAATACATCTGGGTCGACGTAAAATTGCCAGGGTAGGTCACCGCGGGGTTGAAGGCGGCTGGATAGATCGCCTCGTTCATACTGCCGGAATTGTCGAATATGAACAGCACATTCGCATCCACAGCGCCTTGCTGAATAAACAGCGGATATTCGCACACGGCGCACGCCGGGCGGATCCCACCCGCGCCGAGAACCAGAGCGATCACGAGCGATGTTGTGGCAAAATAAAGTTTTCGCATGATCACGCCTTCCTAGTAGCTGTACGCCAGACGGAACAATCGGTCCGCCTGCACTTCGATACGGGCAGCGCTCTTGTCGGCGCTTTCCCCCTGGGTGTCCACGATGTATGCAAAGTCCTGCCACGAGTTGTCCCATCCGGGGCGGTGCCGTCGTACGATACGTCCCGTGTTCGCGTCGATTTTGTGCTTTACGTCCGACATGTACTTTTGGTCGCTCTGCACGTAAGAAAACGTGGAGTCTTTCATGACGAATTTGTCGCCATTTTGCAACAGCACCGTTGGCGGTGGCATGGTCTGAATGCGAATCCAGTTGAGCGCGGCTTCCGAACCCGCGTCCGACGAGTAGAACGCACGTGTATGCGCGTAGTCGTTGTGTGACACACGTCGCTCTGAACTCGTGACCCATGTGATCACGGTTGCCGTAAGCCCAAGCGCGAGGATGAAGATCATCGTCGCGACGAGCGCGGAACCTCGATTGGATCTGAGAAGTTGTCCCACGGTAATACCTCTCCGATTGGGTGGGGTGGGTACGGTTGGACTGTCCCCGTCCCGGTATTGGGTCGAATTGCTATGCATTGCGCAGTCCAATCCGCGTTGTGACGGTCATCTGGCCGCCCTGGTTTGTTTTTGTCGTAATCGTCAGACCAACCGACCGTGCGGTGCCTGCGAGTGCGGTCGAGAGCGGTAACGGTCCGAGTAACTGATTGTTGGCGTCAAAATACTGAATCTGAAAACTCGTCACGTCGGTTACCAACATCTGGGGTCCCGACCCGGAGTCGCGCATGATCGAACCGGTGAACCCATCGTAAAAGTACGTAACGTCTTCCGATGGTTCGGTGGTTTGAATACCGGGGATATCATTTATTTCCGCGCGGACGCGGATGGTATCCGCGTTGGCCCGGACAAGGCCCACCAGACCGGTACCCTCGGGATCGGCACCGGCGCGCCGAATTTCTTCTGTCATGACGGTTAATCCGGCGCGGCCACTCATCTGCTGTTCGGCCCGTTGCGATGTACGCCCGAAGAGCCCGTTGGTGGTGAAAAAGACGTTGGTTACAACAGCCATGACGATACCGAAAATCAGCATGGCCATCATCATCTCCACGAGGGTCAGTCCCTGGGTATCGTGAAGGTGGATTGTGCGAATTTGTCGCCGGTTGTTGCGCATCGATTGTCCCCCGAGTCAGCGGAACGAAAGCATGTCGGTAACCTGAATGTTTCGCTGTTTCCCTTTTTCTACCCATTGCACGTTTATCGCGATCTGGTCGAGTCCGAACGATACGTTCGTCACGCTGCGTTTCCACGTATATACGCTGTCTACCATTCCGGAATCGGCGACCACGTTTCCGTAGCCGAGTGCCAGGGACGATTCCATCTGCTGCTGGGCCACTTCCACGGCATCCGACCGCTGTCCCGACTCAAACACGTCCTGTTGCGCTCGTGTCTGCACGAGGGCGAGTGGGAGCAGGCCGACTGTAAGAATCACCATTACCACCACCAACTCCACAAGGCTGAAGCCGCGCTGGTCTGCGCCGGGAAACCGGGAAGCATTCGCTGTGCTTTTTATATTGTCAGTCATGCGTTGCCGTTCCGTTGGGTAACAGATTAACGGTAGAATCATTAGCCCCCGACTGGACGATGACTGACGCCGCATCGGATAATCCATAGGGATAAAATTGGGGGTTGGTCGTTGTGCTAAACGTCACGCCGTTGGGTGCCGTACGACTTCGCACGGTGGTGCCATCGCTGGACTGCACGATGCGGTAATTGTTCGCGGCAATATCCATGCGGAATGTCGTTCGCCGTGCGATCGCGAGCGAGCGGGCGTAGGCCATATCGGCCATCAACTCGGTACGCGCACCACGTATCCGTGACCGTGAGAAATAATTCATCAAGTTCGGGATCGTCAGACCGGCGAGAATACCGATGATTACAACGGTAATCATTGTTTCTATCAGCGTGAAGCCAGCGTTGCGTGGATGCGTATGCTTTCGTTTCATTTCAGATGCTTCCTCCCGCGCTCAATGCTGCAAGGCGTGTGCCACACGAGTGGTCGCGTGGATGGATGTAACTGGCAATGACGAAAGACGTTACGAAATGATTGCCTGACGACTGTTCACGCCGATCTGCTCGCGTGCCGTGCATCCTGCACGCGGCGATGGCGGGCGCGGGATGTCGTCACCGATCCGGTGCCGGGTGTACCTGGCCATGCCCCCGGCGTGGCCGGGGCATCGAGGTGGCTCCTACGGGCCCGTGATTCCCCGTTGGGTTGCACGGAGGCTTGAATTTCGCTTGTCGTGGGCGCGTACCCGCGACTACGATGCCGGTGTTTTGGGCGGCAACGCATGTCGCATGCCGTTTTTCCAGGTTGGGTGGAGCAATTGGCACCACGAAAATCGAATAAAAAAGCGAAAAAATCGGCGAAAAAGTCTACAAGGGCAAAGAACAGGGGTCGTTCCCACACGCTGGGCCATGCCGGGCCCGGCGGGGAAGAATCGCAGACTCTCCCACTCTTCGGCCCCGATCCCCAGCCCCGGCCACGCAAATCCTCGACCCGACGCAAGTCCTCCGATACGGAGGGAAGCCGGATTGTTGCAGTGGAGGTACAAGACGGAAGCCGCCCGGCGATGAACCGGTCGGGGCGGGGTGCCCTCGATGGTTCCGACGACCGAGCCGGGCGTGCGGCCATCGCGATGGCCTCGAAACAACGCGATATTTCGGTTAGCGAGTTTTTTGCGAAGAACCGTCACATGCTTGGCTTCGACAGCCCCAGCCGCGCAATTCTCACGGCGGTAAAGGAGGCGGTCGATAACTCGCTTGATGCGTGCGAGGAAGCCGCCGTCCTGCCCGATATCGTGGTGGAAATAACCGAATTGTCCGAGAGCCGCTTTCGCGTGGTGGTGGAAGACTCCGGCCCCGGAATCGTCAGGGCGCAGGTGCCCCGTATATTCGGAAAGCTGCTGTACGGCTCCAAATTCCACCAGCTGAAGCAGTCTCGTGGACAACAGGGTATTGGAATTTCGGCGGCGGTTATGTATGCACAGCTTACCACGGGTAAACCGGTCCGCGTTACAACGCGCGCCGGATCGCGCTCGACGGCGCGGTCGTATTCCATTCAGATCGACACGAAGAAAAACGTTCCCATCGTTCTCGACGATAAAGTGGCGCACTGGGACCGCCCCCACGGAACGCGCGTCGAGATGGAAATTGAGGCCCTCTATAAGAAGGGGCGTCGGTCGGTGGATGCGCACATCCATCAAACTGCGCTGGCCAACCCGCACGCCGATATCCGCTATACGCCCCCCAGGGGGGAGACGGTGCATTATGAGAGGCTGACGACCGAGTTGCCGCCGGAGTCCGTAGCGATTCGCCCCCACCCCCACGAAGTGGAACTCGGTGTCCTGCTAGACATGGCGCATTCATCGAAAGCGCGGACGATGAGCGCATTCCTCACGGGCGAATTTTCCCGTGTGAGCCCGAAGGTAGCTGGCGCAGCATTGGAGATATCCGGACTCAAACCGCGAACGAACCCCAGACGAATCACGCGGGAAATGGCCGAGAAACTCATTGCGGCGTTCTCCGAGGTTCGCATTCTCAAGCCGCCGACCAACTGTCTGTCGACGGTGGGTGAAGATCTTCTCGTGCGCAGTCTCGAACGAGAATTTCCAGCGAAGTTTTATACGGCTCTTACCCGGCCCCCGGCTGTATATCGTGGCAACCCGTTTCAGATTGAGGTTGCCCTGGCCTACGGTGTGGACGGCCTGAGCGGGGATGAGCCCGCGCAGGTGTACCGCTTCGCCAACCGGGCGCCGCTCATCTACCAGCAATCGGCGTGCGCGATCACGCAGTCGGTGATCGCGACATCGTGGAAAAGCTATGGTGTGGCGCAAAGCAGGGGCGCGCTGCCGTCCGGCGCGATGGTGTTGATGGTACAAATCGCGTCGGTATGGGTTCCGTTCACCTCGGAAAGCAAGGAAGCCATCGCACACTACCCCGAGATCATCAAGGAAATCAAACTGGCGATTCAAGAATGCGGGCGTCGTCTGGGCCGGTATATCCGCAAGGGCATGCGGGAACGGGAAGAAGAAAAAAAGCGTTCATATATAGAAAAGTACATCCCCCACATAGGAATCGCTTTGCAGGAGATACTGGACTTCAGTGAGCGCGAAGAGAAAAGAGTTGTGAGTACACTTAAGGACACACTCGAGCGAAGCCGCAAGATGTAGTGTGCGCCGGGAAACGGAGAAAACGTGGCTACGAATCCACGCGTGGGAAAGAAAATCAAGGAAGAAGCGCAGCGCGTACGTAAAACCATTCTCGCCGGCGGCAAGCCGTCGATGAAGTTTCCGCTGCGTTCGCTCTCCAACGTCCGCTACCAGGCCAGACGCGGGTTCTTCGAGATGAAGGGCAAGAAAAAAGAGCGCACACTTACCGTCAACACGGTCAAAACATTTGCCCAGACACTGCGCATGATGGCGCTGTCGAAAGAATTGATCGACACCGACGACATTGCCACCAAGCGTGAAGCATATTACGTATCGAAGAATTGGGACGCTGCCCGATTCAAGGAGCAGCCCGAGTCGGATGCCGTTATGGACGACGTAGAAGCATTTTTTGCGATCAACAGGGAACAGATGGGATTTGTGCCCGAAGAAAAGGGCGGCGACGTGGCCGGACAACTTGTTGTAATCGACCGCGATCGGGATACCGGGAAGCAGCTGAAAATAAACTGTACAAAGTTCGGTAGTGGCGCCTATTCCATTCCGATAAGTATTGAAGAGTTGGAGTTCGAAACGACAGCAAAGTTCATACTTGTCATCGAGACGGCGGGGATGTTTCAACGCCTTGTTAAGCACAATTACTGGAAACGGGCCAATTGTATTCTCATCTCGATGGGCGGCGTCCCGACACGCGCGTGTCGCCGATTCATCCGCCGACTTTCTGACGAAAAAAAGATTCCGGTATACGTTTTTGTGGACGGCGATCCGTATGGCATTAGCAATATTTACCGGACGCTCAAAGTAGGCAGTGGGAATGCCGCCCATCTCAACGAGTATTTCTGTGTTCCGCAGGCGCGCTTTCTCGGGATTACACCGCAGGATATCGTGAGCTACAAACTGCCCACGCATCCGCTGAAGGAAGTGGATGTAAAGCGGGCAAAGGATGCCCTCAAGAACGATCCGTTTGTTCTTCACCACAAAGCGTGGCAGAATGCGCTGAATCAGCTGGTCAAGATGGGGGTTCGCGCGGAGCAACAGGCGCTGGCCAAACACGGGCTGAATTATGTAATTGACACGTACCTGCCCGAAAAGCTGGCACACCCGGAAAAATTTCTGCCGTAGCGAGTCCGCGCAGCACGAATTTCGGTCGGTTACTTCCAGTACGGTTCGAGTTCTACCCCGAGCCCGAGTGCCATCCGGTTGACGAAATTGTAGTACGCGCATACCTGTGCGATATCGAGTATCGATATATCGTCAAATTGAGCCTGCCGCAGCGCGTCAATATCATCTTTGTCCAAATCCCCGGGGTGAAGCGTCAGTTTTTCTGCGTAGGCGAGCATCGCTTTTTCTGCATCGCCAATCGGTGCGGTACGCCAGTTGGACGACACCGCGTCGACGAGTTCCCGATTTCTGGTAAGACGGAAGAGCCCCTCTCCGTGATGCCTCAGTCAGTAGTGGCAGCTATTTGCAGCCGACGTCACTACAGCGATCATCTCACGACGCATCCGTCCGAGTCCCGTACGTGCCTGCATCAGATTCCGGTACAGTGTAAGGTGGTCTCCGAGCGATGTCGGATTGAGGCTGTGAATCTTGAGAATATTATCCACCGTGCCCCCCGGGGTCGCGATACGTTTGTACAATTCGGCGAGAGTTCCTGTGGCGTTGTTTTCGTCGGTCACATGTATCCAGGCCACGGATGCCCTTTCGTTGGGGTCATGATGACGGCAGCACGCCCTGCTATCGTATCATCGCAAACTCGATGGGGCAAGCGTGCTGGTTGACGGATGATGCAGGCTATATTATTCTGCAGGAACTCATTACGATATTCGCGCCGGCTGTGTCTGCAACACCGTGCCTCCCGGGGCCTTCACAACGAATTCCGAGATCATACGTATGAGGGCGTTCTTTTCCGTTCTGTGGCGAGGGTGGAAACGTTTCGCCCATCTGCTTGGTGTAATTAACACCCGCATTCTCCTGACCGTAGCCTATTTTGTGGTATTCGCGCTCGGGGCCGCCGTGGCGTTCGTCGCGCGCGCAGACCTTCTGGAAAAGCGCGACCGGCCGGGCAGACGTTTGCACAAGAGACGGACGCCGGACTCATCGCTCGAATCGTGTCGCCGACAGTTTTGATGTCGAACGCTGTATTTGTATGATAATTCTTGGAATATCCTGCTACTACCACGATGCGGCTGCGTGTCTGTTGCACGACGGGTGCATTGTGGCTGCCGCCCAGGAGGAACGATTCTCACGTATCCGTCACGATCAGGGGTTTCCCCGGCATGCGATAGGATACTGTCTGGCCGAGGCCGGAGTATCCATTGACGACGTGGATTATGTCGGTTTCTATGACAAGCCGCTTCTCAAATTCGAACGGATTCTACAAACCTACCTCGCCACGTGGCCGCGTTCGTTCCCGTCGTTTCTGAAGGCCGTTCCGTTGTGGCTGCGCAAGAAACTCTGGATTCCCAACACCATCAATAAGGAGCTGGGATTCGAGGGCGACGTGTTGATGGCGGAGCACCACATGTCACACGCCGCGAGTGCATTCCTCGTCTCGCCGTTCGACGAGGCGGCGGTGGTGACTGTAGACGGCGTTGGCGAGTGGACCACCTCCACTATTGCGCACGGTAAAAAAAACGACGTGGAAATGCTGCGCGAGACGCGTTTCCCGCACTCGCTCGGTCTGCTGTACAGTGCGTACACCTACTACCTGGGCTTTAAAGTAAACAGCGCGGAATACAAGGTGATGGGGCTGGCTCCCTACGGCGAGCCGAAATACGTCGACAAGGTTCTCGAGACCGTCGCCTATGATGACGATGGCGGGTTCCACATGAATATGAAGTATTTTGCGTATGACTACGGTCTACGCATGACCAACCGGCGGTTCGAACAATTATTCGGCCGACCGCGACGCTCTCCCGAATCGAAGTTGGAAACCTTTCACATGGACGTCGCGGCCAGCGTGCAGCGGGTAACGGAAGAAATCGTTTTGCGCATGACACGACATGCACACGAATTGACCGGAAGCAGTAATCTATGCATGGCTGGAGGAGTGGCACTCAATTGCGTGGCGAACGGCCGTGTGTTGCGTGAGGGCCCGTTCGAAAACATGTTTGTGCAGCCTGCGGCCGGCGATGCGGGAGGTGCGGTGGGAGTGGCGGCGTACATATACCACCACGTACTCGGATACGAACGTACCTCTCCGTGGCAGCACGCATTTCTCGGCCCCCGGTATTCCGCCGACGGGATCCGGGAATACCTCGATAAGACCGGAATGCATTACGAGGAACTGGAAGAAAGCGAGCTGATCGAACGGACGGTGCAGGCCATAGAAGATCAGAAGATCATCGGCTGGTACCAGGGACGTATGGAATTTGGTCCGCGGGCGCTGGGAAACCGTTCGATCATTGCCGATCCGCGTAACCCCGAAAACCGTGACCGGGTAAACTTGAAAATAAAGTTCCGCGAAAGCTTTCGTCCGTTTGCGCCGTCCGTTCTCGAGGAGCGAGTGAGCGACTGGTTTGACATCGATTGTCCGAGCCCTTACATGCTTCTCGTTGCCCAGGTGAGGGAGGACCGGCGGTCCATTCCGGCTGTGACACATGTGGATGGATCGGCGCGAATACAGACCGTGGATCGTGTGACCAATCCACTGTACTACCGCCTGATCGAACGCTTTGAGGAAAAAACGGGGTGTCCGGTGCTTATCAACACGTCATTCAATGTACGTGGGGAACCGATCGTGTGCACGCCGCACGATGCACGTGTGTGCTTTATGCGCACCCACATGGATGTACTCGCGATTGGTCCTTTCTTTCTGCGCAAGGAAGATCAGGAGAAATTTGTTGAAGACACCGACTGGCGCGATCAAATCGCTTTGGATTAGCACTGTGCAGGCGGTGTTGACACCCCAAAGACGCCGCCATAGAGTACGTTGACGTCTATTGGAATGGGTGGTCGGACATAAGGAGTGCGCTTGTCCATGAAGTCTCTTTCTCGTTTTGAGGTACCGGTTGATCGATTGAGGTGGCGCTGCGACCCGAATTCGCTCGGATTCGAAACCACCGATGATTTTTCGTGCCGTCCGCACATTATTGGCCAGGACCGGGCTCTGGACGCGATCCGGCTTGGGCTTGACATTCGCCAGCGTGGCTACAACATTTTTGTCTCCGGGCTGACGGGGACCGGTAAGAGCACGGCGATCAAACGTGTGCTCGAAACGATGGATCTGGGCCGCCCCGACCTCGAAGATATCGGCTATGTGTACAATTTTCGCGATGTCGATCGCCCGGTTTGTATTCAGATTCCCGCGGGGCGGGGCTGTGATCTGCGTGCGAGTGTCGCCGATCTCCGCACCACGGTCGAACAGCTTATTCCCGAAGTGCTTCGGAGCCAACCCTACCGCCATCGCCAGTCCAAAATTCTTGCCAGCGTGAAAACGCGGCGCGAGCGCGTGACCACGGCGTTCGAAAAAGAAGTGATCGAACATGGATTTTCGCTCGTCGAGATGGACCAGGGCGGATACACCCGCCCCGGTGTGGCGCCGGTGGTGGCCGGTGAGGTAGTGGACATGGAAGACCTGCCCCGTCTGCTGGTCCAGGGAAAAATGGGCAAGGGCGATTTTCAGAAGATGCAGGCGGCGTACCCTCGCCTGATGGATCGGCTGGATGAGGTGCTCGCGGATGCCCGGGAACTTCAGCGCGAAATGGATGAGCGCCAGCATACGCTGGAACGGGAATATATCGGGCCGCTAATACGTCGACGTTTTAACATTGTCCGCAGAAAATTCGACTTTCCGCGTGTTGGTGAGTTCCTCGATGGTCTCGAGGGGTACGTGCTCGACAACATTCCCGCATTTGGCCGCGATGCGGGGGAGAAAGCATCTGCAACTTCGCTGACCCTCCCGTTTGAGGTCAATGTCATTGTGGACAACTCCGACGCCGTTGGTGCGCCGGTGGTTATAGAGCACTCCCCGGGATTCGTAAATCTGTTCGGAGTGGCCGAACGGAAGGCCGGCGCAGGTGGAGACGCGTTAACAGATTTTACGGCGATCCGGGGTGGCTCCCTTCATCGCGCGCATCGCGGTTACCTGGTGATTGGATTGACGGAGCTAATGGAAGATCCACACGCGTACTCGACGTTGAAACGAGCACTGAAAAATCGCAGCCACCAGATCCGCGGATTCGATTCGTTGATGGTCGGTCCGATCTCCGCGATCAAACCGGAGCCCGTGCAGCTGGACGTGAAGGTTATCCTGATCGGTGACGCCTATTCATACCAGGCACTATACGAATGGGACGACGATTTTCGCAAAATATTCCGTGTGAAGGCTGAGTTCGACAGCGTGATGCCCCGACGGCGCAGCAATGTGCGGCGCTACAGCCGTTTTATTAAGAGCCTGTGCACGAGTGAATCCCTGCTGCCGTTCCACAAGAGCGGTGTGGCGGCTATCGTGGAAGAAGGCGTGCGCCGGGCAGGTCGTAGAACAAGATTGTCGACGCGATTCAGCGATATTGGTGATCTCGCGCGCGAATCCGATTACTGGGCGCGCCACGACGGCGCGCGTTCGGTACGCAAGAAACACGTGTTGCGCGCACGCTCACAGCGCATTCGCCGCAATGGTCTGTATGAAGAGAAAATTCAAGAAATGTATGACGACGGAACAATTTTAATAGACACAAACGGTACGCGCGCCGGGCAGTTGAACGGACTGGCCGTGTTCGATCTTGGGGACCATTTGTTTGGCAGGCCCAGTCGGATTACGGCCGAAACCGGCGTGGGCAGGGCCGGTGTGGTGAATGTGGAGCGCGAAGCAGATATGAGCGGTCGTATTCACAATAAGGGGGTTTTAATCCTGGAGGGGTACCTCCGCCGGCAATACGCGCAGGATAAACCCATTACCATGACAGCGAGTGTGTGTTTCGAGCAGGCGTATTCCGGTATCGACGGCGACAGTGCATCGTCCACAGAAATTTATGCACTGCTCTCGTCTATCTCGGGGATTCCGTTACGCCAGGACATCGCAGTTACCGGATCGGTGAACCAGAAGGGCGAGGTGCAACTGATCGGGGGAGTCAATGAAAAAATAGAAGGGTTTTTTGACGTATGTTGTGCCCGGGGCTTAACCGGCAAGCAGGGGGTAATGATTCCTGCACTGAACCGCAATGACCTCATGCTTCGCGAAGACGTTGTTGCGGCGGTAAAATCCGGAAAGTTTCATGTGTATGCCGTCCGAACCATCGACGAGGGCATAACCATTCTCGCCGGTCAAAAAGCAGGCCACAGGCTCAAGTCGGGTCACTTCAGCAGGGGCAGCGTACACGAACGGGTGGATGAGGCCCTGCGGACGCTCCACGAACACCTTCGCGAGGCGGAGGATGGAGACGAGCGGGCGCGGAGGTCGGGCGGTTAATCGTGCCCTCTCAGGAAGAGATAATTCTCGACCTTGCACGCAACGTGGGGTTTTCGCTGGTTGGAATTGCACCGGTTACGCCCCATGAGCGCGCCAATCGCATTTTCCGGCGCTGGATCGCGCGCGGAGGTCACGCCGAGATGAGATGGCTGGAGCGCCACGCACCTCTACGCGAAACCATCAATGCGGTATTGCCCGGGGCGCGTTCTGCCGTATGCGTGGCAGTTAACTACTACCACCCGGTGGAACGAACACAGCGTGAGGCGGACGGCCGCGATAGCCGGGGAGTGTTCTCGATCTATGCGCAGAATGAAGACTACCACACCGTGCTCGGGGACATGCTACGACGGTTCGAAACGCGGGTGCACGAGCGCTATCCGGACGACGAGACGGCACGCTGCGTAGACACCAAACCCGTATCGGACCGAACACTCGCGTTACGGTCGGGGATCGGGTGGCTTGGGAAAAACACGGCGGTAATCACCCCGGAGTTTGGATCGTGGGTGTTTCTTGGGGCGCTATTGACCACACTCAATTTGGCGCCGGGAACGCCCATGGAAACATTGTGTGACAGTTGCTCACGGTGTATCGATGCCTGCCCCACCGGTGCACTCGATACACCATTCGTACTTGACGCGAAAAAATGCATTTCATATTTGACGATAGAAAAACGCGGGAAGATCGATCCGGACCTGGCCGGGCGGATCGGCGTTGATGTATACGGGTGCGACACCTGCCAGAGCGTATGTCCGTACAACAGCGTGGCATCCCAATCGCGTGTATTCCACCGAAGTGAGCGCAGCCCGCTCGTCGATATGACGCTGGCTCAGCTCAAAAAAATTTCGGACGGGGAATTCCGTGCGTTAACGCGCAACAGCGCGATTCGTCGCTGTCGTGCCGAAGGATTGCGGCGCAATGTGCGCATCGTTCAAGACAATCTGACGCGTGGCCCGGTGGTTTCGCCGGTGGTTGCGCTCGAACGACGGCGAGCGGAAGGTCGGATGGAACCCAGCCGGGGGAATGCGGACTCGCCGTCGTTTCTCAAAGAGCGACCGGAGTAACAGCCCTTACGTCGCCGGCAAGAACACAGACATCGTGGTTCCGTAACCCTCCTTGCTCCGGCAGCAGAGTGATCCCCCTGCCCGGGCGATGATTTTTTGCGCCAGCGCAAGTCCCAAACCGCGGCCCTTGACTCCGGTTTCGGGAGAATTGGATGCCTGCAGGAAGGGTTCCGATACGTGCGGAATGTCGGCCACGGGAATGCCGATTCCGTGGTCGGTGATTCGCACGACGAGCAGCGGGCCTTCATTCGGGTGCGAATTAAGTGTGCGGGCCGGCAGGCCATCAGCCGCCGTGACCCCGGTGGATCCGAAGAAACTGCGCATCATTTCGATTTCATCGAGCGTGTCACTCGTCCAGTCGTTTAATGGGACACCGTCGTCCGGACCGGGCCCCCCGGTACATGTTTCGATCGACACTTCAATTGTCTCCCCCTCGGGAGAGAAGCGCATCGCGTTTTCGAGCAGTGCGTCGACGATTGTGTGCAATGGGGTGGCACCGAGCCGTGGAATAGGGAGCACCGGGGCGCCGGAACGGCGAAACACAAATCTCTGATGCCTGCGACCGGCAGAAAACGCATGTTTCGTCAGGGTCCGCTGTACGGCCCGCGGCACATCGCAAAGTTCGTCCGAGTCTCCGCGGCACCCGTCTTCATCGCTGAATTGAAGCAGAGAGTCAATCAGATCCTGAAGTCGGTCTATCGCTTTGTCGAGAATTTCGTCCAGATCCGGGCGTCGTATTCCCTTGCCCATCAGTTCCACAATCCCACGGATGGCCGTCAGTGGCGTCCGAAACTCGTGGGTGACGCGGTCGATCACGCCGCGGCGCACCTGATAAAGGCGATGAATCTCACGCGCGGACAGCCGGGCATTGCGATACAAGACGGCGTTGTGAAACGTCGTGGCACTCGCCGCACAAAGGGCACCGAGCACGTGCAGATCGAACGCATCGTAAGGGGCGCCGTTCACGCGGCGTCCAAGAAAAATGAGGCCGATTGTATGGTTGCCGATTGTGATTGGAGCGGCCACACGAAACGCGTTGGTGAGCGCAGCGGGCACATCATCGACCGATTGGTCGCCATTTGTTCCATCGAGACGGAATGGCTGGGAAAAGTTGCGACAGCGCGCAACAATTTGGCCGTCGCTCTTGAGAGTGGGGAGTTCATCGTTTCGTGTACGTCCGTACGATAACACCACCTCGTACTGATTCGGATCAGTTGACGGCGCGTACAAACATGATTCCCCGGTGACGTAATGGCCCATCAACGTCAGGAGAAGCGCACTGCGCAGCGATTCGAGTTCCAAAGAACTGCCATATTTATCCAGCAGCGACGTAATCGCGCCGATCAGGAGTTTCTGCCGGCGGTAAGCCCCCTCCCAATCGGGCGCGCCATCGACGCCGGTGGGCACGTCTCGTTCCTTCGGGTCCATACCGTATTCAGCGCGGCGTGTTCGCCGCGAGATCTGATGGGTTCTGGACGGTGCGGAAGTAATTCTTGAGATTGATGATCTCGAAAACTTCCGCGATCGCTTCCGGTACGTTCATAAACGCCAGGTCACCGCCAGATGTCCGAAGCTGCGACGCGGTGCCCAGGAACACGCCGATCCCCGCGCTGCTCACAAACTCAACATCCGCGAGGTCGACGACAAGCCGTTCGATTCCTTCGGCGACCAGGCTGTCTATTTGTGATTCAAGTATGCTCGTTGTCGACGAATCAATGCTGCCGGCCGGCTTGACTACGACAGTACCGGGGACGTCACAGGGAATCACTTCGACTGAGATCTGTGTCATGGTATTCCTTTCGTTTGGGATTTGGTTTGACTTGTCGCCGGTATTCCGGCGCAGTGAGAGGGTGGTGACATTCCAGTTGCCATCGCGCGAGTAGTCCAGCGAACCGGCCAGTCCGCGCAACAGATACAACCCCAATCCTCGACGTTCACCGCGTTCGATCTTGCGCTGCAAATCGAGGTCTCCATCGCGGAGGGTGGAGAATGCGACGCCGTCGTCACGATAAACGAGCGATATACGTTCGCCCGATACCCGTATATCTGCGCGAATCCGAACACCCGATGCGAGCTGGCCGTGCTCCACGGAGTTGACAGCGAGCTCGTACGTGCATAATGCGAGGTGTGCCGATGAAATACGAGGTATCCCGGATGCGATTGCGGCAAGCGATGCCGAGGCTCCCGCGTATGCGGGTGAGGCCACCGATCCGCAGAATTCCATGTGAAATTGGCGTTGCGTGCCGGCGGGGGTGTCTGCGTATTCGAACATGTAATTGCGCGACCTGGATACATCCGGTGCACAGGTAGATCTCGTTACTGTGTGTGCATGGTAGCGGCGCGCAATGTTCTGTACAATAAGACCGTGCACACGGGTCAGTGCCGGGTCACAGACGAGCGTAACGGCGCCCGCGTCGCATCGGACGCACTCCGCGACGAGCCCGTCGATACGGTCGACCAGCGCGAATGGGCCGCTGCAGTCCACGTAGACACGAGCGGATTGCGTGTCGAAATCGATGAATTCGAGGCGCACACCCATGATCATGCCACCGGTTCTTCTGCGGGCGTTGATGCCATAGCCCGGAGTGCGAGAAGCGTAATATCATCGGCCTGCGGGGCGTTTCCCCGAAATCGTCTTTCACTTGCGACGAGGTGATCGACCAGTGCGGTTGGGCCGCTGCCTGCGTAACGGGCCACGTGGTTGCGGATACGATCGAAGCCAAAGACATCGCCTCGTTGCGCACGCGATTCGTTCAACCCGTCGGTGTATTGCAGCACAAGATCCCCCGGTGCGAGCTCAATCTCATATTCGCGGACCGTATCGTCGAACTGCGCAGGTGCAAACGGCCCCAGGGGGACGCCATCCATTCGGAACGATCGCGTTGCGTCGCCGGATGCGCCATAAACAAAGAGTGGGTTATGACCCGCATTGGAAAACAAGAGGGTGCTGGTCCCAACGTCGTATACGCCGGCAAACATCGTAACAAAAAGATTGCGGCGAATATTCTGGTGCAATGATGCGTTGATCCTTCGTAGTATCTTGCTCGGTGATGTTTCCGTGGCATATAACTGCCCCGCAAGAATTTTGACCATGGCCATAACCACGAGTCCCGGAACGCCCTTTCCCGCTACGTCGGCCATCACGATGCCGACGCGGGTATGCGGCATTTCGATCACGTCGACGTAGTCACCGCCTACCTGGCTCGCCGCATGGTACGAATGTGCGATCTCAATTCCTTCGGGCAAACGGGTGTGAGCCGGGATGAGTGACTGTTGAATTTCGGCTGCAAGTTCCAGCTCACGATCCATGCGTTCCTTGACGATCAGCTCTTCACGGGCGGTTTCCAGCCTGCCCGACATTTCGTTGAAGGCCCCGGCAAGCACACCAAATTCATTTTTGGAATGGATATCGATGCGAGCACCGAGTTGGCCGTGTCCGAGCGCGGACACACCTCGCATCATTACGGTGACCGGTCCGGAAATGTGCCGGAACAAGATCAGGGAGAGCGCCAGTCCAAGAAGAAGCGCGGCCGCGCTCATCTGTATGGTAATGCGCGTGGCGGAGCGAATCCCCGCGGTAAGACGGTCGCGCGAATAATTCAGGTACACCCGGCCGACAAGCCGGTCCGCACTGCGGACGGGAGTAACAAATTCGAATCCTGCCGGCCCGGAATAGAACTGTTCGCCGGGGGCGAGGTTGCCGGGCTCGTCTCGCGTGTAACCCCGAAAATCGGGCCGGAACGGCTTGCCCACGCGGACCAGATCCCGATGCCCCTGAACAATTCCATCGGCGTTGGTGATGACCACCGACGTGATGTCGGGTGATTCCTCAATCAGTCGGCGAACGAGGGGAAAGAGTTCAAATTCAGGATCAGCCCGCAGCAACGGTTTTTCGGAAGACAGAGCCACATTACGCGCCTGCAAAATAACTGTGCGTTCCATTTCTGAGGTGAGCGTGTCATCCTGGTGCACGATGAGAGCGTACCCAACCGATGCGACCGTCGCGCCGAGCATTAGCACGGCGCCGGCAAGAATCTGGGTGCGCAATGAACGCAGCCATCCGACACGAGCATGACGATTCATGGCTCCACCGCCGACAGTCGTCCGGTTTCTTCACGTGTTTTTTGCAAGTAACGCAGCGCCTTTGCATTGCCCGGGTCCACCGTGAGAATTCGTTCCCAGGTGCGAATGGCGTTATCGAACCGCTGCGCCGAGTATTCGCGCATGCCCATGAACAGCCACGCCCTGGTCAAGGGTTCCGCTACGTTGCGGTACGTGGGGGCCACCTGCCACACGCCGTTTAATAGATGGGCGGCGGTGTCGAAACGTCCTGCTTCCAGTGCGGCCAGACCCTTGTCGATCTGCGCATCGAGGGCACGCGCATTCGCCGGGGGGGACGGATTCGGCTGTTTCGATGCCCGATGGACCGGAGCGCGTCGCGTTGCCGGCACGGTACCCTGCGCTGATTGTCCGGAGCCTAGGGCGTTCTCTTCCTTACGGCGCAAGTCGTCCAGGGCCGATGTAAGGCGTTTGTCGCCGGGGTGTTGCGTGCTCAGCGTAGCGAGGGATCGGACGGCGCTTTGATAATCGCCATGTTCCGCGAGACGGCGTGCGTGAAGCAGCGAACGGTTCACGGCGTTGCTGATGTTCGTTTGCGATTTGTAGCGGTATTCCCGCGCGATTTCATTTGTGGGTGCGACGCGTAGAATTTCGTCGAACGCGGCGGTCGCTTTGTTGTAGTGTCCTTCGGCGTACAGATCGATCGCACTGCGGACCATGCGATCGATTGATTGTTTGTGAGCCGATGCCAGAGCCAGGCTTTTCTCGCAGGCATCGATTCGGCCATGGGCTGTTGTGTCGCCCGGAACAATTCTCGACGCCAACCAGTAGTAGTAAAGCGCGCCGGAAAAGTCGTTTGTGGTGCGTTTGGAATCTCCTTCCCCCATGGCCCCGTGGTAGCGCGCATCACGCAGGCGGTCTCGTACGCCTTTGCGGGTCGGGTCCCATTCCCCGGCCATCTCGTAGCGCCTCGCCGCGCCCGCGAAATCACCTGCGGCGTACAGGCTGTCCCCTGTGGAAATCAGTCGGGATACCTGACGGGTTTCGAGGGTGCTGATCCGTTTTTCTATGCGCGCCCGTGCCGCGACATCTTCGGAACGTCGTTTTTGCGCGATACGTTGTTCCACCGGTTTTCCGATGGCGAATGTGACGGAGAACCGATGGTTGTTTCCCAGGTCCTCGCTGCGCCAGGCGTAGTCGAGGGAAATACCGTGGTACGACACGCCAACACCCAGTGTGGGCGATGAGCCGTCCACGCCGAAGCGAGCGGCAAACATGCCCGCGTAACGAATCTCTTGCCCGAAGCGAACGGTGGTTGGCGTGTACCGGGGGCTCACCAGATCGAGTGCGGTTGTGAAGTCGACGTCGGCGTAACGGCTCAGCAGTGACGCGCCAATGGAAACACGCACGGGGTCGGGAACATCATCCTGCACGAGTTTTACGGTGGGTTCGATCAGGTTTTCTACGGCGAGTCCGCCGCGCAATTCCTGAAAAACGGATGTTGGAGACAATAGATGGCGCACCCGGGCACCGGCATCGACACCCACGCCGGTACCACTAAAGCCACCGAGTCGATGGTTATCAATTTTTAGATCCGCGCCCAGAGCGAGTGATGGTACGACGGATACGGCATATCCGAACAACAGACGGGTTTGCGCGTCGTGAATTGTTCCGAGCAGGTTATTTAGCGCGTCGCGCGACTCGATATCCGAAACGTCGAGCCGAAGGATGCTTACGCCGAATGCGCTGGTGCCGAGCGTGGGATGGGCGTAGGAAAGTGCGTGATAGCGGCTGTCGCTGTCGAATAGTGTGGTCCGATAGAACTCAACGGATCGGTAACGCTGGGCCGCAAGGGTGGCCGGGTTGAGGGCCATCAATGAAGGGGAATCATGAAGGCTTGCACCCGCTAGCCCCATCGCGGACATGCGTGCCCCGGTTCCCGCTGCAAATGGCAATTCGGTGCCGGCACCCCCCGCCCGCGCGGAAGCAAACGTTGCCCCGGCGAAGAGAATGGCCAGAGACGCGGCGAGGTTCATTTGTGGGCGACCGATCATCGCGCTACCGCCACTTTACGCCGTAATCGATTTGTTCCGCCACCGTTGGCCGTGGACTCGAGGACGAGGTAGTACACCCCGTTGTTCACCAGGTTGCCATCCGCCGTTCGCCCCGACCAGTACACATCCTGGTGCAGCCCTGGTGATTCCACCCGATTGGACACCAGTGTAATTACAGGAGCACCCCACAGCGTGTAGAGCCGAATGGTCACATGCGACGGTTTGTCCAGAAGGTACGTAATGCGTGTCTGCTCTCTTCCCGCGGCAAATGGATTTGGATAGTTCGTGAACGAAGCCGTCGCGCTGGCGCCGAGAACGTGGGCGTAGTCGGTCGCGAGCGGCCATGCGCTGTCGGCCGTGGGGGACACGGGCGCGCCGGTTGCCGCATCGGCGAACGTGGTGGCGGCGGCATCACGCAAACTAAATCGAAACGCCCCGCCGGACCTCGCATCGAGGTCAACAAGAAACGTGAGCGAGTCCGATGCGCCCGGTGGAAGTCGTACGGCCCCGGCCGGGAGGGCAACGTCGATTGTGCCAGCCCCGACGGTGCCAATGGCCACCGTGGTATCGGCCTGCATCAACCGCGCGGACCGGGCGAACGAGGTAGGTGGCGCGGGCGATCCCGGCCAGGAATCGACGGCAACCGACAGGGACAATAGATCGACCGGGGTGAACCCGGCGGCGCTGGGATTGTGGATTCGCAGACGAAACGCAGCGAGTTCCGGCTCGGTTCCCGTTACGTTGGGCGGAAGAATCGACGCGAGGGCGCAGTCGACCGACGAGCCGGGCAGAAGGAAGGCCGCGGGGTCGCTCGCGAGCGGAAACCCTCCCGCGATACCGAGTATGCGATTGCCATCGTTGGCGTCGACCGCGAAAATGTCGGCCGCGTTGACTTCCACACGCAGGTCTACCGGCATAAACGCGGCGCGAACGTCGGCTGCGATTTCCAGTGAATCGGTTTGCCCAGCTTTCAGCACGATGGGCGTGGCCAGGCGGCACCCCACGCGATTGGCCACACCGCTGAGCGCGGTAATTTCGCAGAGTGTATCCCCGGAGGTCAGCCGAACGGCGGAAAATACGTCTGCGGGAAGCACCGGTACGCCGGATGTTTGCACAAGCGAAATCGACAGCGAATCAATCGACACGTCAGAACCGATCGTGTCAGGATGTGTAAACACAA
>Ga0114931_10000076_pt1 | contig 98323 bp, 64 predicted proteins | sample 2SBtaG_FD_89579 | JGI IMG/M metagenome (GOLD analysis project Ga0114931, IMG submission 89579) | Deep subsurface microbial communities from Kolumbo volcano to uncover new lineages of life (NeLLi) - 2SBTROV14_V59a metaG | ecosystem: Environmental > Aquatic > Marine > Volcanic | place: Kolumbo...
ACCAACGGGCTGGTCGTGCGTATCATCGAGTACACGTTGGATGAGCCGAATCGAACCGGTCACGGTGAGCGCCACCGACTGGTGACGACTCTACTGAACGCCGACAGCCATCCCGCCGAAGAATTGGTGGTACTCTACCACGAAAGGTGGGAAATCGAACTCGGAAACGACGAACTGAAGACCCATCAACTTCATCGACACGTCCACCTTCGAAGCCGTACGCCCCGCGGCGTCTTACAGGAGATCTACGGCATCCTGTTGGCCTACAACGCCGTGCGTTTCGTGATGCACGAGGCTGCTCTTTCCGTGGACATTGATCCGCGGCGACTCAGCTTCATCCACGCGGTGCGGGTGCTTCGCGAGACCGCGCAGCTCATGCGGGCCGCCCCGGTCTCTCGCTTGCCGATCCTCTACGCCGCGATGATCCAACACATCGCCCAAGAACGTCTGCCGCCACGGGCCAACCGCATCAATCCGCGAGCGGTCAAGAAAAAGATGTCCAACTTCGGCAAAAAAAGAGCCGAGCATTACCGTGTTCCGCAACCGAAAACCACGTTCCAACAGTCAGTGGTGGTCCTTAAGTGAACCGTATTGGGTTTAGAAGCGCCTATCGCGGAGTCGTGATGAACGCAGCGAGCTGCGGACTTCACTCCGCGCGGCTTCGTCCACGTAGCTTTGTCTGCGTGGCTTCGTCCGCGCGGCGGATGATCGTCCGCACTGACTCTGCGCCCCCCACTGTGAAGCCGGGTCTGATCGTCCGCTCCATTGTGGTCGCGACTCTGTGGACGCGGCTTTGTGAGGGGTTGTGAGGAATCCGGGGTGCGATTTCAAGGGCGCGGTTCGGGAAGGTCCCTTTCGTGTTGCCGGGGGTGTTGATCGTCGTTCCACTTTCCTGGCGGTCTGGATTCTAACAGTTCCTGCTCGCGTTGTTTGATTAGCTCGTTGCGCAATTCTTTTTGGCCTGCGAGTCGGTTTTTCAGATCCGCAAGGCGCGATTCAAGCGATGTAATCTCCAGCGCTCGCCGCTGCAGTTGGACGTCGAAGACCTCGCCAACGAGTTGGTGAAGCTGTCGGCGGAGTTTCTGCTGTTTCGCCGTGTCCTGCGCTTTGTGGAACCGAAAGGCAGCCTGTCGAATGCGCATATCCAGTTGCCGTTCTCGTATCATCAACGTACCCATCTGCGGATTGCGTTTGGTTACCTCCATCATGCGCAGAATATCCGGGAAGATTCGTCGCATACGCCGGCGGAATCGGTCGGGATGATCCTTGTGGAGGCGGTTCATCTCCACCCAAAGTCGGGGGAACCGCTCCTCGATGAAATGCAAGACTTCCTGGCGGCGCTGCTGGGGCACTTTCTGCCACGGACGCGATCGCAGGTCGTCGGGTTTTCCAAGCCTGCGCCTGTCACGAAGGGGGCGGGCGGGTCGGCGGTCGGTATTGGGGCGTTGGGCACGTTGCGCTCGATTGAGGCGGGGCCGGCTTTTACCGGGAACACCGCGTTTTCGTAGTGCGCGATTTTGATTCGGGCGCTGATTTCGTCGGATCGGCCGCTGTGCCATCAACATTGCGTCGTTATGCTTGTGGCGTCTGATAGACTGCGCCCCGGCGTCGGGGGGCGATGCGAGCGATGCGCCGACGGCGATCGCTGCGGCCAGGACCGCTGCGGCCTTCTGTTTTTCCGGGGAGATTTTCATTGTTACCACTCCTGTGCAACCAGTTCTGCGCAACCAGGCAGACCCGATGAGACGGTGGTCAACCGTCCGTCGTTGTTCCCTTTTCGTCCGGACTAAACCATCCATCCGAAGTATCACCATCCCAGTCAATCGAACCCGGCTCAAATTCCGACGCCGAGGCAAACGCATCCAGATCATCCGCAAGTTCGTCGAGCGATGTGTCCCACGCATCACCCTGGTATTGCTCGAATGCTTCCACATAGGACGGTTCTGTTTGATCGCTCGCCATGTCGCGCGGCGCCGGGGGTCGAAGGATTTCGCCGACGGTCAGCAACAGCATCGCGGCGATTGTCAGCGTGCCTGCTGCTACCCAATAAACCCGGTAGATCATGGGTCGAGAGTCGTGTTTGTTTTCACGCGAAACATCTGCGATCGCCTCACGCACCTTCGCGCGAATCCGTTGGCCTGGTCGTGACGGGCTGTCAGCGTCTGTCAGCTTGCGTGCAAGCCATTGCTCGTTGATCTCGACACGGATGCGCTGTTTGATGAGGTCTGTGTCGAGAGATTGCGTTCGCTTGCATAGGTCCGCGAGCCATGCTTCATCGCGTTGAATCGCCTCGTTGCTTTTTTGTTCATCCATCACGTGTCTGCTCCATCGACGTTCGAAGTTTTGCGAGTCCGCGATGGGCACGCGCAAGCGCGGTTCCGATCGGGGTTCCCATATACTCGGCGATGTCGGCGAAACTCAGTCCACCGTAGTGTCTCAGCAAAATCACCTTGCGTTCACCTTCGGGAAGTTGATCGATGGCGTGTTGTAGGCGCGTCGATTCTTCCTCGCTTTCCATTGCTTGCCCGGGTCGTGCGTTATGACACATTCGGTATCCGCCGCCACCGTCGACTGAATCCACGTCGTCGTCGCCGGTTTCCACGATCGTGGGCGAGCGTTTTTCACTGCGAATTCGGTCGCGGACCAGGTTGGCGGCGATGCGAAACAACCATGCTTCGAACCTTCCCGATTCGGTGTAGGATTCGATGTTTCGAACCACGCGAACGAACACCTCCTGCGTCAAGTCTTCCGCTTCCTCCTTGTTCCCCAGGGCGCGATGAAAGAAACCACACAGTCGACCGGCGTACGTGTCGACAATCTCGTCGAATGCCTCGGGTTCGAGCTTCCGGGCACGCGCAATGATCCCGTTCCAATCCTGCTTTGTGGTTGATGGTTGCAGGGCGGTCATCAATGCGTTTGGATCCTCGCTTTCTGTGTTGCCTTTTCCATCCACCACGCGAGCGTCCCACAACGGATGCTCCGCGAAAGTTTTCCCCGGGTCGGCAAGGGGGCGCCACGGGCGGATCACCCGCCCGCAGCATCGATCAGTTGCATCCTCTATTGCGGTGCAGGTTACGAACTTGCAGCACGAAAGAGAAGGCGGTCTTATTGGCCATTGTCATCACACAAGTCGGCAATACACTGCTCAACGAATTCGTCGGCTTGGTCGCCGCACTGCTGTGGATCAACCCCGTCGTCCTCACAGGCGCCGACCAATTGATCCGCACCATTTTGGCAGCTTTGGGGGCAGTCTACTTCATCGTCACATTCAGTGACAAAACAGCGGGCGCCTTTGGCCCTTGCCCGGGCCGCACATTCCTCGTCACTGCCGCCCTGATCCTTGCAGCGGAAGAACGTTCGCCGGGCGAAAGCTTTGCACCGATCGGGGCATTCGGGGATCGTAACCTGGCACTGTTGGGTCAGACACATTTCCACGAATGTTTTACGTTTTTGCTTGCACGCCTGCTCGTCGTCGCTGTTTTCGAGGCAGCGGTGGAATCCCTTTTTTCCGACGATGCGGCAAAGCTCCGGACAGGGCGGTGGTGTGCATCCACAGCGTTCCTTCGCGCATCTTTTTGCGAACTGCCTCGCAAAGCTGCGACATTGGTCTTCCGTGCCTTCTTGTTGCAGACATTGAGCAAAAACGTGCCTTGCGCGTGTACCACATCTTTCTCGACAGGTCGGCGGTGTTTCCGCCACGCCGCACTCGACGCGGCAGGCGCCGCGAATTTCGTTGGCCTGCGTTACACAATCGTTGGCTGGGTTTCCCGCGTCGAGGCAGTCCTGGAAAGCGACTCGGGCTTGATGGTTACAGTCACTTACGCAGCTTCCCTGATCGTCGGGTGGGTTGACCACATCCGTTTCAGCGAAATCGGGTGAGTCCTCGCGCTGTTTTTGACCGAACGCCAGACCGCTTCCCAACAGCACAAAACACAAGGCTCCCAAAAGTTTACATCCGGTTTTTCCCATCATTTTTCTCCAAATCCCCGTTGAACAGTTCCCTGCGACTTACGTTTCCGTCCTCCCGCATGACGACGGCGGTAGCTACCGGTTTGCAAAACGTCAGGTTGGGGTCGTCTATTGCCGCCAAGGAGGGAATTCATGTTCGAACCCGGTCCGAAAATGATTCGCGTCGGTCGAGAGAACCCGGTAAACTCCCGACCGCGCGGTCGGTTGGAGATGTTGCCGATGGGATATACGGACTTACAGAGCTTTATCGCGGACTTGGAGTCGCGTGGTCAGGTGCGACGCGTTTGTGCTAAGGTCGATGCGATCTTGGAGATTTCTGAGATCGTCGACCGTGTTTCAAAACTGCCCGCCGCCGGTGAGGCCCCGCCCCCGTTAACGGACCCCGTTCACGGAACGCGCGGCGGATACGGTCTTGTTTTTGAAAACGTCAAAGGGTCCGACATTCCGGTGGCCATCAACTTGTTGGGAAGTTATGAGCGGATGCGCCTGGCGCTTGGGGTTGATCGTTTCGAGACGCTTGCAGAACGCGTGCACCATCTTGTCAAACCGCAAATGCCCACAACGATGCTTGACAAAATGAGGAAACTTCCGCAACTCGCGCGGATGGCGAGTTATGGTCCCAAGGTTGTCAAGCGTGGAATGTGTCAGGAAGTAGTCCACACGGACAATGCGAATCTGCTGTCACTGCCGGTGATTCAGTGTTGGCCTCATGATGGTGAGGCGGGATACGGCGCGCGACCCGCAGACGCGACCGAGGGGACCGGTCGTTTTTTCACGTTTGCGGGGATTTATACGAAAGACCCCGAAAGCGGCGATCGAAACGTTGGGATGTACCGGGTGCAGGTGTACGGTCGCAAGCGTGCAGCGATGCACTGGCACGTTCATCACGACGGGGCGAGGCACTGTCGGAAATATAAAGCTCGCGGGGAGAAAATGCCCGTGGCGATCGTTTTGGGGGGCGAGCCGGTTCTTACCTACGCCGCGACGTGTCCCCTACCGCCGGATATGAGTGAGCTCCTGTTTGCGGGATTCCTGAACGAGGGAGGCATTGAGCTTGTGGGGTGCAAGACGGTTCCACTGGAAGTTCCAGTCAACGCGGAGATTGTGGTTGAGGGGTGGGTGGACCCCCGGGAGTTGATCTGGGAGGGACCGTTCGGAGACCACACGGGGTTTTATTCACTGGCAGACCGCTATCCTGCGCTCACGGTGACGGCGATTACGCATCGCAAGAATCCGGTTTTTCCCGCTACAATTGTGGGTCCTCCCCCGCAGGAGGATTACTATCTCGGTAAAGCCACGGAGCGTATTTTTCTTCCGCTGTTGCAGATGCTCATCCCCGACGTTATTGACTATTCACTGCCGATGTTTGGTGCGTTTCACAACTGCGTCTTTGTGAAGATTCGCAAGGAGTACCCGATGCAGGCGCGTCGGGTGATGAGCAGCATTTGGGGAGCGGGTCAGATGAGTTTTTGCAAGATGATCGTTGTGGTGGACGAACACGTGGACGTCCACGACGAACAGGACGTTTTTTTCCACATGGGTGCCAATGTCGACTGGCGTCGCGATACGATGATCGTTGACGGTCCCTGCGACATTCTCGACCACGCGACGCCTTATTATGGAAGCGGTGCGAAGATTGGGATCGATGCGACGCGCAAGATTTCCGGAGAAGGGTTGGTGCGTGAATTTCCCGAGGCGCTTGAAATGTCGAAAAAAGTGCGCGACCTTGTCGATGGTCGATGGAGTGAATATGGGATTTCGTAGTCGCGATATCCAGCGGGGTGACATCGTGGTCCGCGGTGAGCTCGGGCGTATTGACCGACGCGCCCCGGGTTGGATCGTGTGGCATGCGTTTGCAACTGGCGCATTTTGCGCCCTTTTTTTCGCAGCGTGCGGACGTAGCCAAGATGCGCCGACTGATGCGACCCCGTTGCCCGAGAAAGGGGCATCCAAATCGAGTGATATCCTCATTTTCCCGGTGGAGATGCGTATCAAGGACGATTCTGCCAACCGTTTTCTCGCACGAGCGATGGCCGTTTGCGCCGAGGGACGTTACGAGCCTTTTCGGTTGCTCTGGAGCGTGAAGGAGACCCCTCTGTCTCGTGGAGATTTTCAAAAGGGTTGGCAGGCGGTTGAGAGAATCCAAATCCGAGCGTTTCAAGAGGTGTTTCTGGCGAAGGGCGGGGGAGAGGATCCGCCGGAGGGGGAGACGGTGTACGTGGTGCTGGCGGATGTTCATCTCGACCCGAATCAACGAGCCGGGAAGCGCGAACCGGATCGAGAGGTGGCGCTCATGTTGGTTCGGGAAAAAGGCGAGTGGCGACTTGCCAAAACGCCCGCCAAGATGCGAAAGTGGATTAAGGACCGTGTGGCGGCGGCGGGGAAGGCTGCTGCAAAGGTCGACGAAGAAAGCTCGCGGGTCGATCCGGGAAAGCAAAAAAATCAGCCCAGTCCCCAGGTACCAGGACCGTAACGTACGGAGATGGGGGTTCGGGGTTGCGTCTTTCAGACGCCGGAGAATTCTTTCCTTAGAACCTGTTTTTCCCTTGCTTCACAAAGTCCCGGGGTGCATAATTTATGCGAGGTCATTGAGACCTGGTCCCGGACAAGTTCCGGGACACTCGAGGATCGGTGAAGCCTCGCCAAGGCCGAATTAGAGCGCCGACTGCGCCCGGCCCGGTTGCGAGGCTTCCGGTTTTTTTGCGCCGTCCCGTGGTAAATCACATGGCGATCGGTGGTTCACGTTTCTTCGCGTATCTCGTTCAAGGGCGTTTCGAATGGGGCGGCGGGGTCGTTTGCGCGCGGTGTTCGTTGTGAAAAAGCCGGGAACCGGTCACCTCGATGCGGTCTGTTACAGCCGAGTTTGTTTTCGTGTGGTAGTACTCAGTTGAGGGAGGGCCTCTGACATCTACGCGATCCGCGCGGACTGAGGTCCGAGGCTCGTTACACAGTAAGTGACAATGCTGCAGAATCCCCGCGGTCGCGGAGGCGATCGAGAATGCTTCCCCCGCCGATCCCCCCGACACCTCGGAGCGAATGTGAGAGTCCGGTTTGACTGGACGCTGTGCGTCACGCGAATACGATGCGCCTTACGCTTTGCTTCCGCGCCGGCGTGTGGTGGTTACGGGCGCTTGCGTTCCAGATTGGAAAGGAGTCCGTTGCGGCATGGGGGTTGCTTCGTTCGTTCATCTTCACGTTCATACGCACTACAGCCTTCTCGATGGGGCTACTCGAATTGAAGGGTTGATCCGGCGCGCGAAAGAATACGAGATGCCCGCGGTGGCCATTACCGACCATGGGAATCTCTTCGGCGCAGTGGAGTTTTATTGCGCAGCACGGGCGGCGGGGATCAAACCCATCGTAGGATTGGAGGCGTATCTCGCTACGGGCGGGGATCACCTCAAGAAGGATCCCGGGCAGGGTAAAGAAGCGTATCACCTTTTGTTGTTGGCACAGAATCTGGAGGGGTATCACAACCTTTTGCGTCTGGCGAGCATTGGCTATACCGAGGGATTCTATCGCAAGCCTCGTATCGACAAGGAGGTTCTGCGTGAGCACTCCGGCGGGTTGATTTGTACGAGTACGTGTATCGGCGGCGAGATTCCGCAGGCGTTTTTGGCCAAAGATCGTAAAGCCGCCCAAGAGCTTGCCGCGACTTATCTTGATATTTTCGGGGAGAAGCGTTTTTTCGTCGAACTTCAAGATCATCAGATGCCCGAACAGCAAATGCTCAATCCGGAGTTGGTCGATCTCGCACAAAAGATCGGTGTGGCAACTGTCGCGACCAATGACGTGCATTATCTCGACAAAGACGATGTCGAGGCGCACGATGTTCTTTGCTGCATCAATACGGGGAAGTTGCAGTCCGAGGAGGATCGGTTCAGGTTTCCGTCGGGCGAGTTTTATTTCAAAAGCACCGACCAGATGTCCGCCCTGTTTTCGAGCTACCCGGATGCCGTTGTCAACACGTTACACGTGGCTGACATGTGCAACCTGGAGCTTGATCTGACGCGACGTTTTGCGCCGGTCTACAAGGTTCCGCAAGAGATCAAGGACGAAAACGGGGATGTTCTTGATGATGCCACATACCTGCGCAACCTCGTTTATCAAGGTGCGAAAGAGCTTTACGGTGACATCTCGGAGGTTCTTCGGGATCGCATCGACTACGAGCTCGAGGTGGTGACGAGCAAGGGGTTTGCCAGTTACTTTCTGATCGTATGGGATTGCGTACGCTTTGCGCGCGAGCAGGGCATTCCGGTCGGTGCGCGCGGTAGTGGATGTAGTTCGGTGGTTACCTACTGTCTGCGGATCAGTGCGCCGGACCCGATTCGTTACGAACTCTATTTCGAGCGTTTCATGGACCCGGACCGAGACGAGATGCCGGATATCGACCTGGATATTTGTCAAAGCGGACGAGCACGGATTCTGGATTACGTTCGACAAAAGTACGGTCACGTTGCGCAAATCATTACCTTCGGAACGCTTAAGGCGAAAGCAGCCGTGAAAGACGTAGCGCGCGTGATGGGGATGGGTTTCGACGACGCCAACAATCTGACGAAGCTGATTCCCTCTGAGCTGCACATCACACTCGACAAAGCGCTGGGGCAGGAGCCGGAGCTTCTCAAGAAGTATAAACAGGACGACACGGTGAAACGAACGATCGACATTGCTCGGCGTTTGGAAGGGGTTGCTCGAAACGCGGGCGTCCATGCGGCGGGTGTTGTCGTTGCCGACAAGCCGCTAGACAATTTTCTTCCGCTCTACAAGCAGGCCGGTCAGGACGCGATCATTACCCAATTTGACGGTCCTACGGTCGAAAAAGTCGGTCTTCTCAAGATGGACTTTCTAGGTTTGCGTACGCTCACGACGCTGGAGCGAGCGCGCCAACTCGCGGAGAAGCGAGTTGGAAAACCGATCGATCTGGATCAAGTCGATCTGACGGATGTGCGCGTTTATGAGCTTTTCGCCAAAGGAGATACCAAGGGTGTTTTCCAGTTTGAATCGGGCGGAATGCGCGACGTGATCATGCGCATCAAGCCCAACCGCATCGAGGACCTCATTGCCGCCAACGCGCTGTTTCGACCCGGACCGATGGAGTATATCCCGGACTATGTTTCGCGAAAACACGGGGCCAAGTGGACCACGCCTCACCCCATTATGACCGACGTCCTCAAGGAGACGTACGGGATCATGGTGTATCAGGAGCAGGTTTCGCGCATTGTCAATCGACTCGGAGGAGTCGAACTCAAAGCTGCGTTTCGATTGGCCAAAGCCATCAGTAAGAAAAAAACGAAGATGATCGAGTCCATGCGCGAACCATTCCTTGATGGATGCGTGGCCAACGGCGTGAAGCGAGGTGTGGCCGAGCAGGTCTTCGAAGACATTCTGAAATTCGGTGGTTATGCGTTTAACAAGGCGCACTCCACGGGATATGCGCTTGTTGCGTTCAAGACGGCGTGGATGAAGACGTATTACCCCGTCGAGTTTATGGCCGCCGTGATGACGTTCGAAATGTCCAGCACTGAAAAGATCGCCGAATATCGTGACGAATGCGTGGAGATGGGAATCGCCGTCGAACCGCCGGATATCAATAAAAGTGAGCACGACTTTGTGGTTGAGGAGGCGGTCGAAGGGGGGCTGACCGTGCGTGGTCACGGCGGATCCAATGGATCGGATGGCAGGCTGGGTCGAATTCGTTTTGGACTGGGAGCGATCAAAGGTGTTGGCAGCAAGGCGGCAGACGTCATTGTGGACCAACGAAAAGAGGAGGGGGCATTCGCGCATCTGTTCGATTTTTGCGAGCGCGTGGACCTTTCCGCTGTCAACCGCGGCACGATTGAAGCACTCATCTGCGCGGGGGCGTTCGATTCGACCGGGGGGATGAGAAAGGCGCTCGTCGGTGCGCTGGATCGAGCTATTTCGGTGGGACAATCCACGCAGCGGGATAAAAAGAGCGGCCAGATGGGTCTTTTCGGCACCAGTCAAGAGGAGACGGATTTGAATGGACCGCCCCCCGACCTCACGTCCGCGGAGTGGAGTGAGTCGGAGATGCTCAAGCGTGAAAAGGCGGTTTTGGGGTTTTATATCACGCATCATCCGCTCACGAATCAACAGTCCCTTTTGGCCTCCTGTGCTACCGCGACGACGGTCGATTTGCAAAAACTTCCCGACGGTCGCGAAGTTGTTCTGGGTGGGATGGTTTCAACCGTGCGGACCGTGGTAACGCGGACCGGGCGAAACGCCGGCAAGCAACTGGGGATCGTGACGCTCGAAGACCTTTCGGGCAAGATCGAAGCGGTGGTGTTTCCCGGGGATTTTGCCAGGTATCGTGCATTGCTCGTGCCCGACGCCATCGTGTTTCTTGAAGGCGCGGTGGATCGTAAACGAGAGGAACCCAGCGTTCGTGTTTCACGCGTTGTCCCGGCGGATCAAGCCGGTGAGCTTTTGGGAAAGGCGTTGATCCTTGAAGTGGCAGAGACAACCCCGATTGACGAACTCGCCAATCTGTTTCGCGAACACAAGGGCGGATGTCGTGTTTATCTCGATGTCTCTACGCCCGATGGGTTCGTCGTGCAGATCGAGTGCAATCCTAGTCTTCAGGTCGCGTGTACGCGCGATTTCGTCGAGCAACTCTTTGTGGTCGCGCCGGAAACTAATCCCCGTATCTTGGGACCGCGTCGGCGCGCTATTCCCTTTGGGATTGGTTCGGGCAGGCGTTCCACCCCGGCGGCTGCGCGTGGCGAACTCGTATCCGCATCGTCGTAGCGCGAAATCCGATCGACGTTCTCAGAACGTGCGTGGGGAGCTGCTTGCAAGGCTTCGCCCGTCGAAAAGTGATCTGGCGAACTTCGAAAAGAGGGCTGATTCTCCGCTTCCTGACGGTCGCGGTTTTGTATCAATGAACCGAACCCCGGGACTTGCTTCGACACTCCACCAAAAGACGAAGGTTCGTCGGATACCGATTGACACTCAACTCCACCCGACGTGTTATTCTGAATCCGCCCCCACGCGCCGCTCTCCAGCGTCATTCAGGTTCGCCGCTTCGTGTCATTCTGAGTCCGCGCGAGCGGACGAAGAATCCCCTCGACGTTCCAAACGCGTTGCGATACCACCGGCGAGATGCTTCGCGGCGCTCAGCATGACAGGTCGGCGCTCAGTATGACGGATCGAATATTATAAACCGGGTGCGAACGATCAGGCACAACAAGGGGGTCTGCACGCAAAAGAGCGGTCCCAACCGCCACAGATCCCCGCTGTGAGGCTGTGAGCAAAGGATGGTCCGTCGTCTTGACGGGTGAGGTCAAAATCCTTACAAAGCCCGGCTGCCTCGCCAACGTAGCTCAACGGTAGAGCACGGCTTTCGTAAAGCCGAGGTTGTGGGTTCGAATCCCACCGTTGGCTTTGTTGCCACCAGCCCCAACTCGAAAAATGATTCCGCAAGAACAACCGGAGCGATCGCACCGTCTGGGTCATCCGCCCCTGCGGATCGCGCGGTTGTACGCCCCGATCACGTCTCCTCGATTGATCGTCCCGATGATTTTTCGATCGTCTTTTGCGTCCACAACGACCAACTCATGGATGCCGCGATCGAGTTTGTTCAGAGCAGCAAGCAAAGAATCGCCCGAGGTCAGAGTGGTCGCGGGCTGGGCAACATCGCGGGCAATGATCAGGTCGGTGACGCCGGTTTCCATAACGATGCTGCGAATGTCGGTGGCATCGATCACGCCCATGAGCCTCTGGTCCTGATCGACAACCGGGAAACACTCCTGCGATGTCTGCGAGTACTTGTTTTTCAACGCAGTAAAGCTCATGTCCCCCGGGATAAGGGACAAAGAGGCCATATCTTTTCCGGCAAGCGCCTCGCCAACGGTCATCCGCTTGAGTACGGCGCCGGCCATTTTTCCGATCTTGCTGGGTGCATCGAGTCGCGACTGCAACTGCTCCGCGTAGAGCGTGCAACGGCGACAGAGGATATACGCAAGGATGCAGACCATCATCGACGGGATGAGCAACTCATAATTGCCCGTCATTTCGCTGACCATAATAATCGTGGAGACGGGCGTGTTGGCGGCGCCGGCGAAAAACCCGGCCATCCCAACCAACGCGAATGCGCCCGGTTGGATCGCCATCGTTGGAAACAGTTCGGCGCAAATAAGACCCGTCGCCCCTCCCAGGGTTCCTCCGATAATCACCGCCGGACCGAACACGCCTCCACTTCCGCCGCTTCCGATCGTAAACGCGGTCGTGGCCATTTTCGCAAGACCAATGACCGCCAGCAGAGCCGCGCCAACGTAGGCGGCGTTGACCCCCTCGCCCAGGGCGCTTTGAAACGCAGGGGCGGAAGGCATTGCCCCGAGGTTGTTGCTGAAACAAAGCTGAATAATTCCGTATCCGGTTCCAATCGCTTCCGGGAGAAAAAACCCGATCATTCCCACGAACACCCCGCCGATCGCGGGTTTCAGGTGCGGGGGAATCCTGCTCAGCCGATCGAACATCAGGTGGCGAAATGCGTAAAACATCCACACGAACAAGTACGCCGCCCCGGCCATTACTCCGGCGAGAAGAAGATAAGGAACAATCTGCGAAACATGCTTAAACGCATAGTCGGGCGTGATGAAAAGGGGATGAAATCCGAAAAGTCCGCCGAACACGCTATAGGCAACAATCGAGGAAAGAAAGGACGGAACCAGGACTTCGTGCTCGAAGTCCGGATCGCGATACAAAACCTCCGCGGCAAACAACGCTCCCGCAAGCGGCGCGTGGAAGATGGCGCCCACGCCGGCTCCCATCCCCGCCGCCATCAAAATGCGCCGTTCGTGCGGCTTGACGCCCAGCCAATCCCCCAACATCGATCCAAACCCGGCACCGATTTGGGCGATGGGTCCCTCACGACCGGCAGACCCACCGGTTCCAATCGTGATCATCGACGCAATCGCCTTGACAATCGGGATGCGATGGCGAACCGCCCCATCCTTAAAGTGATAAGCCTGAATGGCCGCGTCGGTCCCGTGCCCTTCCGCCTCGGGCGCAAAAGTGAATACAAGCAACCCGCTGAAAAGCCCCCCGACCATGGGCAAAACAAGGAGTACCCAGCGAATGGGCGAATCCCCACCGAAAAGCGATCCAAGTTCCAAAAACGCCGGGAGATGTTCGTTGCCCGCACCAACGGGGTAGTAATTGCCGAGATATCCGAGGCAAAATGACGTCCCGGATTCTAGCATGATGAGAAAGGCGGCTGCCCCACCGCCCGCTACGTGTCCAATCACCACGCAAATCAGCACCAACCGAACAAGCGAACGCGTTTCAGTTCGTACCGACTTGTCACTTCCAGAACCGTCACTCATTATTTGCGCTGTCCGTAACGACGGAGATTCCGGCCGCTGTGCTGCGACACGTTTTATCGAAGTTCAATCGACCGCGATAGGCGGCGTCGTCCACGAAAATGAACGATTACTTGTCAAACGCCTCGAAGGCCGCATACACGTCGTCCGGTGACGCGGCATTTTCAATCGCCGTACGAAAACCCTGGTTCAACCAAACCCGGCTTACCTTCGCAAGCGCCTGGATGTGTGGACCTGTTTCGTCAACCGCGCTCGCCAACAAGACCACAAACTCACTCGGGGGATACCCCTCGGGCGCGCTAAAGTCGATCGGTGTTTGCGGTTTTCCGACGGCCATAACAAGTTTTTTCACGCCGGGAGACTTGCCATGCGGAACAGCCAGCCCCTGCTCGGTCGCCGTTGAACGAATTTTTTCACGGGCAAGGATTGCGGCGATCACCTGATCTCGATCGGCCAAAAGCCCCTCTCGGTCAAGCGCATCCACAAGCTCCGTGATCGCACCCGTTTTGTCACGTGCCACGAGGGGAACACAAACACAGCCCTTAGTGAGAATATCCGTCGTTTTCATACTTCCTCATCGACCCCAATGTTCAAGACCCTCAAGTCTACCCGCAACTGACCTGACTCGCCAACGCCCCCAATCGGACCACGAACACGTGTGCATAGCACGGGCGGCGGCGCTTGCATCCGGTCGGCGACGCGACGATGGCAACCCGGCGAATCATCGATGGGGTTCGGGTCAGCCTTGTGGGTAGATCGCTGAACCAACCCCCAAACACCAGCGAGGAGGGTTTTTCTTTCCGCCCAAGGCGATACCCCGCGCCGGCGGCGTGACATCAGCTAGTGCCGGGGCTAGTATCTAGCGCCGCATCAGCCCTGGCGTTGCGGGTTGGATACCCCCGGTCGAAACTGCGACCGGGGAAGGGGGGAGCGAACGACCGTCGAACCCGAAAACGGGTATGAAACGGCGTAAGCAACCGCCGCAGGATGGATTGATCGATACCAGACCATGAGGGAGCCTTCCGTGGGACAACAGAGACGTGCCTTTACACTGGTTGAGTTACTGACTTCGATTGCGATTCTGGGTCTGTTGATAAGCATCTTGCTTCCCTCGCTCTCCTCGGCGAGACAAATGGCCAAGGCCAACGCGTGCCTTTCAACGATGAAGAACATCGGCAACGCGTTCGTTTTTTATCTGAACGAGAACCGCGATACGTTCCCGCCAGGTCGATTGACCAGAGGGCATCCTTCCGACGGTCCCGATATGCCTTTTGTCAATGAATACTTTCGGGAAAGCCCGCGCTGGCAATGGTTTTTGGAGATGGACCAGGGGCCCGTGATCAATCCGAAGAATTTCCCACACCTTCGCAAGGGTCAGCCATGGGGCGTGTCGGGACCGTACGGCGATGACAACCCGCGTGCTCGACGAATGACGGTGGATACGTTTCGTTGCCCATCGTTGGACGATCCGGATTTCGAGAATGATATTCGCGACGGTGCTTACGGGTATAACTATCAATATCTTGGAAATGCTCGCCGCGACAGCGATTCGGACCTGTGGGACAATTTCGCGGTGTTGTTGCATCAAATCAAATCGCCCGCAAAAACGGTTGTGGTCGCCGACAGTCGCGGTGCGGGCAGGCGGCATGGGGTTCGTTCCTTTGCGCTGGATCCACCACGCCTGGCGACGGAAAAAAACGCAAAACGATTCGGACCTGAACCCGGCGATGGAGAGTCCGCACCGGTAGGTGCCAACGGCAATTCGATCCCCGACGAGTTCCTTTACTCGCCGGTGGAAGCTCGACACAAAGGACGCGGCAATGTTATCTTTGTTGACGGGCACGGCGAAGGACAAACGCTCACCCAACTCGGGTACGCCCGTGATGAGACGAACCCCAACATCGTCGTTCCCGTGCGAACGAAAGACGACCCTGGAGAATGGAACAACAAGATGTGGACCGGAACGGGGCGGGATCCTTTTGCCGAAAGACGAATGACTGGCGGAGGATAAACGAGAATCGGGCGTTAAACAGCGAGCATTTCGCCACAATGTTTCGGGTCCGTGACGAAATCGGCAGTCTTATCTAGCGATGTAACGGTGGATATTTTTCCTTTTGATTTTCTCGTAATCCAAAAGCTGTCGTATGTCCTACGGTGTGGCGACGGATGCTTTGTTCCGCCTTCCCAGTCATCCGTCGTGTCATCCTGAGCTATCGTCCCGTGTCATTCTGGGTTCGCCTCCGCGCGGACGAAAGTCCGCGGCTCGCTACGCAACCTTTTTGTCCTCCCTTCACAAGGGGGGATACAGGGGGGGAAGCGCCGCCCCGGTGCGGGTTAAGGGTTATGGGGTGGGTGCGGCGTTGGTGATCGCGTCGATGTTGGCGTAGTCCAAATCAACATTGATCGTGGCCGCGTATAACTCATAACAGTCCGACCAGTGAACGGCCAGCATCGCGTAGGCAACGAGGATAACCAACGTTCCCAGCTCGGTAACGCGAGCCTTGCGAAACTTCAAGAGGGGGTAGCTTCCGATCATCACCAGTCCGATCTTAAACAGCACGACCGAAGGCGTTCCCAATTGAAAAATCCAACGTGCCACGGGGTTTCCTTCCTGGAGAAGCCCCTGTTCGTGAGACAAAAGGGTCAACAGAAGGTCGAACACATTGAGGATCCAGATTCCGATGACCAAAAGGATTACGCGGTGGGATCGAGACTCCGCGATCCAATCGAAAAACCGCACGCAAGACGTGACGCGTCGGGTCGATGAGATCGACGGAGAGAGCGTACTCGATGACGTCGCAACCATATCGCAAGTATCGGTCCCGTTCGATGCGATCCTGATTCGTCGGGCGCGGCCTGGGTCGGTCCAACAAAAAGGACGTTGACGGCATGTTTTCGGGCGGTTTTATGGGGCAATCCGACTCGGCGACAGATTCGCTGGGACCGTGACGGTTGGGGCGGGCTTCTCGCGCCCCATCTGTCATGCTGAGCATAGCGAAGCGTCCGGGTTGCGTTGACGCGGAAATCAGGCCACACTTAGCACCTTATTGAAAAAGTCTCAATGAAAGGCACGGCACCGGTTTCCAGGCAGTAAAAATGCTGTGGGGTTGGGCGGCACAATCAAAAGGATGATCGAATCGGCCATGGGATCTTCCGGAAATGTGACAAGACTTTCTCACGTCAACTCTCAAGGCGAAGCCCGCATGGTGGACGTGTCCGAAAAACCCGTGACCAAACGAAAGGCTCGTGCGTCGGCGAAGGTGATCTGCGATCCGAAAGTGCTGGACATGATCGCCGGGGGAGAACTTCCCAAGGGCGACGCGCTGGCGACGGCACGGATTGCGGGAATCGCGGCGGCCAAACGCACGGGCGATTTGATCCCGTTGTGCCACCCACTGTCTCTGGACTGGGTTGGTATCGAGTTCCAGCGCATCGCCCCCGGTGAACTGCTCATCGAATGCACAACTCGAACCTCAGGGCGAACGGGCGTTGAAATGGAGGCCATGACCGGCGTTTCGGTGGCAGCCCTGACACTCTATGATATGACCAAAGCCGCCGACAAGTCGATCACCCTCGGACCGATTCAGTTGGAATCCAAAAACGGCGGCAAGAGCGGGGATTTTCGCCGGACCTGATCTCACCTCGCGTGATCGACTGATTTCAAAACATTTGAAAGACCCTGTCGGCGGAGGCGTAAATGCTACGATCTCCGCGGAGGTCCGAAGTTGCCGCCGGCAAGTGGTTTGAGATGTCGGCAAGAAACGTCCGGTTCGATTCTCACCCTGCTGAATCGGAAGGCGAATGAGACAATGAGTACGGCAACGGCAGTCAAAACACTCGAAACGCTTTACTCCCCGATACAGAGTGACCTTCGGTGCGCGATTGGCATCTTCGATGATGAACTCATCAGCGAGCTTGCGTTCGTCAACGAGTTTTGCGATAGGGTGCGTTCCTACCGAGGGAAGATGTTGCGACCTGCGCTGCTCCTGTTGTGCGCTCGAGCGACCGGCGAGTGCGATCGGCGACACCATACGCTCGCGGCGGTGGTTGAGATGGTCCATATGGCCACTTTGGTGCATGATGACGTCTTGGACGAAGCCAGGCAGCGTCGCCAACGCCCCACGATCGCGTCGCAGTCGGGAAACACGTCGGCGGTTTTGCTCGGCGACTATCTCATCAGCCATGCCTTTCACCTTTGCAGCGGTTTGAACGATCAGGGGGCATCGCGTCGTATCGCGACCACCACCAATGTCGTTTGCGAGGGTGAGTTACTCCAGAATTTTTACCGCCACGATCTTTCGATAAGCGAGGACCTCTACTTCAACATCATCGGACGAAAGACGGCGGCGCTGACGGCTGTTGCTTGTGAGCTTGGCACGCGATTCGCCGGCGGTAGCGCGGCGGAGGTAGAGGGGATGTGGCAATTCGGGAATGCCGCGGGAATCGCGTTTCAGATTGTCGATGACGTACTGGACATCATCGGGCAGCAGAAATCCGTCGGAAAGACGCTGGGGCAGGATTTAGCCCTGGGAAAATTGACCTTGCCGACGATTCACTTTCTGCAAAACGCAAGCCCATCCGATTCGGAACATCTTTCACGAGTCTTGACCGGACAAGCCGCGCCCGAATCACAGAGAATCCGCAACCTCCTGCAAGAACAGGGCAGTTTGGACTATGCGCTGAAGCGGGCGCAGGGGTTTGTCGCCCAGGCGTTAAGCGCGTTATCTCGACTTCCCGAGAGTCCGTCGCGACATTCGCTCGAGTCACTGGCAGGCTTCATTGTCGATCGCCGGTTCTAATATAACAGCGCGGGGTTTGTTCCGAATCGCCGTCCGCAATGTCGAAAACGCTGTTGCCGGATTCGACAAACCGGCGATTCCGAGCTGCCATCGAAGCTCGTAGCGTTGTCACACTAAAACGCTCCACACCCGAGCAAAGCAGGCTATCCTCGGATCCGTGACAAAGTCGGCGGTCTTGTCTTGCGGTTTAACGGTTGATGTTTTGTCACGCCGTCCGGGCAGCAAAAGAAAGCGAAACCCGAAAAGTCGGAGCGTCCGCGCGGACTGAAGTCTCGCTACGGAAGAAGTCCTCAAGCGACTGAAGTCCTCGGCTCGCCACGGAAGGAGTCCTCAGCGACTGAAGTCCGCGGCGACCGAAGTCCGCAGCTCGCTGCACCTCGTCCCCCCCTTTGCGAGGGGGGATGCCAAAGCCCAAGTTCCCCCCTTTACAAGGGGGGATACAGGGGGGTAACCGGGTCCGTGACGGTTAGCGGGTCCTGTCGCGCCTGATTTGTTTTGTCCGATTTGTCATGCTTGATCCGTCGTGCCCCGATCGGTTGCGGGCGGTTTACCATGTCCGATTTATCATGCCCCAGTCCGCCATGCTGAGCACCGCGAAGCATCTCGCCTTGACCACGAACGCTTCCGCTCGCACTTTGCTTCAAAACGCGTATGCTGAGACCTTCAAGGTTCGACTGCAATCCGCTGTGCGTATAAAGCGAGTGCATGAGGAAAGATAATCCGCGTCTTGAGGATGCTTGCTCCCGTGCAAATTGTAGAAAGAGGGGGTAGGCAGGCGATACACTAAGATGGATAACGCTTAAAGGTTGCGAGGGTGCCGACTCAGGTGAAGTTGCGGTTCGACCGATTCCCGCTCCCTCGCGGTCGCGGCTCGAGTAGGACAAACGAACCCCGGAGATTTCGCGATGGTGCTGCACCAGTGGCCGGTTAGAGGCGATGTCACTAAAGAAAAAAACAATTCACGCAAGGCGGTTTCATAAAGAGCATTTTGGATCGCAAAAAAAATTGAGGTTGCAGAGAGTATTGAGACAGTGACAACGGTCGACACCACATCCACACGATCGAACGCGACGCTGGGCGACTACCTCGGTTTGCTTCGCCCGCAGCAGTGGGTGAAAAACGTCGTTGTTCTTGCCGGACCGGCCGCTGGAATGAAGCTCGTGGAGGTTTCGGCGTTGCCGGCGGTTGGACTGACATTCTTGTCGTTCTGCCTTGCGGCCAGCGCCGCGTATGCCTTTAACGATTGCATCGACCGCGATGCGGACGCGCAACATCCCACGAAGCGCAGCCGACCGGTAGCGAGTGGGCGTATTTCCATCGCCGGTGCGATTGGAGTTGGTTCAATCCTTACGATGGCTGCCATTGCGATACCGATTGTGTGGCTTCCCAAGGAGGTGGTGCTTGTCATACTCGCCTACGTTGTTTTGACGGGGCTTTACACGATAGCTCTCAAGCGTCGGGTGATTCTGGACGTGATCGTGGTCGCTACGGGGTTCATTTTTCGAGCACTGGCCGGCGCCTTGGCCGTTGGGGTGCCTACTTCGTCGTGGATGATCGCGTGTGTTTTTACGCTCTGTTTGTTCTTGGGGTTCGGCAAACGTCGCAGCGAAATTGCGATGATCGGAAGCGACACAGACATCGCAGCGCATCGCCGGACGCTGCTTCGTTATACCCCGGACCTGTTAAACCATTTGCTGACGGTTTCGGCGGGGATTGCGGTGATAACGTTTTTGCTCTACACGCTTGACAAGCAGGGACATCCCTCCCCGTTTCACAAGGAGCATCTTTTTTATACGCTGCCGCTGGTGGTGTACGGAGTGTTTCGGTTTGCGATGTTGACCGAGCTTGGCATCTATACCGGTCCCACCGAGGTCGTGCTCAAGGATCGAGCGATGCTTTGGACCATCATTTTGTGGGCGGCGTGCGCAATGATCGTTGTCTATCAAACGACCCTCTTTGGACCCGGTGGGATCGAGGGACTGCTTCACATTTCCCGCGACACGGGGGGTGGTTGACCGATGTTGAAAAGCACTGTTGCAATCGTGAAGACGTCTCCGCGGACGGTGCTGGAAGACTATCACCGCCTGATGAACGCCGCGGGGTATCAGAACGTGTTGGACAAACGTGTCGACACGGCGCTCAAGGTCAACATCAGTTGGCATTTTTTCTATCCCGCTTCGTCGACGACGCCGTGGCAGCTTGAGGGCGTGATTCGCGCCATGAAACGCGACGGGTTTGATCCGAACCTCATTCACGCCTGCCACAATCGAACGGTTGTGATCGACGCCCGTCTCGGCGAGAGGGAGAACAAGCAGATTGACGTGGTGGAGGCGCATCACCTTCGCAACGTGCATCTCTATGAGGAGGATGAGGAGTGGATTCCGGTTGCGGAGGCTGTCGGCAATTTGACGCAAGACTTTCTTTGCCTCAACGAGGTCTATCCCAGGGGGTTTCGTATTCCCCGTCGCCTGATCGGCGAAAACATCATTCACCTTCCGACCGTCAAGACGCATGTTTTTACGACGATGACGGGCGCAATGAAAAACGCGTTCGGCGGACTGCTCAACGAACATCGCCATTGGACTCACCCGGTGATTCACGAAACACTCGTCGATTTGCTGATGGTTCAAAAGGAGATTCATCCGGGATTGTTTTGTGTGATGGACGGTACGTTCGTCGGCGACGGTCCCGGTCCTCGATGTATGATTCCCCACATCAAAAACGTTCTGTTGGCCTCTAGCGACCAGGTGGCGATTGACGCAGTGGCCGCCAAGCTGATGGGGTTTGATCCGCTGTCTGACGTGAAGTTTATACGCTTGGCCCACGAGCGCGGTTTGGGATGCGGCGACGTCAGGGAGATCGAGATCGCCGGGGATGTGGACGTCGCCAGGGAGAACTGGCATTTTGAGGGGCCATTCAAAAAAATGACGTTCGCGGCGAGTATGCAGCACAAAATCTACTGGGGGAGGTTACGGGGGTTTCTGGAGTGGTCCCTGCGGACGTGGCTTGCTCCGTGGGCCTACGTTGCCAGCGTTTTGTACCACGACACGTTATGGTATCCGCTGAAGGGGCGACTTCGTGTACGTCAGGCGCTGCGAAGCGAATGGGGGCGTCTTTTCCACAACTGGGGCAGCGCCACCGCCGACGATCGCGGATACGCAGACGTCGGCGAGACCGGCGGCAAGCTCGTTCGCGGTGCGGGTCGGCTTTTCGCAATGTCCGGTCGGATTCTTTGGACCTGTATCAAAGAGGCTCCGGAGATCGGCCTTGGTAGAAAACGGAAACAGGCTCGAAAACCGTCGTGAGCCTGGACTGTAGAGCGTGCCGAGGTCATAAAAACGTGGAATTGCAAACGCAGCGGGGGCACCAACGCAAAAGGAAGAATCCAGCACAGACCGGCTCCAAGAGCAGATAGACGGACACCGCCCCCCATACAAGTTCCTCCGTGCGATGCAGCCGTGAAAGCCCACCGCCCGCTCCGGCGGCGACTATAGTAACAAGAAAAGGGTGTGATTTCAGAAATTATAAGATTTTCGAGCTTCACTTCATGGATTATAACGTGGGAGGCTCCGTCCGATTCGGCCATTCAGCCTACCTCGAAAAGGTGTGGCACAGGCACCTTGCCGGTGTTGTCAAGTGCACGCGTCAGGCTCAGGCGCATCGCTATGCCCTGACGCTGTTAGCCGGTTAGCAAAGGCGACCCGGCGGGATGCGACTGGCCGGGTGAAAGTCCCGCGCCGTCCCCCCTTTACAGGGGGGGACGTAGCGATCCGACTTTAGTATGACAGCGCTGGGTTTGTTCCGAATCGCCGTCCGCGATGTCGAAAACGCGGTTGCCGGATTCGACAAACCGGCGATTCCGAGCTGCCATCGAAGCTCATAGCGCTGTCATATTAGTCCACGCGGACGTTCGAACTTTTCGGGTTTTGTTATATTTTGCTGTCCGAATGGCGGGAAAAACATCAATGGTGACACCGCAAGACATGACCGCCGACTTCGTCGCAGACTCAACGCGAGACGGCGTATCGCCGAAAGGTTGACCGTTACCGGATCCAAAGCGTATGGTACGCGGATGAACGTGAATGCAGGCGGATTCAAAACGGCTCTGGTGACCGGTGCCACGGGGCTCTTGGGTAGTCACATCACTGAGCAGCTTTGTCGGAAGAAATGGGTTGTCAGGGCACTCTGTCGAAGCGGCAGCCGTACCGGCTTTTTGGAAAAAATTGGGGCGACGATTGTGCCAGGCGACCTGACCGACCGGATTGCTCTGGAACGCGCGTGCGAGGGGGTCGATGTCGTCTTTCACGCGGCAGCACGCGTCGGCGATTGGGGTCCGTGGGATGATTTCCTTCGAACATCGATCCAGGGAACGCAGCACTTGCTCGAGGCCGCCGCGTCTACCGGCGCGAAGCGGTTTCTGCACATCAGTTCGATCAGCGTTTACGGGCACGTGGATGGTGACGGAAAAGTTCTCGACGAGTCGGCCCCAATCGGAGTAAACGTTCATCAATGGAGCTATTACACGAGGGCCAAGGTCGAAGCGGAACAGTGTGTGTGGAACGCACACAAGGCGGGTTCGATTCCGGTTTCGGTGATTCGACCAAGTTGGTTGTACGGATCCCGGGATCGTGCCACGCTTCCACGTCTGGTTGAATCCATTCGTCGGGGGAAACTCAAAATCATCGGTGACGGGTCGAATCGGCTCAACGTCGTCCATGCGGCTAACGTGGCTGAGGCATCGATTCTCGCTGCCACAAGTGATCGTGCGATAGGGGAGGCCTACAACTGCTGCCATGATGGAGTCATTACCCAACGACAATACTTTGACGCCATCGCCGATGCGCTCGGCGAAAAGCGTGTTGCGAAGTCCGTTCCTTATGCGGTCGCTTATCACGCGGCTTTTCTGATGGAGTGCTTTGGTCACGCGCTGCATACAAAAAAACCGCCCCTGGCGACTCGCTACGCGATCTGGTTAATGGGGCGGCGATGCTTTTTTGAATGTCAAAAGCTCAAGAAGGAGTTGGGGTGGTCCTCCTCGATCGGGTACGAAGAGGGGATCCGGTCCGCCGTGGAGGACTACCTGTTGGGAACCGGGTGCGGCGACGGATCAGGGCAATCTGCAAGTGATGCGAAACCCGTGTCCGTGCATTGATCATCGCGAACGTGACGTAAAGAAGCGACCGGGATCAAACGAACCCGGTCGCCTCGCATGAATCACTTTTTTGCACGAGTTGTGCTAGTCGATATCCATTTCGACCATGTAGCTGATCTTGGCGCCGAACTGCGTGCCGGAGTTGTTGCCGTCGAGTCCGATCTCCGTTGAGAACGCCAGAATCTGATCGTCGGCGAGACCCCACTCCAGACCCAGCTCGAGTGCGTGATTGTCCTGACCCTCGTCAAATTGACGGCTCGTCCACAGGTAATCCCACGTCATTAGCATGTCGTCACTGAGGCGATAGTCCATACCGACGGCACCGCCGAACTGGGTATTTTCCTCGTCACCCTCGTCGTCCTTAAGAACGCCAAACCCGTGACCGAAATCGTAGGGATCTTCAACGTCGTTGTTGTCGCCGCTGACGAACTTCACGAACGGGTTGAAGTGGAAACGAGATTGTCCGGGAGTAATGGTCCAGGTGAACAGCCCCCGCAAGGTGTAATCAACACCGCTTGAATCGACGCCGCTGGGAACGCGGATGAAGTTACGTATTGCGAACGCAGGCCCGCCAATCGGACAATTCTGACAGGCCCCCTCTTCCCAAAGCCTCCAGTGCCAACCCAGTGTGATGTCAGCGTTCCCGTCGACACGACCTTCGCCGAGCTCGATCGGAACTTCAAAGATCCCTTCGTGATTGGGGGCGAATCCGTACTCAACTTCGAGCTCGTAATCGCGACTCTGGGCGTCACCACGCTGACGCGACCATCCAAAGATGTTCTTGACGATCATCTGACCCTCTGGTTCGGGAGTTGCGGGGCGCAGGAACACCGGACCGTCAATGTCCCAATTGGTGTCGCTTTCCCTTGTGACGATGGTCGTCTTGTCGCTTTCCTGGGCCGGCGACTTCTCAGGCGACATCACAACGGCCGCACAAAGGGCAGCCATACAAAGCATCCATCCGTTTTTCATCGAAAAATCTCCTTTTTGCTGTCGCGTCTTTGCGAAAGCTTTATCCTAGGCCAATGTACGAAGACCGCTCACCGCACACCAAACCCAAGCGAGGCGCTGGTTCGCGCTGCCTCGACGCGCATAGCCTATAACCCAAGCGAATGCCGTCAACAGGCGGACGACGCAATGTGAGCATCCGCCTCCTCCTTCGTCCGTCCTTCTTTTCGGAAAAAGCGGACGCGTAGCAACTGCCGAAGTTTTTCACAGGTGCGTGATTCTCTATCTTCTCGTTGAACGCGCGTGAGAACCCCTATCTGATCCGTTTCTGTCTGCTGGAAGCCAGCCGCGCGATCATTTGACATGCCTGTGATACCACTCCTGCATCCCGCCTATTTTTACCGGATTTACTGACGTGATTGGCGATTGGGTTGCATGGAGAGAATAGGCACCTTTGCGCAAAACGCGGGACGGTCCGGGGGGTACGCTGGGTCCGTGGCAGATAGAAATGGTGTAACGCTTGGTTTACATCGGCTGGAATCCAGTGCCGCACGTTCCATCGGGGCTTTTTCGAAGGGCCACCGGAAGTGCGGGTGTCCATCAGGGTCTTCGACTGCCGCCCCGGCGACCCCCACCGAATCCGCCACGACCGCCGCCCAAGTTGATGCCACGTTCGCTCATGCGAGAGCGCATCGCAGAGAAGTAGGCCATTCGTCGGGCTGTTTGATCGGGGTTGCGATTTTCCGAGCGTGACTTTCGCTCTTGCCGGCTTGGCGTTTGGAAAAGTTTCTGCATCTTTTCGCGATTTTTATCCCGATCCGCCTGACGCTGTTTTTGACGTCGTCGCCACTGCTCGCGCATTGTAGCAAATTCGTCAATCTGCTGGTCCAAAATCGCCTGTTTTTCTTCCTGGGAAGTGGCATCAAAATACTCGGCGATTCTGTCGTCCATGCGCTTGCGAAAGACCCGTCGCATATTGCGAAACGCCTCTCGCCGCTGGTCATCGGTGAGGTCTTCGCGATCCATGATTTCCCGAAACATGCCCGCCCGGTTGCCTTCCTCGGTCGCTTTTGTCAGGGCGGAAACGGTCAGGTCTGTCGGGAGATTTTTATCCTGGTCTTGTCCCGAGTGGGTGGCGACGTTGACGGCAACGACTGCCCCTGCCAGTGCGATCACGCCGAAACATCCAAGCGCCATGGGTGTTTTCCAAAACGAGACGGTCGGTTTAGCCATGGGTTTTCGCTCCTATTCTTCGAAGTCGCTGACGTGTCCGTCGGCGTAGAGGTATCGACGTGCTCCGGGTTTTCCGGGTTGGCCATGAAAGTTTTGGTAATCACGGAAAACATAGATGTTCTGCGGAGAGCGGTTACGCCTCCTGCGAAAACGTCGGGTGGGGTTTTTCATGGCATTGACGACCTCCTGAATCGTTGTGCCGGCGAGAAACGTACGGTATTCGTAACTGCTTTTCTCCGATTGGAAATAGCTTCGCCCTGTGTTGGGAGCGTCGCGACCGGAGTCCGGAGAATCGTTGGGGCATTGAAAGATGTTCGGTTCGCCGCCCACGTCGCTGAGGAGAACGTCGGCGATGTAGATCGGCTTCTCGTCCGGGTTAAATTCTTTGACAACCGAAGGCATGAACGAAGCAGCGGGGTATCGGTCGTAGTTTCGTCCGAGATAGCGTTGCAGCCCGACGCCGATCTGCTTGAGATTCGTCGCACATGCCAGACGCCTTGCGGAGTTTTTGGCAGACCCCAGCGCCGGCAGAAGAATCGCCAGAAGCAGCGCGATGATGGCGATGACAACCATCAATTCAATCAACGTGAATCCACGACGTTTCATTGTGCCGCTCATCAGGCAATGGCCATTCGCCCGCGAATCGGATTCCCCGTCTTGTCGCCAATGCGGAGCACCCCGCCGCTATTCGGGCGAGGACGGATACTCGTTGAGCAGGTGGCCCATTGCCACCCAAACGGCTGCTCCAAGCACCAGTCCAACGCCGGGACTGCCCAAAGCCGCGCCGAATGTCATTTCGATTCCCGCGCCCGACGCAACGGCGCGAGTCCCTTCTTGACCGTTCGCTTCTCTCTGTCTGGGGAGTCTACCGCCACCTCTTGCTCCGGCCAATCAATCTTCAAACGTCCGGCATGAAACCGGCTAACCCCACCCATTCTATCGTGCAGAACGACCGCTACGGAAGATTATTACAGTCAGAACTTGTCGAGCCGGTGTAGGAAACCGTGTTGCAGGTTGGGTTGGCGGGTTTCACGTGGTCCGTATCACAGCCCCAGCTTGTCGCGTAGATATTGCAAACATCTTGATTTGTCGATGCGGTCCTGTGATGCGTCGTCGCGGTTGCGGACGGTAACCGTGCCGTCTTCCTTGGTTTGGCTGTCGATGGTGAAACAAAAGGGCGTCCCCGCTTCGTCCATTCGGGCATAGCGCTTGCCGATCGACTGCTTGGCATCGTACCGGCAGGTGAACTGTTTGCGGATTTCCTGGTAGATCGGTTCGGCGATTTCAGGCATCCCGTCTTTGGCAACGAGCGGAAAGACGGCAGCTTTGATCGGCGCAAGTCGTGGGTGAAACTTCATGAACTCGGGGCTTGCGCGGTTTTCATCAAAGCTGTACGCCTCGGTAATTGCAGCCAGGGTAAAGCGATCCACACCCGCGGAGGGTTCAATCACGTGCGGGACAAATCGAGCAGGCGAGGAGCCCGCTCCCTTACGGTCGCGGTTCTGTTCGCTGTCGTCCATAACGGCGAAGGCGTTTTCCTTGCCTTTGGAAGCTTTGCCATGGGCGGATAAGTCGAAGTTTCCGCGATGGGCGACGCCTTCCAATTCCTGGGGCTCGTCGGCGAAGGGGAACATGTACTCAATGTCGGTGCAGGCATCGCTATAATGGGCAAGCTCATCTTCGCCCTGCTCGCGCGGGCGGAGTTTGTCGCTCTTGATGCCCAGCGATTCGTACCACTTGATGCGCACGTCACGCCAGAACTCGTACCACACCATCGACTCTTTGGGGTTGCAGAAGAACTCGATCTCCATATGCTCGAACTCGCGCGACCGGAATGTATAGTTGCGAGGAGTGATTTCATTGCGGAAGGCTTTGCCGATCTGTCCGATCCCGAAAGGTATTTTCACCCGCGTGGAGTCCATGACATTTTTGAAATTGACGAAAATGCCCTGGGCGGTTTCGGGTCGGAGATACACTTTGCTGCCCTCGTTTTGTTCGATTCCTGTGTGTGATTCAAACATTAGTTTGAACGGTGCAGCCGGGCCTAGAGGGTTCCCGCAACGAGGACACGGGTCCTGCAGGCCGGTTTGGTGGAGCTGTTCGGTTGCGACGTACTGACAAATCTCCTGTACAGTGGGTGGGGCGTCGGGTTGCCCATTGACACGCGAGGCGAGCCAGCTCAACGTTACTTCCGGGTTTCGTACAAGGGCGAGATTCGGTGCAAGCTTCCTGCCTTTCGATTTCGCCCAGTTAAGAAGACGCGGTGAATCTATTGAACCGGTAACAGGCGTGAATACTTGTAGCAATGAGTCGAGCCACTTCGAGTCACTAGCCAGTATTTCCCACAACTGGTCCTCGCGAACAAAGTGTCCGCAGCCGTCACATTTTCTCATTGGGTCCGCGAATCCCCCGACGTGCCCTGACGCTTCCCAGACCTTGGGGTTCATGATGATCGAGCAGTCGACGCCGACCATCTGAAAGGTTCTGCCGTTGGGACCGGGCGGCGGATTGTGGATCATGTCGTTCCACCAGCAGTCCTTGATGTTGCGTTTGAGTTCAACCCCGAGCGGGCCATAATCCCAAAAGCCGCCGATGCCGCCGTAGATTTCACTGCTGCCAAAGATAAACCCACGCCGCCGACAGAGGGCGACGATCTTTTCCATCGTTTCCGTTGATTTGGACATTGATTGGGAATCTCTTTTCTTGCTCCGGTTACAAACCGGCGCCACCCTGAACCTTTAGACCACCAGGCATGGTGCCTTGCGGATTTCGCCGGCAGGATGCCGGTATCACGCGCAACGATGCCACAAACAGCGGCGCCGTAAGGGAATCGGCCATGCCGTCCAACGTCTTATCGGTAGGATGGTCCGGATTCGCGCAAAACGAAGCGGGAACTTTAACTGTGATGAGGCAAAAAAGCTAGCAGGCAGGCCAGCCCCGTGAATGGAACTGACCTACCTGCCCGGTCGGGGTCAAAAGTAGGGTGCGACGCTCGGTCGCAGCGCGGCCAATTATAACCGCTACACAGGATCTGCAAGCCCCCATTTTTTGTAAAAAATACTGACGCTCCGCCCTGCGACTGGCGGTCATTCTACAACGAAACCGAGACATTCGTCAATCCCGCTTGCGGTGGGTTTTTGTGGAATGTGGAAGCCCATGTTTTCGGACGTGTCGGTCACTTCAACTCGGGTCAAGGTCGCTGCTTGTGAGCTTATAAGGTCGGGTTATACTCCCTTCGGCCAGACTTCGTGGGAGGGTTCACGCGGTTGATCGTACGCAGAATTATCGGATTCTTACTAAGAAAAGCACTCGCTACGAACCTCTTGAAAGGGAGGCTTTACGGGGTGTGGTATCGCTACATCGACCGGCGGATCGGAAACGACGGGGTTGCCTTTATGAACTACGGGTTTGCTCCGATCGACGGCAAGGAGCCGGAGCTTCAACCGCAAGACGAGGCGGATCGTTACAATTTACAACTTTACCACGCCGTGTCGGGGGCGGTTCCTTTAGCGGGGTTGGACGTTCTGGAGATGAGTTGCGGGCGCGGTGGTGGGGCGAGCTACGTGGCGAGGTATCTTCACCCGCGAAAGATGGTGGGCGTCGATCGAACTGAGTCGGCGGTCGTTGCATGTCGGCGTAATCATCGGTGCGACGGTCTGGTTTTCGTATGCGGAGATGCGCTTGGGTTTCCCTTTGCCGATGAATCGTTCGACGCGGTGATCAACGTTGAGGCGTCGCACTGCTACCCCGATTTTGCGCGTTTTCTGAGTGAGGTTCGGCGCGTGTTGCATGTGGGCGGGCACTTTCTCTATGCGGACTTTCGCAAGGGCGGCGAGTTGGGCGAATGGAGAACGGCGATCGGCAATTCGGGGCTTGATGTGGTGGAGGAGTGTGAAATTACACCCAACGTCGTGCGCGCCTTGGAACTCAACGAACGTCGTCTGCAGGACATCATCAACGACGTTGCCCCGCACCGACAGCGTGCCCTGTTTCGCCAATTCGCGGGAACCAAGGGGACGGTGATCAACGAGTCATTTCGTACGGGCAATACCAAGTACATCCGCTTCGTTCTGAAAAAGCCCGGGTCTAGTCGGTGACCTCCTTGTCCGTGCTCTTTTCTTTTCCAAACGACTCATCCAGAAGTTCGCTGACCGGTTTCCACAGACCGTCCAAGTCGAGCGAATCAGGCGTCAGGCGACGTACGAATCGACCCGCTGTACCGCCTCGAAAGATACGACCAAGCATCGCGAAACCCGTGGTGGACTCGCCAACACCGGCTGCCGCCATCGCCTCATTGACCATTTCGCTACGTGAAAGGGGAGCGAAGTGGTCGGCGACCAACTGAGGGGAAGCGGTTGTATCAGAGGTCAGCCTTATTCGTCGAAGACGATCCGCGGATAGGTGTCCCAGTCGCGCCGCGATTGCCTCGGCTCCACCATCAGCCACGGTGTCATCGTCGTCCCCCGTCACGAGCAGGACCGATGTATCGGCTGGAAGCATCCGGATGTCATCCATCGCGATGCGATCTTGTCCGCCCGGTTCAACCAGAAAGAGGAAGGCGGCAGGCGGTAAGCCCGTGGTGTTTGCTTTCGCGGCGAGCTTGGCCGCCAGAATCGCCCCCAGCGAATGCCCGATCCATCCCACGGCACGACTGTCGGGAGTGATCCCTGTTTGATCACGGATGTGCTGCCAGGCGTCTGCAATCGCCACTTGAGCATTCTGGGTCATTTGCTCGGGGGCAGTCCGCATGTTTTCCTGGTAGCGAGGATAGAGGACAAGGTTTCCCTTGCGGACCAGAAACTCGATCCATCCCCCGTAGGCGCGCGGGTTGACCGCTCCCCAACCGTGCATGAAAACCACCAGCGGAGCCGACGAGGGCGTCGGTTCGCTTGGCGAAAAAACCCAGTATTGCAATGGACCGTCGCCGGATCGCTTGGCCACGATTGCGGCGTGTGGGTACTCCTCACTTGAGACAAGAGGGACGCTCGAAAGGGACGTTTGCTCCGGAAGCATGTTGCACGCAGCGGCAGACAGCGAGGTTGCAACGCAAATCGCGAGAAACATCCGTTTGCCTAGTCGCTGGTTCATTGGTTGAAACCTTCTCCTATTCGGGGCACTTTGCGTCTGTGCGCTTTGCTGATGCGTCAGATCTTTGCTCGTCAGGCTGTTTTCGTGCAAGCGAAAGTCCGCGTCGCGGCGCATGCTCGTTGCGCTGCGTTCAGCCTATCGTCTGGACGGCGCCAGGGCAAAGATTCTTAGAATCGAGAGGCTAAGCAAGAGGGTCATAAGCGGAATCGCGCCTATCGCACCGCACATCCCCACAGCAGGGGGATCGATTGACTGGTTCGCATTTGGATCGCTGGAAACGAGAACGTCACATACATCCCCGATGCCATCGTTGTCGGTGTCGCTTTGATCCAGATTGGCCAGAAGCGGGCAATTGTCTTGATGGTTGAGCACTCCGTCTCCGTCGATGTCATTATCGCAGGCATCGGGAATGTCGTCTTGATCGGTGTCGGTCGGATCGGGGGCTGCCAGGGTAAGATCGTTGTCGACCGAATCGTCGATGCAGTCGCCGTCTTTGTCCGCGTCGCATTCGTCTCCGATGCCGTCCCCGTCAAGATCGTGCTGACTGAGGTTCCAAGTCCCCGGGCAGTTGTCAACGGCATCGGGGAAACTGTCCCCATCCGCGTCGGTATTTTCCTTTTGTCCAACGTGCAGACTACACCCGAAAAAGGGGTTGGCTGTCCCGACGAAAAGGCCGTGCGAAGTGGGCAAGAGCGTTCGGATCCCGTAGGCGAATTCGTCCCCAAAACCGCTTCGTGTTACGAGTCGCCATGTGGTGCCGTTCTGCGTAGCCCAGAGATCGAACCCCCCTTCGAATGCGGAGATCACATCGGCCAGTTCATCGGGGCCAAGTTCTGCGATGATTCCGAGAATGCGTGGAAACCGAGCGAGATCAATGGCGTCTGAGATGTCGCCAAGCGACAGCCCTTCCGCAAACTGCGCGAAAACAGAAGTGTCCAGGGTTCCCAAATAAAGCGTTCCGTTGTATTCCGTCATTCGCCATATGTACCCGACGAATGGATTGCCGAATCCTGCGACGATTCCGGTGATGGGCTTTTTGAAACCGTCGGGTGTCATTCGTTCATCACCAACGACAATCTCCCACGAGTCGTCGGCGGCAACGCGCAGTACTTCGGCTGGCGCGGGCTTGAAGTCTTCGAATAGATTGATCGAACCGAAATAAATCCCGGTTCCGACGTAAAGATGATCGTGAAATGGTTTCAGACTCAAAACGGATTGACTCTTGATGCCGCGGTAGGCGCCGTCAACGAGAATCTGCTGAAACGGATACGGAGGGGTTCCCTCGGCTTTGGTTTTGAGAAGTTGAAAACCAAAAGACGGGGAGAACGTACCCACGTAAAGATGACCGGCGAAAACGGCAAGGTCGAAGGCGCCGTCGTTTCGAGAGTCGCCGAAATCGGGGGCAGCTGCTCCGCGAAAGACGCCCCCGGATGGATTGTCGGACTCAAGCAGGACCGGTGCCGAGGCATCGCGTGTCAGCCCGAGCATATAGAGACGATTTTTGAACACCGTCATCGCCCGGAATGAGCGGTAGGGCTCGGTTCCGGGAAGCTCCAACGCGACTTCGGTAAAGTGGCGACCGTCGGTTGTGCGGAGGATTCTTGCCCTGGGAAGCGGCAACGCCGTTGAACCGAACCCGCCGACGTACAACGCTTCGGTCCCATCCGGATCACGATAGACCGCCATTGTTCGATACCCTGCCGAGCTGGGAACCTGCGCGGTCGTTCCATCGGAAAGAAGCGCCGTAACGGTTGGGGCGATGTGAACGAGCGTAATCCGACCGGTGATCGGGTCATATTCGTAGATACGCCCACGAAAGTCCATCGAGAGAAGGTCATCGCCGCACTCGCCGGGGATGCGCGGGTTTTTGCCGTTGCCGGATGATCCCACGCCGGACTGCAGCAGGCATAGAAAGTTATGATTGGTTCCGATGTAGACTTTGCCTTTGAACTCCGCCATCGACCAGGCATACCCGTTGGCGGGGTCTCCGAAACCAATATCCCCCACGCGGCGAAACTCGCTATCTGAAAGGATTTCAGCGTTTGCAGGTCGCGGGTTTCCGCTGATTGCAACGAAAAGAGCGATCACCAAACCCGCTGCGCGTTTGCCGGTGCAACGCATCACGTTTGGGCTGCGTGCGGGCTGCGTCATTTTCAAATTCTTCCCCATCAAAATCACCCCGAACTTATTCTATGCTGCTCCGCTTGTTTGGTCGTTGCTTGTTTCCCGTCCTTTTCGTTCCAAGACGTACCCCATCGGGTCGTTTAGAAAAGGGGTCACCGATTCCACAAATGACTCCGGGTCGTGCATGAGAAAAAAGTGTCCCGAACCGGTGACCACTTGACCCGCGCAATGCGGCAGACATCCCTGCAAATACCCCGCGACATTGCGAAAAGGCGATTCGTGTCCATACATGGCAAGAACGGGCGGAGCTATATCCGGCAGCCGGTCTTCCGTCAGACCCGCCGGATCGCGAAAATCGCAACCGACCGATGTTTCGTCGAGAAGTTTGCGAAACCTCGGATTGTCACGCGATCCGCCCCGGCGAAGTCCCATTTGCATCGGTACTTCCAGGCTCTTTCGCAAAATCGCGTCGATGCCCTGCTGGTCCGCCTGGGCAAACCAATCGGGCGTGATGCCGACCTTGGGAAGGTCGTCTTTGTATTTTTCCCAGCCAGGCCAATCGTCGATAACCCGCAGATGTCGCAACGATGCAAATCCCGTGTCGCAGATGACGGCGCCCGCGGTCCGCTCCTGAAAAAGCAACGCAAAATGAAGCGTAACCGATCCGCCGTAACTGTGTCCGATGATGCGCGCCTGGTCGATTCCGGTTGCCTCCAGCAGGGCGTTAAGATCCTCGGCGAGTTGCCTGGAGGTGTACCCCGTTGGCGTCGTATCACTGTATCCGTGGCCTCGCAGATCAAACGCGGTGACACGGAAGTTTTTCTTAAGAAGAGGAAAGACTTTCGTTGCATACCAAAACGCCAGCGTCGAAGTCAGCCCATGCACCAACACAACGTCGGGGCCTTCGCCCTGGCGCTGGTAATGAATGTTGACTCCATTGACTTTGACCTTGGCCACGTTTCTTCTTTCCTATTCGATATAACCCAGCGCTTTGAGGCGCATGAGAACCTGGGCTTCGCTTTCTTCATCCGCAAAATCTGCAGGGTGAGTTGAGGTGGATTCATCCACCGCCGTCGTCGCCGGTCCGAATTCAACCGGCGCGTCATTGCGAAACTCTTGTGTAAACATTTCCTGGATGACGGTCCCCTCAAGGTCTTCCGGAATGGGCACGCCCAGGGCGTACAGGGCGGTCGGAGCGATGTCGAGTAGATGCGTCGGCGAAAGCGTTGTGCCCGCGCGAATTCCATTCCCACGGGCGATCAAAACACCATCGGGATGATGGCATCCCATGACCGCCACTCTTGGTTTGACCACGACATCGCTTCGTAAAACGGAGAAAAACCCGCCGTCACGTAGTTCCAACGTCAGGTCGGGAGCGAGTTGCATCTGGGGTCCGGAAAAAACTTCGTCGCGCGTCCAAACACGGGTCACCAGGGGCTCATTGGACTCTGGATCGACGCACTCGGTCAACAGTTTGCGCGAAAGTTCGTCGCGAAACGACTCGTATTCACCCGGGTCGATTCCATGCTCGCCGCGCACCCCCGCCACCGAGATATGAATGCCGTTGTTGCTTGCCGAGGAGGCAAACGCCTTTGTTTTTTCGGGGTCCATGTGCGTAAGGTGATAGGGGTGGGCTGCGCCGAGTCCCTGCGATGCGCGAGACTCGGGCGTAGCCCGGTCCGACCAGGCAAGATACCCCTGATCGGCGAGCCACGAATTGATGTAGACGATTTCGGTCGTCCCGGTAAATCCGTGATCCGACGCGATCAGGACCATCGCATCTTTGCCTGCCAGCTTGACGGTTTCTTTGAGGAAACCGTCCACGAACGAGAAGTATTCCCAACATCGCGAACGCGTCGACAGGAATTGCTCCGACGGATGATCCGGCTGACACGCGGGGTCCAGAAACTGCCAGAGCAAATGCTGTAGCTTGTCAACGCCGTCGAATACAATTCCCAAAAGGTCCGGGCGGTCCTCCGTGAGTAAGTGCTTGAGGCAGCGAAACCACTGTTTTTCCCGGCGGACATGGACGTCGATCCAGCCGTCGTAATCCTCAAGCTCGTTGCCGGCGACGGCTTTTTCTTCCTCCTTGAAGTCCATTGCCAGCTCTCGAAGATCGAATCCAGGTATCTCGTTTTGGAAAAGGTCAATGACGCCCTCGGGGTGACTGTGTTTTTTCACCCACCGCCAGGGAACCCACCCGGGTACGATTGTGCCGTTGACCTTGGGTGCGGGACTGTGGGCGACGAAATTGAGCGATCCACAGCGCTTGGATGCGCGAGAGACGATCGACCACAGGGTTTCGCATCGAACTTGCCTCGATGTGACGATGCGCGGACACGAGGAGACCGCGTCCTCGTATTGATAAAAATTGAAAATACCGTGATGTCCGGGCGATCGACCGGTGACAAAAGTTGTCCACGCAGGCGGGGTGAGCGGGGGGATCGTCGATTTGAGCGTGCCGCGCGCACCGGTTTGGATGAACTCGCCGAGAAAGGGCATCACCCCGCGCCGGACGAGATCGTCGAGGACGGTAAACGTGGCACCGTCGAGTCCGAATAGAATGATCGGTCGGCTCATGCGCTCGCCTTTCCGTCGTGTAAGTTTTCAGTCAAGAAATCCAACAGGTTGCCGATGGTGATGTCCGAAACCTGTTGCTCGGTCGCGTTCATCAAGAACTCAGCAAAAGGGAGCGATTGATTGTAGTGGTCCTCGATCGCGGACCCCAACGCGACCAGATCGATCGATTCAAAACCCATGTCACCGAATACCCCCGTCGACTCGGTGATCTCGTCCGTGTATTCCCAGTCGTCACGGAACTCGGTTAGGACCTTTAGCAGGTCTGCTTTGATGCTGTTGCGATCAGTCGACATCACCGTTTGTCCTCTCATCGTGGGCCAGCGCGACGATATACTCGCCATCACGAAAACTCTGTACCAGCAGCGACCGGGGCGTTCCCGACTTGCCTTTTGAATCCGGTTCTCCGCAAAGTACGACAAGCTGTTCGGCGGCCAGGTCAACACTTTGCAGGGCCAAGGATAAGGGATTCCCCTTCAGTCCGGTACCGACGGCCTTCCCGGCGGCCTCTTTCGCGCACCACGCCCTGGTCAACCATTCGTGCCGATCACAACCTCCGTTAATCCGTGTGAGAATGGCACGCTCGTCGTTTGAAAAGGCGACATTTTCGAATCCTTCGGCTCGTTCGGTGATTGTTTCCAGGTCGATTCCGACCGACCCCGCTGCGGCGACCGCCATGGCGACTCCGTTTTTGTGCGAAATAGACAGTCGCGGAACCGTCTTAACCTGCTCGGTCCAAAAGCCCGTTGCGATGGGTTTTCCCGAAGCATCAGGGGTGATGCAAACATCGGCTGGATAAATATCCAGACCATATCGGCGTTTGATCCACGCGCGCACCGCGTCCTTGGCCACAGCACGACCGAAAATCCACTCCGCCCGTCGTTCTCCGGGCTTCATGGCCCGGTACTCAGCGAGTTCCCTGCGCCCGAGAATCAAATGGGCCCAGAGGTTTTCCCAGATCGGAGATTGCATGTCCCCAAACGGTGCCAGTCTGCGACACTCGATTTCAGCGGCGTTGTCAATAGGGGCGTCCACGACCTCACTGACGAAATGCAGATTCGGAAACCGCCGAAAGTCGTTGAAGATCGGTTGCCAGTAGAACCGCCAGTCCTCCCACCCGGCGATGCGCATCCAAACTTTTCCGTTGGGAGCGGTGAGGGTCATGGTGGCGCTGAGTTTTCGCGCGGATAGTTCATCGATGACCATGTCGCACGAGGCCACTTCACCGGGCGAAAGGTTTTCGCAGAAAAGTTGAATCTCTCCGATGCGGATCGGAAACAGGACGAACCCCTCGCTTAATCTTTCCAGTGGCCAATATCCCACGAGTTGTCCCGCTGCGTCCAGCAGGAACGGATCGAAGACAAAACGCGGCGACTTGCTGGAGCGAACCAGGTGATCCGTCGGCAGCACCTTGAGCGAGGCGCGCAGCCCTTGATCGCAAATCCCATCGAGCGAATGGACGCCGTGAAACCTCGGCCCGTGGAACATGTGACGTTGATCGTACATTTGCCGCGGCGTATAACGCGGCGGCTGAAGCTCCTGCAGATTCGTCCCTGGAAGGTCACATGCGGGAAACGCCGCGTCGAAAGCGAACGTTCCTTCTGCGAGCGGAGATTCCGTTGCAGACGCTGAGTCGTGCCGAATTGTGACACTCGCTTCGCTGCTTTCCGGCGCTCGCACCGCTTCGATGCGCAGACGAACGGGGTCGGCGCCTTTTTCCACTTCGATCCAACGCGATGCCTGAAGGTTTCGCGCCGCAACGACGCGCTCATTCACGGCGAGCAATGACGCGACCTCCGCCATTGTTTCGACGCTGACGGTGAGTGGAACGATGCAAAGTCGCTCACGATCAGGGTCCGCGTCGGAAACAAAACGATCAAAACAGTGATCCATCAGGTAGATGTCTTCGTCGAGATTGACGTCGCGTACGACCACCACTCGCTGCTTTGGGGTGTATTCGACAACGTCACCAGGAAACGCCATGTTGGATGTGTCCGGTTGCTCAGGACGGTCTTGCGATTCACAACGGAGAGAAAGGCTTTTCTCGGTCGGCGCTGCGGACGCGGCGCCGAGAAAATCGAGGACTCCGCGCAGCGTCTTGACGCGTGCAACTTCTTCCATGTCGATTTCGCCGCCAAACTCTTTTGCTGCATCGGCTTGTTGCAGACTTCCGAGAATCTCGATTCGTTTGATCGAGTCGATTCCAAGATCGGCCTCCATATCGAGATCAAGATCAAGCATGTCCGGCGGGTATCCGGTACGATCACTGACGATCTGCAACAAGGTTGTTTCCACTGTTTCAGCGGAACTCGCCACGGCGAGCGGTGCCTGCTGTGATGGTTGACCGGTTGTTTTAAGCGCCTTTTGTTCCGGCTTGTCAGGCGCAATATCTCGCGGGGGTTCGGACCGTCCCGCCGCAGGCTGCTCCGGTGGAAGCGAGGCTGACACGCCGCTCAACACGTTTGTCGTATCCGTGCCCGCCGGTTGTGAAGGTGCGCCGAGGAAAGCCTCCATGACTTCGCGATTCGTTTCAAGAAACGATTCCATCAACTTGAAGTGCTCGTGCAACGAAGCCGCCGCCGGTCCGTTGGACGCGGTTTCAGCTTCACGAATGGGTCCCGGCGGAATCGGGCTGGTGGAAGTGAACTCGACATATTCGACTTCGTTGACGTCTTGAGAGGCTTCGCGTTCGACGGACGAATCAATCATGGGCTTGGTCACGACGGGGGGCGATTTCGTGGCGACCACCATTTGCGGAACGCAGAGAGAAACGTTCACAGCACCCGGCTCGTTGGATTCACCGACGGGCGAGTCTTTTTGGGGGTCAAGCGTCAGCATTTTTGCCCCGCGCCGTTCATACAAGGTCGCGAGCGACATGGGAACGTGCAGTGCGGCGAGCTGGGCGAGAGCGTGATGGAGCGCGACCATGCCGGTTTTGCGATGCTGGTTTGTCGCAACGGCGGCGTGGGGTTTTCCACGGAGAATGTCGTCGATGAAGGCGGTGAGGTTCGCACGTGGCCCAACTTCAAGAAAAATGCGAGCGCCGTCTTCGTACATTTGCTCGATCGTGTCCCGAAACAGAAGCGGTTTGGCAAAAGTGTGTGCCAGGAGTTCAACCACTTCGTCAGGCTCACTCGGGTAGGGCTTGGCAGTCGTCGACGAGTAAAGCGTCGCGTGGGGTGAGGCGAGCGGCAACGCCGCAAAGTAATCACGCAAACCCTCGGTCACGTACGTAAACTCCTTGGTGTGATAACCATGCTCCAAGGGAAGTTGCTCAACGAACAGGCCACGTTTTTTGACGGTCCGGATTACACGTTCCGCATTCCGGGGAGCAACGACGGCGACGACTTGATGCGGACAGTTGTCATTGGCCACTTCAATATCGGTATCCAGCTCGCCGGCGATGGAAAGCACGGTGTCGCGGTCGGCTCCGATGTTCAGCATGACCTTATGTGCGATCGTATCGCTCGATCGAAGTGCGAACCACAATCCGTTCAGACGGCGCATGCTCTCGATGAACTCGTCGGTCGGGACCATTCCAGATGCGGGCATGGCCACCCATTCGCCGCTGCTGTGACCGGTCATCATGTCGGCGCCAATTCCCAACGTATCGAGGAGCGTAAACATTGCGCCGTTGGCTGTCGCGACCGCGGGGTTTGCAACGTCGATCGAGGATAATGCTTGCGTAGCGTCTCGATCCGATGCAGGGGACGGCGGGAACAGTCGCTGACTTAACGATGCGCCTCCGGGGAGGTCAACGGTGCGATCAGCGTGTTCAAAAACATCTCGTATTTCGCCAAAGTGAATGCACAGATCGTCGAATTGATTAACATATTGCGATCCCAGACCAGGAAAAACAAAGGCGAGCTTTCCGCTTCGCAGCGGGGACTCGCTGAGATAATAGATGCCTTTCGCGTCCTTGATTTGCCGGCAATCGGGGGCGGCCAGACGTTTGGCCGCGATGGTCATTTTTTCGCCGAGATCGGACGTGGTTGAGGCGACGATTGCCAGTCGATGTTCCCCGCCATGGTCCTGGCTAGCGGTGTTTAGCGTGTAAGCGATGTCGCGGAGTTTGACCCCTTCCGCATCGGCAACGTAAGCGATCACATCGCGCGATTGCTGCAAGAGGCGGCCTCGTGAATCGGCGCTGAGAACGACGAGTTCGCATTCCCACTGTTCGAGCAAGGTTCGATCTTTTTCGGATTGCGGTGATCGACTTGCGAAGACCTTACGACCCGCGGCGTACTGTTCGAGCACGACGTGCGCGTTTACGCCGCCAAAGCCAAAGGCATTGATTCCCGCTCGTCGCAGACCGCTCGTTCCACCGGTCATCCAGGGGCGTGTTTTCGTGTTGAGATAAAGAGGCGTATCGCTGTTTAAGAGTAACCCGTGAGGCGCGTCGCAGTGCAGCGTGGGAGGCAGCACCGCGTGATAGATGGACAGGGCGGTTTTGATCAAGGACGCGACCCCCGCTGCGGGCATCGAGTGTCCGATCATCGACTTGACGGATCCCAACGCCACCTGGGGCATTGCACCGGTTCGTGTGCCCAGAACTCGGCGCAGGACGGTTAATTCGTTTTCATCGCCCACGGTTGTTCCCGTACCGTGTCCTTCCACGAGTGTGATCGAAGTCGGATCAACCCCCGCCATTTCATAAGCGCGATGAAGCGCAAGCTCTCCGCCTTCCGGTCGCGGGGCGGTAACGCTGAGCGCCCGGCCATCGCTGCTCGAACCGACGCCCCGAATCACGGCGTAGATGCGGTCCCCGTTGGCCTGGGCGTCAGCCAGTCTCTTGAGCACCACGAGTCCGACGCCTTCGCCCGCCAAGGTCCCATCGCAGTTTTTGCTATAGGGGCGAATCGTTTCGGTTGGGGAGAGGGCGCCCAAGGCGCAAAAAACCTGCAAGAACGGAACGTCGCAACAAACGTGGACGCCGCCTGCCAGGGCAAGGTCAAACTGGTTGGTAAGCAGTCCGCGCACCGCGATCTCGGTGGCAATTAGCGAGGACGCACATGCGGCATCTACGGTAAAAGTGGGGCCCATCAGGTTCAGCCGGTTGGCAATTCGTCCGGCGCTGATGTTGGGGATCACACCCGGCGCGGTATCGGCGCCCCACCCGGGGAGTTGGGCGAGAAGTTCAGACCGGATTGATTCGATCGCTTCGTCGTCAAGGTCCGGACGAACGGCGCGCAGGCTCTGCAGCGTTTGCTCGAGGATCAACCCACGCTGGATAACGCCCATCTGACCGGCGCCGAGATAGTTCCCGCGACCGAGGATCAACCCGGTACGCTCGCCCGGAAGATTATCGGGCGACAGTCCCGCGTCGGCGATGGCTTCATAGGCCGTACGCAACACGAGAAACTGATCCGGTTCGCCGCCGTCGAGGGCGCGGGGCATCGTGCCGAACTTCAACGGATTGAAAACGAACGACGAACCGAGAAAGCCGCCGCGTTTGCAATAGACCTTCCCATCTTTGCCGGCGGTCTTGTCATAGAAAACCTTGGGGTCCCATCGTTCGGGCGGTACTTCATGTGTAGCATCGACGCCGGCGACGATGTTTTGCCAGAATTGAACGAGGTTGCGTGCGCGCGGGAAGGTACAGGCCATTCCCACAATGGCGATGTCTCCGCGAACGGGTTGATTCGCGAGTGTGTCGATTTGTTGATCGCTGACAATCACGCATCCACCCCCGCTGAACGCATTCCCGCGAGGCGGTTGAGCGATTGACTACACGCGACTTCCATGTCTTCCATGAATCCGATCAACCCCCCCTCGCTTCCGTAGAACATCAGGTCCGCATGGAGCACGGGACCGTCTTGCGCGGTGATTTTGACCTCGCAGCGAACCGGACCGGTCGGCGCGTCGCTGCACCGGTAATAGCTGCCAAGGCGTGACGGCAATCCGGTCATATCGAGATAGGTTCGCGTCCAGAGAATCAGCAATTGCAGCCCGCTGTCGACTACGACCGGGTCGATGATCCAGCCTGAACCGTTTCCGTCCGCCAGGCACCGCCGTGGCAACGACGGGGAGAGCGTCGCAATGAGCCCCTTTTTTGAGATCGACTGTACATGATCGATTCCGGCGAAAAGTGGGCCGTGGAAAAGCCACCGCTCATAAGCTTCCTCCAGCGTGATGGAAAGAGGTTCGGCATCGCTCAGGACGACACGTTGCGGGACGATCGTCGTTGCGCCCGAAGCGCAGAGCATCGCCCGTGCCGTGTAATGCAGAGTCGGTTTTTCCCCGTCGCTTTCAACGCGAATGTCAACCAAGGTCTCCTGGGCGTTGGATGATTTCTCCGTGGCACGGATGCGTAGTGTGTGGGTTTTGTTGTCGAGTTTAACCCCCCGCAACACGCGAAGTTCCTCGAGGCGCGAAAGTGAAAGGTTCGCCCACCCGGTGGCAAGCACCTCGGTCATCATTTCCATGCTTACCGCCATGGGCATGACCGGTTTCCCGTCGAGTTGGTGGTCGTTGAGATACAGATCGTGCGCGGGGTCGAGGGTTCTGTAGATCGTGATTGATTTGTCCCCGTCGCGATCGGCGCGTGTCAGCGACGCAAGAAGAGGAAGATAATTCAGGTCAGTGGCGGTCTGCGGTGGTGTTGAATCTGTGGACAAGGGGCCGCCATAGATCACCTCGACATCATCCTTTCCACCCATTTGCAATTCGTCAACGAATGCCTTTCGACCCGCCTGACGCGAAATCATGCTGATCCCCGATTTGGCGAATTGTGCGGCAAGCTCCGCTGAAACCATGCCGCCCGACGCTTCCCACGGTCCCCAGTTCAGGGAGGCGACGCGCGCCTTCCACCGGTCGTTGAGCGCGTGCGCGAGCAGATTCATCACTTCGTTGGCGGCGGCGTAGTCGGACTGACCGCGATTGCCGTATCGTGCGGAAACAGAGGAAAAGAAGAACAGGAATTTCAGCGAGTCTCCGCGAAGCTTTCGAGCGAGTGTCAATGCCCCGGTTACCTTCGGTCGAAGTACACGCAGAAAAGACTCGGTGGTCTTGTCCCGCAGGAGTTTGTCCTCGGTAACTCCTGCTCCGTGAATGACTCCGTCGATTCGACCATATTGTTCATAAACGTCACCGAGCAAATCCCCAAACGCTGCGTCGTCGCTTACGTCGACACTTCGATAATCGACCGTTGCTCCGGCGCTCTTCATGGCGGATAAGTTTGTCCGGATTGCCCGGTCTTTTAGCAGCGCTCGGTAGAGCTTCTCAACCGATCCCGGTGTGGCCTTCTTCCCTTGCGATTCCAATTGGGTACGTAGCTCGCCTTTGAGGGTTTTGGCGTCAAAAAGGTTGCGCGTATTTTCAGGCTCTTGGGCTTCGGGCAACGACGATCGGCCTACCAGAACCAGTGTTGGAGAAAAACGTTGTGCCAGTTCAGTTGCGATTTCGGCGGTAATTCCCCGCGCACCACCCGTGATGAGGACGACGGAATTCGCGTCGAGCGACAGTCTTGATGGGGCGGGTTCCAAACTCGAAACGAAAGGAATCAGTTCGATACGGCGACCGCCTCGATATCCGATTTCGCAAGCGCCGTCGCAGATCGTCAGTTCGGCAAGGAGGGTGCGCACCACATCGTCGTTGGAGGCTTCGCGTTCAAAGTCGACGGCGCGACACGACGCGCCGGACCACTCGCGAGCAAGGGACTTAACGAGACCGGCAAGTCCGCGATCTGCGAGCGAGGTCGAACCTTCGATTCGATCTTCAATACATCCAAACGTTCCGCCAAGGCGCGTTGCCAGCAAAACCTTTCCACTCTTTTGCAGGTCTGCTTCGGTGTGCTTGAGCAGGTGGAAAAGAGACAAAACGGATGTCTCGATTGATTCGGCGTCAAACGCGGTGACCGGGTCAAAGGTGCTGCCGTCGGTCGCAAGATGGATGACCGCGGCGATTTGACCGTGCCGTGTGCGGATGTCTGCAATCTGCGACGCCGCACGACCTTCGTCCGCAAGGTCTGAAACGCTCGCGCCGTTGATTTCCTCGGCGTCCACGCCGTGGGATCGCAGACTGGATGAAAGCATCTCGGCAAGCGGGGGATCGTCGCCGACAATCAGGACGACGCCATCGAGTGTTCCTCGCAAAAGCGACGGCGCAGCATCACGATTGACGGTCTGTACAACCATGCGCGGCACCGCCGAAGCGATCGATGCTTCACCGTCCGCCTGTGTGGCTACCGGGTTTGAATGGGATGTCGTTTGGGGTTGGGACGCGGGTTTTCCTTCCTGATCTTGCGCCCCATTGTGGTCCACGAGCAAGTCGATAATCGCGCGCAACGTCTTTAGTTTGGAAAGAACTTCTATGTCTGCCTCGCCCGACTGATCCGAAACCGTGCCGTCTTTTTGAAGCGTCGCGAGAATCTCGACTCGCTTGATCGAGTCGATCCCAAGGTCGGCTTCCATGTCGAGATCAAGATCGAGCATGTCGGGAGGATAGCCCGTGCGATCGCTAACGATTTCAAGGAGCTTGTCTGTAACCTTTTCCCGCAACGATCCTTCGGTCGTCCCGGTGGGCGGTTCGGCAAGCGGCGTTGTGTCAGAGGTTTCCGGTGCTTGCCTGGCGGACTCAACTTGAACAGTGCTCTGGGGTTTGATTTCGGCGATGCGTTCAGGTCGAGGCGTCTCGCTACGCGGATCAACAACTTCACCATGATTCGACGACGTGTCGCCGGTTTGATTCCGCAGAAACTGCAGCATGACACTCTTTTGCGTTTCGAGAAACTTTCCCATCAGCGCATTGTAAGCCGCCATAGCCGACTGGTTTTGAGGGGATTGACCCATTGCTTTATCGCCCGGTTGTCTTGCGTTGCTACGCAAGGACGCGGGGTCTTGTCCGCCGATGGGTGGTTTCGCGGGAGGCGAAACAGATCGATTCGAGAACATGGCAGGGGGGGGAGCTTTCTTGGCGTCGGGATCCGTTTGGCCTGACAGACCTGCCGGGTTGCGTCCGTTGGTTCTCGCCGAGGCTGCTTCCGCTTTGCTTTTGTTGAGTTTGCTCAGAGGGATCGCCCGCGCCCCGTTGACCATCCAGGTCAGAGGAGACAAAGCTTTTGGGCTAGCTTCTCGCAAGAGGTGTGCAACGTCGCGTCGCGGGGAAACGCGACCGGTGAAAAGAGCAGTCGGATCAAAGGAAAGACCGCCCACCGCCAGTTGGGCCAATGCGTGTGTTAATTGAACCGTGCCGTCACGACCGGACTGGTCGAGGTTGATCGCCAGGTGCGGTCGGTCGGCGAGCACCGCGCCCGCAAGCCCCGTGAGGGTCTTTCCCGGACCGACTTCGATGAAGATACGGGCACCTGCGTTGTGCATCGCGAGGATTTCGTCGGCAAACCGAACGGGATGAACCAGGTGCTCGACGAGTTGTTCGCGAATCGCATCGGGATCGCTTTGATGGACGCAGGCTGTTGTGTTGCAAAAAACCGCGACACTTGGCGTGCGGAACGCTACATTTTTGAGAACGGCGTGGAACGGATCGCACGCGCCGGCCACGTGCTTCGAATGAAACGCGCAGGAAACGGGAATCCGCCGTGCGCGAATGTTGCGTTCGGCAAAACACTTGACCACCTGGTCGATGGCATCGCCGGAACCGGCGATGACCGTTTGAGATGGACCGTTGAGATTGGCAATGGTCGCTCCCTCGATATCTTCGAGGACTTGCATGACGGTCGCTTCGTCTGCCTCAATCGCAGCCATGGTCCCCGGATCGTTCGTCGCAGATGCACTGATGAGTCGTCCGCGAGCTTCAGAGATGTGCAGCAGATCCTCAAGGCCATACGCGCCTCCGGCGCAAAGCGCCGCGTATTCTCCGTAGCTGTGCCCGCCCATCATGTCCGCGTGAATACCGAGTCGCGACACGAGCCGAAACATGGCCATGTCGGCTGCTCCGATGGCAGGCTGGGCGACGCGGGTTTGAGTTAGAGCGCGCTCGTTTTCCTCGTGCTCGCCCGGTGCAAAAACGGGTCGCGGAAAAATCAGTTCACAGAGACGCTTCCCGAGCGTTTCACCGAGCGCTTCGTCCGCTTGTTCGAACGTTTCACGGATGACGTCGCAGCGGATGGCCAACTGCCCCAGCATGTCGGGATACTGTGATCCCTGCCCCGGAAAGAGCATCGCGACTTTGCCGGCGGGGGGGATGTCTCCGCAGAAATAGATCCCCCTGGGGTCGCGATGTGTTTTTTCGCCCGCAGCGATTCGCGAGAGCACCCGGCGGAGTTTTTCGTAAAGATCATCAACAGACGTCGCAACAATGGCAAGGCAAACCGACTTATTCTGTGAACCTGAAGCGCTCCCGTGTTCACGACACACGGCCGCCGCCAAGTCGGAAAGCGCCGGTGTCGCCCCGTCGGAAATGGCCTGAGCAAGCGGCTCAAGATTCGAAACAAGTTTTTTTATCGAATTTTTTCGCCAAAGAATCAGCTCCGACGACCAGGGAACCTTTGCGAGAGGGAAATCCAGTGCGGTTTCGCCGTCGTCGTATTCCTCAAGCACGGTGTGGAAATTGGTCCCACCGAATCCAAAGGCGCTTACCCCGGCGCGACGTGGTGGGTCGCTTGCTGCGCGAATCCACGGACGTGGCTCAGTGTTTACAAACAGTGGGCTGTTTGAGAAATCAGCCTTGGCATTCGGACGGGTCACTCCGATCGTTGGCGGAAGAACCTTGTTGTGCAGCGCAAGGGCCGTCTTAATCAACCCCGCAACCCCGGCGGTGCACTTTGTGTGTCCGATCATGCTCTTGACCGACCCCACCGCGCAGCTCTGACGTGCTGCGCCGGCGGTCGCTAGCGTTCGTGACAGTGACTCGACTTCCGATTGGTCTCCGGCCACGGTTCCCGTGCCATGCGCCTCGACGAGTCCGACGGTTGCGGGACTAAAGCCCGCTTTTTCATAGGCACGATCGAGTGCTCTCATCTGACCGGCGGGTCGCGGAGCCGTAAGACCCCGTGCTTTCCCGTCGCTGGACGACCCGACCCCTTTGATGACCGCGTAGACACGGTCTCCGTCGCGACGTGCATCCTCAAGGCGTTTGAGGACGACCATCGCAATTCCCTCGCCGATGACGATTCCATCCGCCGATTCGTCAAACGTCCGGCATCGACCGGTTGGTGACAACGCTTGGGTTTTACTGAAACACAGGTAAGCGAACGGACTTTGCATGGTGTCCGCACCACCGACGACAACCAGGTCGCTCGAACCTGACTCCAATTCGTTCACCGCGACGCGAACCGCCGCAAGAGATGACGCACAGGCCGCGTCAACGGTGTAGTTGGTTCCGCCAAAATCAAAGCGGTTGGCAATACGCCCGGCAGCGACATTGACAAGAAGTCCTGCAAAGGAATCTTCGGTCCATTCGGGAAGCGAGTCGCCGAATTCGTCAATGACGCGAGCCGTGTCCTCGGCACCGTGTCCGGTTTTACCGAGATAGTAGGGCAAAAGCGACCGGAAACTGTAACCCAATCCAAGATCGGCTGCTCCGCCGCCGGCTCCGAGAATCACCGAAGCTCGATCGCGGTTAAACTGTCTCTTGTCATAGCCGGCGTCTTCCAGCGCCTGCCTCACCGTCTCAAGGACCAACAACTGCATGGGTTCGATCGAGCCGAGCGAGTTGGGAGGCATTCCGTAGCGTGTCGGATCAAACGCGATGTCGTTGAGAAACCCGCCCCATTTGGAATAAATCTTGTCGCGTGCTCGACGATCTTCGTCGAAATAAAGTTTCCAATCCCAACGGTCGGAGGGAATCTCCGTGACGGCGTTGACCTTGTTGACGATGTTTTCCCAGTATTGTCGCGTGTTTTCCGCCTTGGGAAACAGGCACGACATGCCGACGATCGCCACCTCGCTTGGTGTGACTTGACGCCCATTGCGCGGCGACGACGCAAAACGGGCGAGACGTTCGTTGCATCCGGTGGTAACGTCCTCGTGCAGTTGCTCGATGGTGCAAACGCGATCTCGCAGCGCCGCCACCTGTCCGATCATGTACATCCCCTGATCGCGTTGCGAATCGGCGTCGATGGTTTCGAGTTGTCTGCCGTCGGTTTTTCCGTCGATTCGGCGCACGCCTTTGGACGCGATACGCAACCTTCCGAGATTCATGGATTCGAGGCGTTCGCGGATTTTATTCTTGTCCGCTTCTTCCCGAAGAAGCCTTGCCTTTTCGGAGGAAAAATGCCGACCGTAAGGCGTGTCCGCGCATCGCGTGGCATGTCCGATTCCCGTTTCAAGAAGGACGGTATGGTCGCACTGGATGGCCTCTCGCTGGAATCCTTCAAGGATCGCGCCCGATTCGACGGCTTCTTTCGTAAACAGGTAGGACGTTCCCAGCAATACGCCGATTCGCACACCCCGTTCGACAAGAGGCGCTGCCATCGCAGCCACCATCGACGACGAGGTGGAATTATGAATCCCCCCGGCGAACAGCACCTGCAGTTCACTGCCGTCGATTTCGGTTTCGCTGATGAAAGAGAGCATCACGTCGACCATGGCGTTCCACAGGACGAAGCTGGAGCGAGGTCCGACATGCCCCCCGCATTCGCGCCCCTCAAAGATGACCCGTCGTGCGCCGCTATCAAGAAAGAGCTTCAGAAGAGCCGGGGAGGGTACGTGCAGGTAGGTCCGAATCCCTTCCTTTTCCATCATCAGTGCCTGGTCCGGTCGACCGCCGGCGATAATGGCAAAAGGCGGCGGATGTTTGCGAATGGCTTCGAGTTGACGTTCACGCAGCTCGCGCGGTACGAACCCCAGAACACCCACGCCCCATGGTTGATCGCCGAGTTGCCGTTTCGTTTGTTCCAGCAATTCGCCGACTCTCTCACCGCGAAGTAGTGCCAACGCCAGAAACGGTAGCCCGCCTCCCTTGGCCACCGCTGCCGCGAACTCCGGCGTATCGCTGACACGCGTCATAGGTCCTTGCACGACGGGGTAACGCGTCGTGTGCTCCTTGGCCAACGGACTGCCTGGATCCAGCGCGTGTTGCACTGCCGCCTGCGCGGATCGCCGCACGGCTTCGCGACCCATTGCGTCGCAAACCCCGGAAACCGTCTCGAAACGTTCGGCAAGGTCTGCCGCAAAGCACGCGTCTTGACCAACAAGAATCAGACGCCGGTCCTGGTCCGCCGCCCAGGCCCATTGATTCACCGCGGCGCGCCAATCTTCTCGTTGCTTGTTCGGGTCGTCCTTCGTGTCGCCGAGGACCGCACTGAGTGAATTCTCAAGTTCCAGCAGCGCGGTCGTTGCCTTCACACCGGGGCGGTGGTACGCCCGACAACGCATTTCCGTGGATTGTCCCAGGACAATTGTTTCGCCACCGTCGAGACGCGAGACGAGATTCTTGATCGACTCCGGAAGCGTTGCGTCGTCGCACAGGGCAAGTTGCCAATCGAGGACCACACCACGCGCGCCTCCGGCAAAACAGGCGGCGGCTGTGTGCAAACCCACTCCGCCACGAGCGAGCACGGGTGCCTGAACGCGGGGAACGACACGCTGTATGAGAATGAAAGTCGTTTCCTCGCCGACCCAACCGCCCGCTTCGTTGCCCTTTACAACAATCGCGTCCGCACCTGCCTTTTCGGCCAAAAGGGCGTCAGGAAGGTTGGTCACTTGGACCAGCGTGCGGAGAGATTGCGACTTGAGCCAACCAACATCTTCGCTCAAGTGCTTGTTGTCGGGGCACGAGTAAAGGACGGACGTAAGTCCGTTTCCAATGGCAGGTTTGAGCAGGGTTTTAAGTCGCGATCCGCTCTGATCCGCGATCACGCCCATCTCGAGCCGACCATCAAACACGTCGCGAACCACACGACGGGCTGGTTCATCGTCGCTGTTTTCAACGGACAGGTAACCACAATACCCCCCGCGCGTGGCAGCACGTGCAACCGACGCGTTTACGTAGCCCGGCGGATTGGATGCGATGATTTCGAACTCGTTTATCACTTCCCACGATCCTTGCAAATGCCCGGATTCCTGATCGGTTTCCGGTGCCCTCCTCGTGACGCGTTTCGCCGGGGGGGATTTCTCCCATGATGGGGGCCCCGCGGCGTTTCCTCGTTGTTTGTTCGCGGATCGACCCACAACTCAATCGCGGTGGATCGGACGCAGGGCTTGCTCCCGTTTTTCCCCCATCTCTGACGCTGGTTTCTACTCTCGGTTGGCCCGAAATCGGAGCAGCATCAATCCAAAAAACAGCAGAAACGGTCCGGTCATTCCCATGGCTCCACAGAGTTGAGAAGTTGGAGCAGAACCGGGCAAAGATTGTTCGGCGGTTGGGTCGGACTGCTGAATACAGCCCGAACCGATCGGTCCGATTCCATTACGACGTTGGTCACAAGCTCTGTACCAGTGGCATCGCCTTCCCACTTCACGAATGCGGCACCGACTCCAGGTGTGGCGATGAGGGTCACTTTCGCCCCCTTGGCAAACTGGCCACCGGATGGGGTGACGATTCCGTCACCGTCGATTTCCACTTGGAGTCGTGATGTATTGGGGTTGTCGACGGGCGTTGTTTCACCGGGACGATCCGACGACGAACCGCTACCTCCTTCCGCGGATAGCGTAAACACGGCCTCGATCGAGACGCTTTCATCCAAGGTCAATTCAAGGGTTGTGTTATCGCCTGACGCATCCCCCGTCCATTCCAAAAACGATGACGACGCCCCAGGCAGCGCGGTAAGCGTGACCTGCGCTCCCGGCTCGTAAAAGGCAAGGTCCGGGTCGATCGACACGTTTCCGTCGCCGGTGATCGAAACCGTTAACGCAACACCCTCCTCAAAACGCGCCGAGATCGTTCGGTCGCGATCCATGGTGACCACCAGCGGGTTGTCCCCCTCGCTTCCGCTGTCGACATTGCCCGCCCAACCTAGAAACACAGACCCCGCATCCGGTGATGCCGTCAGCGTCACATTTTCGTTGTTGTTGTAACGCGCTACAAGACCGTTGTCGATCAACAATCCCGTTGGCGAAGGAACGATGGTGCCGGTTCCCGTCCCACTTGAGCCGAGTGTGAGCGTGCGAAGAATCGGCGTAAAGACGGCGCTTGCACTACGCGAAGAGTCCATCGTCACCACCAGCGTATTATCGAGCGGTTCTTCAATCTCAAAGTCAGCGGTCCAGCCGGAAAAATCAAATCCGTCGTTAGGAATCGCCGTCAACGTAACGACTTCCGCGAATGATCGGACCAGGCTCTGTTGCGAGGAGGCAACAACCAAGGCGGTGCCCGGTTCGACCGCCACGCTGCCGCCATCTTGTGGCACGGAAACGTCAAGAACCGGGTCGGCCGTAATTCGAACGACACGCGAGTCGAGCGGAACCTCCGTTACGACGGACGTCAGCGGTTGGATCACAAGCTGGGTGAACATGACAACACCCGAATGCACTCCGGCAGGCAGGTCGTTGACCGCGGCGTTAGGGCGGACCGTTACGCCCTGTTCTCCCGTCGCCACGGTTGTTCCGAGGATGCCCGATGCCGGGGAAACCGTTACCCATGTCGCGTCGGATGTCGCCTTCCATTGGACCGGTTCACTGGAGGTGTTTTGTAGGATGTAGAGCTGTGATCCCTGGGGAATCCCGCCGGCGGGTCCATGCACCGACATGTCCGAGTCAGGAGTAATACTGACCGTGCCGGGCTGCGACGCTCCGACAATCAGCGTCACCGGAAGATCGCGGGAGCCGAATCCGTTCGTCGTGTTTTCAATGGTTACGGTCGAGGTGTACGTTCCCTCCACCAGACCAAACGTGTTAAATGAAATTGCAAAGGTGTCGGTGCCGCCTCCACCAACGGTCCCTCGAAACTTGCTAACGCTCAACCAGGGTTCCAGTGTCCAAATGACCGAATAATTCAAGTCCACCCCGCCATTGGCAGTCAACGTGATGATCGCATCCGCCGGTTCACTCCCGTCGCGAACGGATGAAACGTTCAAAAACGCCGGGACTACGGACAGGCCCGCGGGTGCAATCTGCAGGCTTACGGTACGCTGCTCGCTGGGAGCCGACGTAGTCAGGTTGGTAAAGGTGACGGTCGCGGTGTAAATACCGGGAGCGAGGGAGCTAGTTTGTTGCTCATCGACGGTGGCAACAACGTCGATGGTACGGCGCGATCCCGGCAACGTGCCGCCAGAGGGCGTGAGAATCAGCCACGGTTGATCGCTTGAGACCGAAAACTCAAGCGGGTCGGGATCGGCGTTGTCAAGTGTCCAGGATGTTCCGGTCGTGGGAGAAAGCGAACCTCCCTCGAAACCGGAAAATGTAACGACGAGCGAATCGGACGGGGTGACTTCAAGTGTTTGCGCTGAAAGCGATCCGCCGCTCCATCCCGCCAAAAGCGCAGCGACAACCCCGATTCGTTGAAATCTATTTTTCATTTTGACCCTCTGACGCCTTTGCCTTTTCCCATCCCACATGCCGCCGCGTACGCGGAAGCAGACCGACGGTAGAACCCCCAAAATGTACGGAGGATTATACTACGGAGACAGGTCCACAAGTCAAGCGCCGCAGGCCTTTGCAAAGCATGGCGGAACGCTTATCGGAGTGCTCCGCTCGACAGGCCGGTAATCACCATAGGCTTGTACGGGAGATCGGCACCGCCAACTAAAGCGCCGCTTTGCACGACAAAGATGACGCGTGTTTTTTAAGCCGGCGGCGGAGCCGCAAAAGACCCCTTCGACCTTTCGTACTCCGTGAAACTCCGGGTACGCGGTTTTGCCGTGCGCAGCGCCGCCGACACAAAAGCCCCGGCGAGGTCGCGGTACGGGCGTGGTCTCTTGTCCTCACGACGGCACAGTTATTATAGGGCTCAGCTCTACAACCGTGCCCGCCACCCAAACCCCTTCTTTGGATTCGCCGGCACGCCCGCTCGTTCTACCACGCCGCCCCTGCTGTCACGGACAGGCGTCGATCGTAAACGGGTAGGGAAGACCCTTCAGCGCGTCCACGGCAAGCGTTACATCCAAGACATTCGTTGCCGAGGATTGCGGCGTCAGGTTCATTTCGCGAATCAAGGATCGCGGTTCGATCAAAGAACCGGGAGCCTGTTTGACGGCGTCGACCTCTTGGGTGATATCCAACACGTCGAGGTTTCCCGCGTCCACATCACCCCAGCGCGCCGTCGTTACGTTCAACTCGATCGACGCGGTCGAACAGGCCGTTTCTATCCCCACGCATTCCGAAGGGATCAGCGACACGCCATAGTTGGAGCTTGGGACGATTGCGCTTCCCGTAACGTGGAGGACATCGCTGGCAAAAAGATCACTCCAGTTCAGGTATTGCGGTGTGCAACCCAGCGTTGCGCATCTGTAGGTGGTGCCGAATGCAGCAGAATCGACGCAAGTCGTGACGGGGTCACCGTTTGCATCCTGGAGCAGATGAACATATCGCGATTGGCCTTCCAACGCGGAAAAGTCGGGAGCGTCAGGCGGGAAAACGGGATGATGAAGCGAATCAAGTCGCACCCGAATGGCGAAAGTTTCGTTGGGCGGTAGCGAGGGTACAACGAACGAGATGAATCGGTTTTTGGCGAGATGGGCTCCGTCGGTGCTTGGTGTCGGCGCGATCGGCGGGGGGGCGTTGGTGAAAGAAAGATCGAGTGTTCCCGTTCCGATCGAACTGTTCCATCCGCCGACGCGAATCAGGTAGCAATCTCCCTGGGAAACCGGGAGTGTTACAACCGCGGGACCGCCACCTTGTCCACAGGTGTCGTCGCCGCAAACCAGCATTGAAGCGGTGCTGGTCGGGCATGTGCAGGTGCTTGTTCCGATGCTGTGAACGGCGAGAATCCCGTCAAAGTTCGTGTCCGTGCACGTGCTGACAACAAGCGTGCCGTTTCGCGGGGGGAAATAACGGTACCACAGGTCGGTACCGAAGGGCTGGCTTGAGGGGCACGAAACAGATCCGGGACCATCCAAAGTTGCGCAGCGGTTATCAAAGGGGACGCTAACGACCTCGTCAGACGGAAGCGTGGTGGCGTCTTGGCAACTATCGTTTCCGCCGATAGGCGGCGCCACACATGAGCCGGGACCGCCGCAGACGGTTCCGACCCCGCTGAATTCCTTCGTGACCCCGGTACACTGCGCCGGCGGCACCAGCAAGCATGCGGTGGCGCAACTGCAACATGCCCCCTCGCATTCGTCCGGGATGGAGTCGCCATTGGAGTCCAGACCTGGGTCCGCCGCGACGTCGCAGATGTCCAGGGTTCCATTGCTGTTGCAATCCGAAGCGGTTCCCGCAGCCAGCTCGCAGATGTCCAGGTCGCCGTTGTTGTTGCAGTCCGTCGGGTTTTCGCAAGTATCGATCAGCGAGTTTGAATTGCAGTCCAGGGTTGGATCGCCGGCAATTTCACAAATGTCAAGAACGCCGTTGGTGTTGCAATCGTCGAGCGGTTCACACGTGTCGGGGATGTTGTTGCCGTTGCAATCAGCAGCGCTGCCACAACCGGGTACGTCGCAGCGCGAACCGGCGGGTCCGCAAGCGACGTCGCAGTCGTCGTCGATCCCGTTTCCGTTGCAATCGCGATTGATCCGGAGGAAATAAACGTCCTCCTCGCCGTTGAAGGTTGCGGTGTAGGCGATGCTTGCACCACCGTTATCGGAGATCATCCCGTAGTAATCGCCAATCTTGTCCTGACTGGGGAATCCGAGGTGGGAATTGAACGACGGAGAAACCTGCATATTGGGACTCCACGTCGTGCCCGCGTCCGTTGAAAAGCTGTAAAACAGGGCCGAAACGTTGACCTGTCCGGAGATACGGTTGTCATTCCAAATCACGTCGATTCGCCCGTTCGGGGCGACAGCCATCGTACCAAACCACTGCCAGTTGTTAGACCCCACCGGATCGTCGTTCACGCGGACCGGCGCACTCCACGTGGCCCCGTCGTTGACTGATCGGATGAACATGACGTCAACCGGGTCGGACCCCGGTGGGTCAACCGAACCAAGGATGTAGATTTCTCCGAGATTCGTCGGGTGTGCCGCGATCCAAGTCTGACCAAGAAGCCCCGCCGGATTCGGTGAGGAAAACCCGGCACCGAATGTGGTAATTCCCCCGAGGGAAATGGACTTGGGGGTATCGAACGTTGGACTGGCAAGTGGGTTCAACGCGTCGAGGGATCGCGTGAAAAGATGGCCTGCGGCGGAGTTCAATTCCGCACCCGCAAGGTAGAGCGTTCCGTCGGGACCAACGTCAAGCGTTCCCCATTTCAGGCTTGGCGGTGTGATCGCGGTGAGACCGGCGAAAGTTGCCCCGCCATCGGTGGATCGCGTAAAGTCGTTCGGCGTACAACAGCTAAACTGGACATTCCAGTCTTGGTAAAGATGTCCGGAACCTGTCCCTGCAATTCGTTCGTCGGCGACAAACCATTGTTTATCCCCGCCGAACGCCTCAACGGGAGCGCCCCAGGTTACTCCGCCGTCAGTCGACGTGAAAACCTGCGCGCTATCGACGGCACTCAAACTCGAATAGTGGAAGTTGCCAAACCCGTCCGCCGCAAGGACGGGATCGCTGCGGAACTGGCCGGGGTCCAGCACGCCGGGGTTGGTCCAGGTGAGTCCACCGTCGTGACTGTACGCGTTGCCTGCCTGGCGAAAGTTGCTGGTGATGGTATCAAACTGCCGCCATCCGATGACGATTCGGGTCGGGTCCGTTGGATCGACCGCCAACGAGGGTTCATTGGCGGCATCACCAACGACATTATTCCCCGCGGCGTTGATGTTGACCTGTACGCTTGTGAACCCGTTGAATGTCACCGAGGTTGCCGCGGATTCGGTCTGCGCCGCCAGCGCCTGCAACGAAGCCCGCGATCCCTCGACAACTTCGTGCGGATGTGTCTCGAAGTATTTGCGCACGGCGGCTGGATCGGTCATCGACGGAGGTGGATCAGCAGGCGCGGATGCGCCCGCGGTCACGCGCGAACTCGCCGTCGCGTCGCCTTGTTCCTGAGCAACCGCTCGGGTTGTGACGATGGTCGCGAATGCGGCGACTCCCAGCAAAGCAACGGCACAACCTGCGGTCCGATTGATCGCATTTTTCATAATGACCCCCAATTTTATCGGGACGCACCCCACTCGACGAAGACCTCACACGCCCTACGTTCGAGTCGTGATCGGCCAAAGTCCCATCGTCCAAACCCGGTTTGCACAATGCGACAGAACGGCCAACCACTATATCAGGAACAGATGCCATATGCAAAAAAGAGTCTCAAAACGACAATTTTTCACGCATCCAGTGCCCTTGACCGCGTACGTAGGGCAATCTAGCATCGCGGCGATTGCGGTGGCGATAACAACACGAAAGCGAACACGAATGCGCACGAAGACTGGAATCTGCAAGGTCTTATTGCTGGTGGTTTTAACATTGTTTTGCAGTGGCTGCGTTGAGGCCTTTCTGGACGGTTTGTCTCGCGGTTTCGCCGACGGCGTGGCGTTTATTGTGGCCGACTTCGTTTCACAGCTTCCGGGGCAGACCCCTCCGGAATAGGTTCGGATGCCAACGCAATGGAAACCACCCCTTGTTCAAAGCGGGTTGCCATTGTCGGATGCGGTTACGTGGGCATGGCTGTCGGGCGACGGCTTGTTGCCGATGGTGCCGAGCTTGTGGTCACTACGACGACGCCCGCCCGGTGTCGCTCGCTTTGCGAAATGGGATTCATCCCGGTTGTCGCACGGCTGGATCAGGTCGAAGTGCTGCGGACGCTTTTGGTCGGGTGTGACGCGGTTCTATTGACCGTTTCAGCCGGAAGGGGGGCCAAGCGGTATCGGCGCGTCTACGCCGAGGGTGCGAAGAATCTGGTCCTTGCGCTTGGCGGTTCGGGTGTCCGCAGGATCATCTACACGTCGTCGACGAGGGTTTATCGCGAAAATGCCGGCGGGTGGGTTGATGAGAACTCATCGACGCGCCAAGTTGACAGCGCCGGTCAAGCCCTGGTCGAAGCGGAGAACACGCTGCTAAACGGCGGGGCGAAGATGGGCGCTTCCACGAGTGTTCTTCGACTCGGGGGGATCCACGGACCGGGGCGGGATCTTGTGGAACGGATTTGGGCGGCGGCAGGATCAACACGAAACGATGGTGAAGCCTTCGTTAATCTTGTCAATGTCCTGGATGTGGTTGAAACCATCGCAAGACTCATCCCACTTCAACATCACGGCGTATTGAACGTTACAGACGGTAAGCCGCTGGTGCGTCGATCCTTATACGATTACCACCTGAAAGCTCACGGACGATCGCCGATCCACTGGCAGAGTTCGCCCGACAGAACGCCTGGTAAGCGCGTTGTGAATCGACTCGTTTGCGAGTTGCTGGGAATGTCCTTCACACCGGCGCCTGCTCCGCCGCCGTAAACGCGTCCAGCTCTCGGGTCATACGACCGCATCTGGAAAAACCACAACGAAGCGATAACCCGCAGGGTCGCTTTGCGTGTTGCGGACAGGCTCTATTATTGTGTAGCGTTATATCCACATCCTTGGAAGAATCCACGACCCCTCTCAAGGGTCACTGAGCGCAGCGCATTACCAATAGCCGAGATCATGGTTGTCGTCTGCCAACGTCCATGCGGAGCATACTCCACCACGTACACTCCGCGGGGTGCTCATCCGCGTAACCGTGTCATGTTCGCTTTGGCGCTTGATTCATCAATAAAAACGAATCTCTCCGGGTCGATACCACGTCGTTAAACGCGCCCCTTTTTTGTTTTCTAAGGGGCGAGGTTTGACAGCTTCTAACGCACATTCTGACGCGTTGCCCCTGTAACATCGTGAACCTTTGCTGGGCTACCGCATCTCCCGGCGGTTTTACACGCCTTCAAGGGTTAGGGCGATCTTGCTCGGCGGCAAAACTCCTCGTGCAGACTGCGTACCACAGGACCCACCTCGCCGGTGGCAATGGCTTTGCCATCCACGCAAGTAACCCCCAACACCTCAACGGCGGTGCTGGAGATAAATACCTCGTCGGCAGCCATGAGGCGTTCCAGGGGGATGACTCCCTCCTGCATTTCAAGTCCCAGCGCTTGGGCGCACCGCATCAGAAAATGTTGCGTCACCCCGTGCAACACGGACTCGTTTCGCCGGGGGAAAATCACACTTTTGCCTTCGACGATATAGACGTTGGCGGAAGTGCTTTCGCGTACTTCCCCTTCTTCCGTGACGAAAACAGCATCGTCGTAACCTGCCTTTTTGGCGCGGGTCTTGGCAAGGATGTTAGGAAGTAGCGTCGTTGCCTTGATATAACAGTTCGCCCAGCGCACCTCCGGAAAAGTTTTCAGCCTCGCACCGCGCTTCTGCAACTCGGATGAAATGGTCGGGATTTCCTTGAAGGTCATCACAACCGTGGGAACAAGTCCATCCGGAATCGTGTGAACGCGCGGCGCGACTCCGCGCGTAATCTGAAGATAGACCATCACGTCTTCAAACTCGCATCGCGTAACGCCTTCACGCATTGCCTGAGTCAACCCGCTCGCCTCAATATCGAACGCAAGGTCAATCGCCTTCAGACTGGCGCGAAGACGCTTCAGGTGAGCGTCCAACTCGAACAGCTTTCTCCCGTACGCGAAAATGACCTCGTAGATGCTGTCGCCGAATTGGAACCCCCGGTCTTCGATCGAAACCGTGGCCTCGTTGATCGGGCAGAACGTCCCATTGATATAAGCGACCTCCGGCATTTTCCCCTCTATCCGGTCGACCCTTCCGGTGCCGGGCGCCCCAACGCCGCGCGAACATCTCGCAACCACTGAAGGCATTGATTCTTTCTCTTTTCGTCTCGCAGAACACCCAACATCGCCGAAAGATGCTTGTCGGCGGCTTCAAAATCCTTCAAATCTCGGGCATAAATGATGCCCAAAAGAAGTCGAACGTTGTCCGCCTCCGGAGATTGTGCGTAACACGCTACATAGCGATCAAACGTTTTGGCGGCCAGCTCAAAATCTCCCTCACTGTAGAGATAGCGGGCCAGGTCCAGTTGGTGACGCTCCGACAAACATTGCCCCGGACTTTTCTCCGTCAGTTTTTCATACAGTAACGCCGCGGACGCAAAGTACCCCTGTTCAATTGCCTCCGATATCTGCGTTCGCAGATCCGTGATTGCGTCAAGGGCGGCATCGTCTTGGGCCTTCCTTTGGGGGTCATACTCGATCGCACGCGCTACGGTTCCGTACCGGGCGCGGGCGGCGGCGTTGGGGTCCGCCATCGCCGCGGCAAAGCTCCGCCGCTGGTGCCACCGTTTCCACACCGCAAGAATATCAAACTGATCCCTGGGCAGACCGCGCACCAGCAACATGAAAAGCGCCCCAACAAATCCATAGAAGTATCCGGCCATGTGTGCTCCGTGCGCAACCTGTCCGGCTCCCATCAGGGCGGGACCAATCACGTTGTCCCAGAGAACGACCTTTCCGATAATCAGCAGGATCGCCGGAACTTCAATGAAATGAATGATAAAAAACCAGATCAACACGGTCACGTGGCTTCGAGGAAAGAGCGCCAAGTACGCCATCGTGACGGCCGCGATTGCCCCGGAAGCACCGAGCAACGTCGTCGCCTCGGATTCCATCATCGCGTGCCCCCACCCCGCAAAAACACCGCCGCCCAGATAAAAAAGAATGTACGGACCGTGTCCCATTTTCCCATTGACGCTGTTTCCAAACACCCAGAGAAAAAGCATGTTTCCGAAAAGGTGCATGACGTCGTGGTGCATGAATTGATACGTGAAAAACTGCGAAACCCGCGGTGCCTGAGTTTGCAGAAATAGATAGTGTTCCTTGAACTGCGCCAGCACACCTCCTGCAAAGCGATCGTGAAACAACATGAAGGCAAGAACATTGACACCAATCAGCACGATGTTGGCGGTCGGTGGCCGGTGTGTGGTGGTTTGTGTTCGGATGGGCAAAATCATTGTGCGAGTCGATTCAGTTGTGAATCATTAGGCGCCTGGAGTTGGCGGAACCACCGGCGATCCACCACTGACCGCGCTGACGTATTGCATGCGAAGTTCGTACAAAACGGCATCCAGGGCTTTTTTCTCATCGTCGTCAAGGTTGCCCTGCGTCTTTTTCTCAAGAACATCCAAAAGGTCGATAAAATGTTTTGCGGAAACGGGATTGGGAGCAATACGTTCGCCGCCAGGTCCCTGGTATCCCCCCAGACCGATCATCGCCTGCATCGCAAGCATGTTCAAAAGCTCCGCAAAAGACGCCTCGGCGGGCACGTCGCTCTTTTTCGAAGTAGTCTTTTCTTCCGCAGCCAACCGCTGTTTCTCACGCGCCGCCTCTTCCTTCCAATCCGAATCAATGTGCAACCCGCCGGGGGTTTCGTCGATGCCCATCGTCTTCTCCTGATACCTTGACTCTGATAATCGGGTTTCTCGCAAACCGACTCCGGTTCTCAACCGGTGCGCCAGACTATACCCGAAAAGCCCCCGGGTCGGGAAGTGCCTTGACCAAACGTCGCAAATCTTTCGCGCAGTACAGCCCGAAGAAGAATTCACGGCTTTGTGCGATCTGATCCCGCCGAAACTGACGAACCGTCTGCTCCAGGGCTTTCGCACGGGCCAGTTGCGTCGAAGAGATCATTTTTCGCATGGTTTTATTCAAAGAACGAATCTGCTGGAACACCTCGCGCCGGTCGGAACGCTTCGCTCCGCCGGCCCCCCGCAACTTTTGAGACAACGCAATCGCCTCCGCCCGCTTGCGGATCATGCGTGAAACATCCTCCCCCGGTTCGACGTATCGTTGAGGATTCCATTCCAAATCGCGCAGGATTCTGCGCTGGTTGCGAAGTTGCTCACGCGTTGTCCCGCCCCGAGGCAAATCCAACCATAACGTGGCGGAAACGCACATCATCTTGGGCGCATCAATCCCAAAATAGTCGGAAATCAGCAGGTCGGTGATTCGGTCATACTTGGCACCGCCGATTCCGTGAATGAAGATGTCGGCAAGAAACAGTCGTGCCCAAAGCGTCAACGTCAACGCCCGTGGGCGAAGCATCCACCCCATCTCGCGACCCGGCAGGATAGGCCAGCGTGTGCAATCACACAGAAAGTCACGGTTCAGCTCGGCAATCAACTCCCCATCGCCGTCCAGTCGAACCGCTTTTCCATCCGAGGAAACGTAGACACGCCGACGTGCCTGGTTTTTTCGACACGCCCATATCGGAAGCTCCCGCCGATCACCCTCGACCGTCAGATTCGGAATCGGGCGCTGATGTCCACGAACCCGGTGGCGACGTCGATATTCATCAAGCGACTTGTTGTAGGAAACCCAGAACCTCTCGGAATTCGTCACAAGCTCGACCAGCAGCGGCTCCAAGCAAAACCGGCTGACGCGTCGGTCCAGAAGGTCCACCCCGAACGGCGCTTCGACTGCGTGTCGTCCTGCCACCGCTTGATCCACCCAATCTTCCGCCTCACCGTCGGCTTTGAAACCGGAAAAGAAAGCCGGTAGCTGCGTCGTTTCATAGCGGCTGCCCAACGCCTCTCTCAGGGCGGATCGAAACCGCTCCACCTGCCCCTGGTCGAACCGGGAAAGCTGTTCATAGGCGTGCCCCGCCGGAAGCGAAGCGAACTCCACGTGCACCAGTTTGACCTGCCCACCGACAACCGACGGAACAGCCATCGTCGTTTCCCCCGGGGCGTCATTATCAACAACAAGGTTGACCGCCTGACCCCCAAGCCCCTCCGCGAGCGATTGGGCCACCACGTGCTTCGCCCATACGCCGGGGTGAATAAAGGCCGGCTGGTGACCGGTTACGATGACAGGCCGGTCAGCAACCCCCAAAAGTCTCTCGCGCGTGGTTCGCCGCCACTTCGAAAGGGGCTCCCCGGCGATGGTTACATCACAGGCAAACAGGGCCTGGGCATTACCGAGCGTCGCGCGGACACAAGCCCGCGGATTCGGCTCGACCAGAACCTCCCCATCATTGGTGGGAGCGATTAACCTGGAAAAGTCGAGCATCGCTGGGATATCCCGCACGCCAGGGATGGCAACGCCCCGGAACCACCTCGTCCGCAGCCCATCGACCGGGCTGTTGCCACGGGCGTTCGCCCGAGTTCTGTGTTGAAAACCTCGATGTAATGACCGAGTCTGGCATCTGGGTCATCAAGGAATCCACCAAAATGGCGATGTGGGTCATTGTAAATCAAACGCACAGGTAGCTCCTTGACAACCAACCCCGCCCGTGCCACTTGCACCCAAAACTGCATGGGCATTGCATATCCGGGAATCGTTATGTCGAGGGATTTCAGGGTCTCGACACGATAGGCTTTGAATCCGCAGAACGCGTCCGTGAGCGACAATCCCAGGCGCTCGTTCAGCATGTCGGTAATGCGGGCGTTGATCGCACGGCGATCCTCGGGAGCAATCCCGGATTCAAAACCGAAAGGATACCTTGTCCCGCTGATGATGTCGGCATCGTTCCGCTCCGCCGCCCGAACGAATCGTGGAATAAATGAAGCTTCGTGCTGCTCGTCGCAGTCCATGGTCACCAACCACCGATGTCGACGTCGAATCGCAAAGGAAAAAGCGTCCGCAAGGCTTTTTCCGTAGCCTCGATTTTCGGCGTGGGTAATGATTTCGATCCCGCCGTGCCGACGTAGCAGATGGGGCGTGTTGTCGGTCGAACCGTCGTCGACGACGAGAATGTTGCGGCTAAAGCCTTGGGCCTCTTCGACAACGCGGTCCAAATAGGACTCCTCGTTGAATACAGGGATGGCGAGAAGATGATCGCTTGGCATAATCGATGTTCCTCTGGTGATGGTCACTCAACGGCGCCGGATCGCGCACGTCGATCCTACGCCCCGGCAATCCGCAAGGCAAGGCTCGCGCCGAAACAAGCGCAGGCTGCAACCGTCAAAGTCCAGGCAGCGTGCCCCCACGCATGGCGTGCCGGCGATCCGCTTGGGAGTCTGGAATCGCGATTGCCGAACGCCCTGATCTTTTCGCGATTCCGCCCGCCGTTTCCCGTTTCTCGCAGGTTAGACTGGAAGCAACGACGACTTTTTACGTTTCTTGTTGCGGCGACAACACTTGCAGGATTGGTTTCCGGTTGCACGCGGGTGCGACGGTTCCGTGCCCATCGTCACGTCGTAGCAGGCGAACACTTTTTGCAAACGGATCAGCTCGATTCCGCTCTGACCGAGTTCCAGACCGCAGCCCGGTTGGACCCACAACTGGCGGTGGCCCATTCCAAAATGGGAACCATTTATCGCCGCCGCGGTGAATACGAACTCGCGATCGACTCGTTTGTTGAGGCATTGCGTCGCAATCCCATGTCGTTCGACGACACGTTCAATCTCGGGCAACTTTATCATTTTACAAAGCGGTTAGCCCAGGCGATTCAAACCTACCTCCATGCGATTGAGCTTGACCCTGAAAGCTACGATGCCCAGCTCAATCTCGGTGTCTGCTACCAGCAAACCGGGGAGCAGGCCATGGCGATCGAGCATCTCCGAAAAGCCATCCGAATCGACAGCGACACCCCGCACGCCTTCGTGAATCTCGGCGTGGCGCTGGACGCGCAGGGTCGATATTACGAAGCCATTCGCGCCTTCAACGAGGCGATCGAGCGCGATCCCGCTCAACCACAGGTGTTGGTGAACCTCGCCCGGACCTACATGCACCAGGATCGCAACAAGATTGCGCGGCTCACATTGCAGGAGGCGATTCGGATCGATCCCAGCGTAGCGGCATCGCACGAAGCTCTCGGATACTGTCTGTTTAAGATGCGGGATTTTCGTGCAGCCCAGCGAGCTTATCAACAGGCGCTGACGTATGATGACCGCCTCCCAAGGGCCCACGCCGGCCTCGGATCGATCTACATGGTGCGCTACCTTGAAGATGATACGCGCCTCGACCTGCGCGACTTGGCTCTTGAACACTGGCATCGATCGCTGGAGGAGAACCCGAATCAGCCGCGCATCCGAAAGCTCATCGCCCGGTACCAACCGAAAGACACCTCGCCGGACAGTGAACTACTCAGCGCGATTGTGGCTCCGTAGAGCTGGGTCCGCGACAGTTGGAGCGTGCCCCTTTCTCCCGGGTTTTCATACTCGATCCTTCTTGCTTGTCCAACCTGTCATGCTAAGCGAAGCATCTTGCCATCATGATCGTAACGTGTTTGGAATGCAGAAAGATTCTTCGCCCCCTTGCGCGGACTCGGTTACCCCCCTGTATCCCCCCTTGCAAAAAGGGGGGACGCAGCGAGCCGCGAACTTCAGTCCGCGCGGATGATTCGGACTTTAGTCCGCGCGGACGCTCGAACTTTTTGGGTTTTGCTTTCTTCTGCCGCTCGGACAGCGGGGCAAAACATCGTGCTGACACAGCAAGACAGGACCGCCGATACGGTCTCCGCAGAGTTTCCAAGATTCAGCATGTATCTTGCGCTACCGGCCGATATGACGTCGCACGAGACGACCGTGCTCGAACACGCGGGTAACCTTGGCATGACTTACGCCCTCTAGAACCAGGGCATCGATGCTGCTGTCGTGAAAGCGATTTTCTCCGAATCGACCGGGATGGTCTTCCAGCTCACTTGCCCCCACAAGGACCAGTTCGGCTACTCGCCTCAGTCGAAACGAGTCGCTAATCGTCACGCGTGCCGGTTCAAAAACGATCCGACGCGTGTATCGATCGCCGCTGGTTCGCAGCCCGAACCACCTTCGGGCGGTATGAGGGATAGGAACACGTGACCTTGAAGCGGCGGCCAATCCGCAGGGCGTTTGTCCGCGATCGGCGGCGAAGGCACCTGAGATGATCATTTCCGTCGACTTCCCCGCCTCGAAGCGGGCAACCGTCTGGGATTCAGAAGTGAGCGAAGTGTCTCCGAAGACGGCCCGTATTCCGTGGTCCTCTTGGCTATGCCCGGACTCTGCCCAATGAATGCGAATCAACCCGCCACGCCGACCGTCCACAAGTGCGTCGTAGGCGGCGGTTTTGTAAGAGCTGATTCCGGTGTCAAGTCTGTCAATGGACGTGCCACGAGGTTCGTTCACATCGCACGCATCCGGTCGGTACCCCGGCGCACCCGCAACGGCACACATGGTCGCGCTGGGGCCGACCATCGCAACCAGGTCTTCCCCCCACGAAAGAAGCACTCGCGTATCAACTCGGGCAGCGGCCTCTCTGCACGAAGCGGCAAGTTGTTCGCACCGGACTCCATGACGAACAAGTGTTTCGATGCCAAAAGGAAGTGGAAACGCAAGACGTAAAACGTTGCGAAGTCCACCCAACGCGCCCGTGCGGTCTACCGACGACCCCAAAACGCCCAAAATAGATGCCAACAATGGTCGTAGAAACTCCCACCGATGCAGCGAATAGATGTACGCCAGTGGGTCCAGCGTCGCACAGAGCAGGCTTAGATCGCCGCCGTTTTGTGGTTTCATCCACTCGGCGACTCCGTCACTTCCGCACAACAAGGCGGCACGAGCTTTGGCCATCTCAATGAGCTTTGCATCGCGCAAGAGAACGCCTCCTCCCGCCAACGACGCCACGATCCGCGCCTCGATCCAAGGCGGGAAACTGCCGAGCGAGCAAAGCCACCCAAGGTGCGCCCCCAGATCGTTTAACAACAAGGTCGTCTGAAACCGACTCGATTCGCCCAGCAGCAGAACGACATGGTACGTGCTCGCCACCGTTAGCGAATCGCGACGAAGATGACGAGACCTTGGAACTCCGTCCCCGCCGTGCGATAGTTGCCATCCGACCAATGCCGTTTCAATCGAACCGGTCAACCACCGCCTCAAGGGGTCCTCACTCCGCGACTCACTCCATAGTGTGCTGGCAAGGGCAGCCGCCGTTGTGTGAAACAACCCGCGGGCCTGAGACGAAGGTCTCTTACGCACCAGGACGCTCGGCGCAGCCGCCAGGACACGCCACCAACGCGGAAGCATCGCACCGGCCAGCTCGAAATAAGCGTCTGATTTGTCCTCTCCGGCAAGATTCGGAGATTCCCCTTCATTCCCGGGGATCGTCGGGAGCCTCGAAGGATCGTCACCAACGAATGAACCACCGGGATATGATTCGTCAATAGGTCGTGTTTGCGTTGCGTCCATTCCCGGCAACATTCCGTCTCCCAACCTGCCAATGAGTATTGCGTGCTCCGCTGAAAACAGCGGAGAAAAGCTTGTGCCACACTTGTTCAACGGCCAGTTGGCTCTGGCGTTCGATCCTTTCGCAATCGAGACATCGCTTTTGCGGGCGAATGTCAAACTCCTTTCGTATAACATGAAAGAAGTCACATTGGGTTATCGAACGATCAACAAAGGCAGGTTAGACTTGGGAGGAAACGGCCGGCGGTTTGTCTTGTTTTTTCGAGGATGCGACGGGATCGAAACCGCCCATCCCGAACGGATGGCAGCGGGCTATGCGTCGGATAGACATGAGGCCGCCGCGAATGAGACCATATCGCGAAATCGCCTCAACTGCGTATTCGCTGCACGTCGGGTAGAACTTGCATGATCCCAGCAGGAAGGGGCGAAGCAACGACTGGTAGCAGCGGATTAGGAATATCGGCGCGCGGCGCAACAAAACAACCCAGGTTTTGCAAGGCTTCTTCTTTGTCACTGCGAGACCTCCTCGCGCGACGGAAACGAGCTTTGCCATTCCGCGCCCGTCGGCCCGCGTAGTCTACATCAACATTGCCAAAGTTGCCACGATGACCGATGCACCTATTGTCGCAAGGGCGAACCATCCGATTAACGTCCGCAAACGCCCTCCGATAAACTGAAAAGGCTCGTCGAGCAGCTCCAAAAACCTCGCCAGTTTCTCCAAAGCAGACAACAAAACAGTTGAAATCAAACTCGGAGTCTGTTGTTCCAGTGATTCGACCTCCGCAGGTGTAGCCGAACCGCCCGTTTTCGCCGGAGGGGCGGGCGGAAGTTCGGGTTTGGGCCGCCTTGGCATGTTGCCCACGACCCCAATCGGCGCATCCTTCGCAGAACCCGCCTGAAATCCGGGCTCGACCGATTCGGACTCCGCAGACTTCGGTGCCACGGAGACCGCAGCCTCCGCGTTGGATGGGGTCGAAACTGCACCACCCTGTTCATCCGGTGTTTCCACGCCGGCGGCGGCATCGTCAACAAGCTCTTGGAGGTTGGCAAGCTGTGCATCCAGGTCCGAAGCATCCTCCATGGGGGTCGCGTCAGGGGCAGCCCCTGAATCCGACCGCACTTTGGTTAACGCGTCTGGAACCGGCTTACCTATTTCAAGGGCGAGGTCTTCCGCCAGCGAAGCCGCCTCCTGAAGCACCGTTGTCAGGTCTTTTTCTGGGCTCACGCCGCGAACTCCCTGGGTGGCACAAATTCACCGCTCAAGCACACCGGTGGATGAGCGGGCACGACTCTGTCATCGAGCATTCCTCGCAAGAGGTATTATCGGCCCGTTTGGACCTATGTTTTAGCTTGCCGGCGCCACTGCCCTACACATAATGCCCCCATGTCTTCGATTCGCCTTTACGTTCCTGGTCTTTGCCTCGAAACCACCGCCCTGGACCCCCAGGAGTCGCACCATGCCCGGCACGTGCTGCGTGTGCGCCCGGGTGACTCCGTTGTCGTGTTTGACGGAGCAGGACAGGAGGGTTCAGCCATCATCGGTGAGGCCAACCGCGAGACCGTCAAAATTGAAGTCCAAAGCCTTTTTCGCAGAGATTTCGACGTTGCGTTTCGCCTCACGCTGGCAGTGGCCATGGGGAAAACGCATCGACAGGGATATTTGATCGAAAAATGTACGGAACTCGGCGTCGCCGCCTTTTGGCCGATCATCGTGGACCGAAGCGTGACCAAACCCGGCGACAACGCGACGAAAAGATACCGCAAACGGGCGATCGAAGCAGCCAAGCAGTCACAACGCGCCTGGATCCCGCAGGTGCAGCCTGCTCGGGGGTTTGGTGACATGATCGTCCAACGTCGTTCGATCGAATCGGCATATCTCGCCGACACGCTCGATGGTCTTTCGCCGTTTTCAGAGATTCTCACCGCCATGCCGCCCAATCCGGAGTTTCTTGTCGCGATTGGTCCCGAAGGCGGGTGGACCGACGACGAACGAACAAGGGCGACCGACGCCGGGTTTGTCCCGGTTTCCCTCGTACCAACGACATTGCGGACCGAAACTGCGGCGGTTGCCGTTTGCGCCGCGGCGGCAACAATCTTGTCTTCTCGGTAATGGCGATCTTTACTCCGTTGTGGGCTACACGACCGACATGCGACTGACACGCGAAATCCGCACATGGTTCGGTGAAACGGCCCCGGCTGATCGCCATCCGGCTGGCAACACATGGGCGGGCACGTGCAAAAACCTTGAGTTCAGCCGCTTTTTCATTGTTCGCGTGAGCGTGGAGGGAGACCCCGATCCACAGACGGGATACGTCTGCGATATTCGAATGCTGGATCAACTCGCCCTCACGATAGCTGCGAACAGGATTCAAGCCTCGGTCCAAGCGGGCGGACCATCGCTTTCCAAACTGGAGGATGCATTGGTCGACTCGTTTGCACGGGCCTCGAAAACCGTCCCGGAGGGGACCGAACTGCGCTTGCTCGAATTGCTACTGTCGCCGTACACGAGATTGATGATCGAATATGAAGGTGAAATGATGTTGAAACTGACCCAATCCTATGAGTTTTCGGCGTCGCACCGACTGGCGATTCCAACGATGTCGGATGATGAAAACCTCAAACTTTTCGGGAAGTGTTCGAATCCGCATGGCCACGGACACAATTACGTCGTCGAGGTCACGCTCGCGCAGAATGCAACGGACCGCCGACCCGAGTCGACCAACATCGGTTGGATGGATCGCATTGTCCGCGACAACGTCATCGAGCCATTTGATCACAAGAATCTTAACGTCGAATGTGCGGAGTTTTCGGACTTGAATCCAACGGTCGAAAATATCGCCGCCGTCATTTTTTCAAAATTGGCCGATCATTTCGGCGACACCCTGCTTGATAGTGTGCGCGTCTGGGAGACTCCCAAAACCTCGGCGCAGGTCACGCGCGATCGATCCTGTCACTGACAACCCTGCTTGCGCGATCACAATGTGATTCTCGTGCGATGCCCAAGACCCCGGCTCATGTCGATTCGTGTCCAACGGGTTCGAGGTTGCACATGCCTCATTTCGGACCCCGATCCCTTCGCGTCCGCGAATCAACGACCTGTTCCCCACCTAGTCCTCAGGCGACCCTTAGCGGACGCAACTGCTGCAATTGTAAAGTGAACGATGTCCGCGGATGCTCAGAGCTAAGTTCGTTTTCGTGTAGCGGTATTCGGTTAAGAGAGGGCCCCCGACATCCGGGAGATCCGCGACTAAAGCCCGCGGCAAGCTACACAATAAGTGACAATGCTCTAATCCTGCATCACTTTTGGGGTCGCGGGTTGGATTCTTCAGGGTTTCGACCGTGGTCGAAGGGACGGCGATTGGACGCGTCCGAGGTCGACGCTGAGAAACTACAAACCCGATGGGGAAACGAAAAAACGTGATGGACCGCATCCGCTTTGTGTTTGATTTTTTTCTGCCATGACGTCCCAAAAGCAATCGCAACCGGTTCGCAATGCTTTCGCCCGTCGTACTCGCCATACCGGGCTGCTGGTTCTTCTCTTTGCGACGACTCTTTTCGCGGTGTTTTCGAACGGACTGTTGGAAAAAGCTCGCACATCCAACCTTCGGAAAGCGGCGAAATTGCTTTCCGCGTCACTGCCCCTCGAGCCGCCGCAGGCATTCAAGCGTGCAGTCGCACGAGCTGTCCGCAGGAATGACGACCTGATTGCCGTCGCAACGCTGGATGCCTTCGGAAAGGTGTCATCCGTATTTCCGGATCGCCTGCAACATCGCCACGCGCTTGACGTTCTTCTCAAGCAAGACGGGAAAGCGACACGAATCACCTGTCCGACAGACGGGGCATCCCGCATGCTCAGCGCTGTCGCCGTTCCCTTCGGAAACAGCCTGTCACCTGAAAATGCAAAGCTGGTTGCGGTCATGCGTGTCGATTCTCCGGCGGAGCAGTGGCTCACCGCAGTTGCCATGTTCATCGTCCTTGTTGCGGCGGTCGCATGGTATGCGAGCGGAAACCTCAACGGCTGGTTCGACCGCCAACTGCTGGAACCGCTTCGTGGACTCGCGGACATCATGGCCAACCCCCAGTCCGATGCCAAAAGACTTGATACCGCACGGTTCACACGCTGGAATGAAACGGCGAAACTCGCCCGGCGTTTTAAGGATCTTCGAGAAACCCTCGACGCAATCAATCTGCGGGCCAAACGGATTCGTAAAGACGCGCAACAGACAATGCGCGAACGACAGGCCGGTTTTGACAGGCAGCTACAACGCGCGCATTTTTTCGCGCAGACCGATCCGCTTACGCAACTGCGCAATCGTGCCTTTCTTGACGAAAATCTTGAGGCCATCTTCGAGGCGCAGCAGGGAACAAGGCAAGCACTATCGGCGGTGATGATCGACCTGGACAACTTCAAGACGTTCAACGACACGCTCGGACACCAGATCGGCGACGCACTGCTCAAGTTCACCGGGACGCTGTTGAACGGTTCGATTCGCCCCAACGATTACGCCATCCGGTACGGAGGCGACGAGTTTTTGCTTCTGCTTCCAGAGGCCGATGCTGAGCAGGCAATGGCCATCGCCGAGCGAATCGTCAAGATGTTCGGACAGCATACGAAGATGTCCGCCGCGCGTATGGACGCCTTTAGGGGCGGGGAGATGGTCACGATGAGCGCGGGCGTGGCATCAATTCCACAACGCCCCTACGAAAGCGGACGCAAGCTCATTGCGGCTGCAGATAGGGCGCTGTACTTCGCAAAACGTAGTGGAAAGAGCAAAGTTGAGATAGCCGACTTCAACGCCTTGGAAAACCTCGTAACCAATCGACCAGGCCACTGAGAACGCAAGTTCGCACCCCCGGGGCTTTGTCGCACCTGTTTCCGCAGCTTCGAGCGCCGGCCGCTTCCCTACTCTCTCGAGGGTCGCCGCGTAAAAAAAGACTCGCTAACATCGCCTTTAGTGGTTTTGAGAGTGTCTTAAAGACCCCGGACGGACAAACACGAGCCCGGCTGGCGGTATCAATGCGATAGTCGAGGTCGGATCATTCGCGATGCCGTCGGTCGGTCATCTCCTGTCAGCGGAAACTACGGGGAGCCGCGCGGTGACGTGCCGTCAATTCTGATTTCATCGAGCTTGGCATTCCAGTTGTCCTCTTGGACGAAAATGACCTCAATGGTCGCCGGTCCGTTGACGAATTTGGCGGGTAGGCTGAACCCGGTCCGTCCCTTGCCGTAACTTCCCCACTTTGGTTGGGGTCCGCCTTGTCCAGAACCGGTCAGCACCTCGGTTAGCTTCCCGTGTTTTTTTACAACCTGATCTATCCACGCGATGAATCGTTCGTCCGAAACCGCGTCATCAAACGCCTTCGACGTGAACTTGCGAAATTCGGCGATCGCCGCGGGACGTCCCGCGGACGTGGCATCGAAGACAGGGGGGATCGCCGAGATCGTTGTAACGATCTTCGCCATAAAAAGGAGGGCTATGACAATCCACACGGAGATCAACCCGGTGACAACCGAAATCGGAATGGCAGCGATCGCCAGACCCCTTCCTTTTCGTTTCCCGCCCTTTGTTACGATGATCCCCGCAATTCCCAGGATGACGCCACAGATGGCGGTGACACCGAGAAATCCAAGCAGTGCGCACACAAACGCGGAGATCGCCAGCGCACTCCAGGGGGCGGGTCCGGTAAAGACAGAGGGCGCATCAGCGTAGGCTGGCGGCGAATCTGCCGGGGGCATAGGCGGGGTTTGCATTTCCGTCATGAAAGGTTTCTCCCAAATACCGGCTGCCGGTCGATTGCTTATACGGTGACCCACGGACCCTGCGGCGGGTGATCGTACGACCTGCCGGATTCGTGGTCAATTGCTACACGCTGGGGCAATATCCTCGGTTGCTTGACGAGACAATTGACCCTCCCGTATGATGTGCGTGAGCGGCGTTCGTTTGCGAGTGGCCTCTGCGGTGGCGTGGATGGTCGCCAATACGGCGAAGTGCCGCTTCAACGCGTGGTTTGACGGGTGGGCGGCGTGTTTGAGTGAGTCGCGCTACTTGGCCATCGGGCGGTCCCTGTTGTGAAAATCTCGACCGCCTCGTCCGTTGTTCGGCTGCGCGAATCGGTGCGGGTTCGCTCGGTCTGCGGCGTTTTTTGGGGCCGTCAGCAAATAGTCTTGACCTGCCTACTGGAGTGGTTCCAAATGAGACAGCATAGCCTTGGGAAACTCAGCCTGATTAGCGTTATGGCCGGGATGGGAGCGGTTGTATTGGCAATCGGTGTCGTCTCATGTGGATCGGCGCCGACGCCGTTTCTGGTACAAGGTCCTGGAACGGGCGAGAATGTACCGCCGGTTTTAGAATTCACAGCCCCTTCCGAAAGCCTTACGCGCGGGCAGGGGGATCCTTTTCTGATTGAATGGACCGATCGCGACCCGGACGACAACGCCATGATCAGTTTTTCGCTGCTCAACGTTGATACGAACAACACCGTTCTTTTGATTTCGGGCATCCCTGAGAATCCCGATCCCGATTCCCGCACGATCGACACGTCATTGATTCCTCTCGGTCTTTACAACCTGTTTGGAGTCATTGACGACGGAACGAACCCGCCGGTAACCGTTTTTGCCACGACATTGGGTACCAATCCGCAGCGAGTCACGATCCGAGTGGTGGGTGAGGGCGAAGGAAGTCTGACCGAGCCACCAACGATCTCCTCAACGGGGCCCAATTTCGACCTGAGCGTAACGCAGGACGATACATTCCTCGTCACGGGTGTTCCCGACCCCGGGAATCCCAACACGGCCTTTGACCGCGATAGCGACGTGACCATATTTGTCGTGTTCGACCTGGATCAGATTCCCGACAACGACGACGTTGCCAACCCTGATCCGTCCCAAATCATCGTTGAGTTTGAAGACACGATCAACATGGGGGCTACGGCCGGGTTTTCCCACGAAGTTCGCGTGGACCTTGCCCAGACCCCGCCTCGTCCCAACGGCGAGCCCTATTTCATCCGCTTGACGGTTACCGATGGTGTCAATCCGCCGGTGCATTCCTACGCACCCGGTCAGATCAACATTGTACAGCTCGCTTCCGGAGTTGTTGATCTTGCCGATGTCGGGAACCGCACTTCCGGCGCACGATTCTACGGATTCAATCCGGGGGCCAATCTCGGGTCCAAGATTGACGGAGGATCCGACTTTGACGCCGATGGCGTTGATGACTTCGTGATGGTGGCGCGGTTCGGAAACCCGCAAAATGCCGGCAATGTCGGCGAGGCATACCTCGTCTACGGGCAATCCGGAACCGACGGAGGAAAGGGAAACCGCTTCGGCGGTGACATTTCATCCAACGCCGTCAGTGCAACGGTTTCCGGTGTGATTTTGCAGGCTCCGCCGGTGCGAACCGAGATCATTCCGGACGACAGCGCTCGCACCGACGGCATTACGGATTTCGCTTTTTTCCCCGATGCTACGGGAGACGGTCGTCCGGAGCTTTTGTTTGGTCTTTCTCATGTGCATGGTGCGTTGGATTCCACGGACTTCGATCCAGGAGATCAAACCGGGTTCAACTCATTTTGCTACCCCGATCTCTTTGTGAACAATTTCTCTGATGACGCCGATATCGACGACGACGGCTGGTATGCGGGCGGCATGGCGGTTGTTGTGAACAGCACCAACCGCGACAACTTTCCGCGTTTTGTGCCGCGCCAGGCGAGGCTGGACACCACGACCATTGCGCTCGAATTCGCAGGGCAGGAAAGCAATAGAATCCTCAGCACGGAGGGGATTTCCGGAGCGGGCGATATTTTTCCACGGGCGGATAATGACGGGGCTACGGGGCTCGCGCCGGGAGGCAGTCCCCTCCCGCAGCAGATCGAACCCGAAGAGATGGGTCGTGTCGCCGGGGCGCGGTTGGTTGCCGGTGGGTACGGCTACGTGTTTCGACCCGAATCCCCGCGCGACGGTTTATGGGGGCATCGCGTTGGAACATTGGGCGATGTGACGTCCGATGGCACTGCCGACATAATTATCTCCGCTCCAATGAACGAGCGATATCTTGAGGATATTAAGTCGAATCCGCCGCCCGGATTTTCGTTCAGTCCTCAATTCCAAAGTACATTCTACCCTGGCAGTTTGACGGTATTTCCGGGATGGAATTACAACGCTACGTTTTGGCGCGACACGCAGTCCGACGACGGAGCGTCTACGATACCGATTCTAGACCAGATTCGGTTTCCGGCGGGTAGTTGTGAGCCGCCGATTCGGGCGAGGACGTGGTTTACTCCCGTCGACACCTTCGGGATATTCGCCGAGGACATCGACGATTTTCTCACCGATGGTCAAAGCGCCGGCGACTTTAACCAGGATGGACTCGACGACATTCTGTGTGGCGCACGTCTTAACGACATCAGTTTCAGTCTCAAGGACACCGGCGCTTCCTATATCATTTACGGGCGGAGTGTCGTTGGTGATGTTTTGCTCTCCAACGCGGGTGATCCGTCGCTTCGCCCTCCGATGCTGCGAATCCGGGGAAACCGAACAGCCGATCAGGTTGGTTGGGCACAGACTTCGGCACGCGATGTCAACGGCGACCGCGTTGACGATATTTTCATCTCTTCGCCCAAGATAGACGGCGGATTTGTTACGCGAACGGAGTGCGGGGTCGATTTTAACGGTGACTCCACGATCGATCAGAACGATTTTCCGCTTATCACATTTGACGCCTGTCAAACCAGCGTCGGCAAGGACGTGTTGACCAGCGACTCGTGCAGCGCATTTGACTTTGATTTTGACGGCGACATCGACGACGACGATCGTTGCGTGTTCTGCTGTCTGTCGGACGACTGCTCGGTCGATGCGAGTTGCGTTCTTGGCAAAGATTCCGGGGCTTGCTGTGCCAACCTGGCGGACGAAGGGTTCGTCGGCGTGATCTTCGGCGGGCGGTTTCTCGATGGTGATCGAACCCTGACGCAGATCGGAACCAGCGACTTGCCCGGTGCGGTATTCCGTGGTGCAGGCGTTGGTGACCAGGTGGGGATGCAGGTCAACTCCGCAGGCGATTTCAATCAGGACGGTTTTGGAGACCTGCTCATCACCGCGCCGGGCGAAACGAGACTTGACTCCGCTGGTCGAGAGCGACTTGGGGTCGTCTATTTGGTCTTTGGCAACTCTCGTCTGATGGAGGACATGCCCCCCAACGGATACGTGCTGTCCGACCCGGTTAACGGCGTGGGGTCCGACCTGCTGCCGGGAATCGTCTTTTTGAGTCCCTACGTTAAGGGAACGGTCAACGAGGCTGCCCCGGTGGAGGCGGCACTGATTGGAGACATCAACAACGACGGTTTCGATGACATTGCCATCGGCAACCCGAAGGCGGATTTCATTGACTTGACCTTTCCACAGGGGCCAAACGCTCCGGGTGACGATCCTTCAGCCGGTCGCCGTCGCAACGCCGGCGACGTCTACGTCGTATATGGCAGCAATTTTGGCAGTAACCGGTAGCGCCGAAATCCGGTCGTTTCGTGGTTTTTTGATTCGAAAAGCTCCTGTGGCCTTTCGGGGGGCATGTGAATCATATTCGACCCTGCCGTTTGACCGAACCACCGGCACTGTTTTTGCGTAGTATCCCCAACCAGAGTGGGGCGGCTGCGCGCCGTTTCGGCAATGAGGGACTGATTTGCTGGCGCTGTTGAGTGTTCGCACGGCGATGGGGTGGGCGGGTTCAACTGGAGCCGTGAGAAGTGTGAATTCGAGGATAGGGTAACCCAACATGGCACACAGTCACATGCGGGAGATCGAGGCGGAGACCAGCAAGGCGAGTCTTCTGCTGATCGGGACGTTGATGGGCGGAATGCTCGTGGTCAGTTCGTTCATCGTGGACACACCCTCCATTGCAAGAACGCTTTTTCAGATTGATCCCACAGCCAACTCCACCGGGCGCATGCACACTCCCTATTCCGACATGATCGCGCTTCTTGGCGCACTTTTATTGGGAACGCCGCTGGTCTGGCATGCACTAAAGTGTTTGATGCACGGCCACATGCACATGGATGAATTGGTCGCGCTGGCGGTGGCGGCGGCGATCGCGCTCGGCGAGTATCAGGAAGCGGGAATCATCGCTTTTTTTATGGTTGTCTCCAACCTGATCGAAACACGTACAGCGCTGGGGGCGCGGGCGTCGATCGAATCGCTCCTTCGGCTCACTCCCGATAAGGCCAACCGTCTTCTGCCGGATGGCCGCGAGGAAGAAGTCGACGCAAAAAACCTTCACCCAGGAGAGATTGTGCGCGTTCGCCCCGGCGATAACATTCCCGCCGACGGCGAGGTCGTGGTCGGCGAATCGACGGTGAACCAGGCCAACATCACCGGCGAGTCGCTCCCGGTGGACAAGGGCGTTGGTGCGGAGGTTTTCAGCGGAACAAGCAACCTGACCGGCATGCTGGAGGTCCGCGTTACCAAGGCGGGCGGGGATACCACCCTGGGGCGCGTTCAGCAACTGATTTTGGATGCGGAGAAAACGCGCATTCCGCTCATGCGTTTTATTGATAAATATGCCGGTTGGTACACTCCTACGATCTGCATGTTGGCGGCGGTCGTCTGGTTTTTTTCTGAGGACAAAAACGTCGGCGTTCAAAAAGCGATTACCATGCTGATTATCGCCTGCCCGTGTGCACTGGTTCTGGCGACACCGACGGCGATGGTTGCGGCGCTAAGCTGTGCCGCCCGTTTGGGAATCTTGATCAAAAACGTGGTTCAGCTCGAGTACGCGCGAACCTTAACGGCCGTCATTTTCGATAAGACCGGAACGCTTACGACCGGCGAACTTTCGGTGACGCAGATGAAACCGGCACCGGGCGTTGACGGGGCGGATCTCTTGCATGCGGCTGCCTCGGTCGAGCAGATGAGCAAGCACCCCACGGCTCTTGCGGTCGTATCGGTCGCGAAAAAGGCCAAAATTGATCTCGCCTCGCCCGACGGTTTTGGCGAAGTCGCCGGGCGCGGCGTGCGGGCAAAGCTTGGCGGGCACGTTGTGTGCGTTGGTCGCAGCAATTGGTTGACCGAGCAAGGCGCGGATATGAGCGTGACGCGCGACCCCGATTTTGCCGAACCCGAAGGCGTGAGCATGTTGTACGTTGCCATGGACGGGAAATGCCTGGGGTGGTTGGGACTGGAAGATCGAACCCGTTCCGAGGCACGCGCGGCGATTGATGAACTTCGAAGTCTGCGGATCAAGAACCTTTCCATGGTGACCGGGGACAAGTGGTCCGTGGCTCGTCGGGTCGGGGCGGAGATGGGTTGCAGTGAGGTGCAGGCCGAGGTCTTGCCTGAAGAAAAACTTCATCTTGTGGATGATTTACGACGGCGCGGGCACCGCGTCGCAGTGGTCGGCGACGGCGTTAACGATGCGCCAATGCTGGCCGCAAGCGATCTTGGGATCGCAATGGGGGCGGCGGGAAGCGATGTGGCCATTAACTCCGCGTCGATTGCGCTGATGAACAACGACCTGTCGAGGCTTCCGTTTTTGATCAAGCTGTCTCGTGCCGCAACACGTGTGGTGTGGCAGAACATTCTGTTCGGCGTTTTCTTTATCGTTGTAACGATGACCCTTGCGATTTGGGGGCCGCTGACGCCGATTGCGGCGGCGATTGCCCATACGGTCGCGACGGCCTGCGTTATTTTCAACAGCGCGCGATTGGTTCGCTACGGTGAGGAGCGAAGCGAAAAAGTCGAGAGCTATATGATGCCTTTTGCGACCGAGGCGGTCGCAGCCGGTTAGCACGGTTGTGTGACAGAATCGGCGAGAGCGCAACCGCCCACGGGCGTGGAAGCGAGCCGCGGGCTTTAGAACCTATCCTAAAATAGTGGCACCGGCATCTTGCCGGTGTTTTCACGGGCGAAAGGTCCAAGCTGCAATCGTTATTGAGACTGGCTCTTAGCGAGCCACGGACTTTAGTCCGCGCGGCTTCATCCGTGCGGCAGCCCATCGTCCGTACGGACTCTCCGCTCCCTTCTACGAAGCTGGGTCTTCATGTTGATCGCGCAGTGAGGCATCTCAACGACGTGTGTGGTACGGGCTTCCAGCCGGCGAAAACGATGAAGTAGAGCAGAGCCGCTACTCCATCAACGGATTCCTATGGGCACGTCGGAGACGCGATCGGTTTGGCTGTTCCGTTCCACGCATCGAACGCTTCGGAACCGTTGAGCACGTTGATCAGCTCCAGCAGATCCAGCGGGGAAAAAATACCGCTACGGTCGATGTCTTCGCTGAAGATTCCCCATGGTAGGGTCATGTTTCCCGACAGCGCGGCGACGAAATCGGTCACGTCGGCGGCGTTGGCGATGGTGTCGTCGTTGACATTGCCGGGGTGAGAGATGAACTCCGCCGTGGTGGTCGTCGTGTCTCCGGCGGTGTAGGTGACGGTCGTGACCGCTCCCTTGGTGATGGGACGCGCAAGCGTGAGCGTGTAGGAGCCTGCATTGTCGACGACCTGGGCGATGGCGTTGGGGTTGCCGTCCGCCATGGTTTCACAAAGGTCAAAGCAAGAGCTTTCAGCCCCGGCTGGACCTGTCAATTGAATTGCTTGGATCCCCTCGGTGAGCATCGTGTCATTGCGATCGTGGGGTCGTCGTGCATCGACAACCATCGGATCGGGTGAGACAAAATCGACCGGACCAATCGGACACAACGGACCGCAAACGTCCTGGCACAAGGTGACTGCCGACGCGGCACACTGGTCATCCCAATCGGTGTTGCAGCAGAACGAGTCGTTGCCGCATACGGTCTCACAGCACGTCGTGTCGGAGCACGCGGGGGTGCCGTTGGCCACGCAGCAGTTACCCGCTTGGGGAGTCCCGCATTGTCCGCTACACCCACAAAGCGTTGCGGCGTTGCAACCGCCTGATTGTCCTGACGTCGGTCCAGCGCAGGTTGCGTCCCAAAAAACTTCGCAGCAAAACGGGTCGCAGGCACACACGGTTTCGCAGCAGTTTTTGCCGGTGCAACCGGCCCGCCCGGACTGGACTGTTGCGCCTTGGCAGCAGGCACCGGCGGTGGGGCAAGCGGCGTTTGGCGGAGCGCCACACTGAATGTCAAGCAATCCGGGACCGCCCGGTCGGTTGAGAAAGGTTCCCGCGCGAATCAGATAATTGTTTCCCTGTACCGCGTTGAAAACGAGCATGGACTGCAATCCTAAATCGGTCGAGCAAAGATCGTCGTCGCAATCTAGCGGGGTGGTGGCCGCCGTCGGACAGTCGCATCCGTCGTACACCGCGAGCTTGGTGTCCACATCCGTCTCGCCGCAAGTTCTCACAAAGACCTCGCCGTCGCAGGGAGACGTCCAGCAGATCCATTCGTCATGGTCGATCTGTGATTGATTTGAAAAGAGACAGGATGTGTTGTTGGGACCGTCGAGTGTTGCACCGGCGGTCTCGTAGAAGATGGATCCTTCCGTTGCCACTTGCGATGCGTTGATACAATCATCGTTGGGCGGAGGAGGAGGCAGACAGGCGTTGGAATCGCTCAGCGGAATATCCAGGCACAACGTCGCATCAGCAACTACACCGTCGCGGGCGTCGAATCCGGGGGTTGATCCGAAAACGCCGTCCTGAAACGCGCGTCCGTTGGCTTCAATGGACTCCTCCCAAAACCAATCACACGCCACAATCGGATTCTTGATTTCGATCCAATAGCACTCGCCGGCGGTCACGTTGACCGGGGCGTGCGTGGCGGAGTATGCGAATTCGGGAAGCGTTGATTGAAGATCGAGTCCCGTGGCGATGGGACCGTCAACGGTAAGCGTACCGTCTTTCTGCGAAAACGAAGCCAATAGCTCGCCCGGTTCGCCGGCTGTTCCCCGGTAGTAGTTCATCTCAAAGGCGTCCACAGCGAAACTCTGACATGGATCAGAATTGGCGTCGGCATAAGTTCCCCACCAGCAAACGTTAGTGATCTGCCCCGTTTGCGACGGGGTAAAGTCGTCGGCAACGCTGAACTGCGTGCCGTTGCTGTTGAGAAGTCCCGAAAGCGCGCGCGACTGGCAGTCGCTGCTCTGCTGGTTGCACGGTTGCGGAGGGATACATTGTAGTCGCAAAACGCCTGTGCCCTGCGAAAAAGTGGCTCCCGGGAAAGACCCCAGGCGAATCAAGTACTGTTGCCCCGGGACGGGGTTGAAATTCACCCGCGCTTGCAATCCGCAATCGTCGTCGCTGCACGTTACGAGATTGGCATCTCCAGGGGGGCATGAACATCCCTCGTATACGGCGATTTTGGTGTCAACCGGCGCGCCGCATGTCGAAGCGACAAAGTCGCCGCTACACTGTTCGGGCGGAGCGGTCCAGCAAAACCAGACATCGTTTGCAATCTGCGTTTCGCCCGAGAAGCTGCACGCTGCATGGTCCGGACCGTCGGTGGTGGCGAAACGGTTGTCGAAGGTAAACGAAGCCTCGCCTGCGATGCTTTCTTGTGCAGTGCAAGCGTCATTGGTGGCGGCGGCAATCGATCCGTTGATGCCCCGCGTTACAGGTCCTGCCGGAGTCTTCGTTTTTTGCGTGGGGACCCTCTTGGACGCCGCGGTCCGATCATTCGTGGTTGAAAAATCCGTTCGAGTTGAGATTCTCGCGTCCTTGGTCGACTGGGCGAATCCGCTGGATCCCAAGACCATCGCAGCAAGCAACCATACCACGGTTTGTAATCTGTTTTGCATGACGATCCCCTCGGTCATTTTGCGTCGGCGCGACCAGCGCATCGCTCAAACGCTTGCGCCAAAAAAACTCCTTGATTCCCCACGGACGATTGGACGGGCTATACGTGGCGCGCCGCGCACCCCGCCAGACTATAGGCGCCGCCGGGCAACGTATCAACAAGGTTCGCCGGCGGGATGGGCGAGAAAGGGTCCATAACGCTTCGGGCAGAGCTGCGAACGTGGGGGGCGGAGAGTCCGTACGAACGATCATCCGCCGCGCGGACGAAAGTCCGCGGCTCGCTGTCATTCTGAGTCCGCGCAAGCGGGAGAAGAATCTCCCCACGTCCGGAAAAAAACTTCCCGCATCCCGAACGCATTACGATGTTGTCGTGAGATGCTTCGCTCCTGCCTGTGCGTCCCCGCACGCAGACAGGGCGCTTAGCATGACAGATTGGGTGACGACAGACCCACTCCGCGTGGGGGGTGGCACCTAACCTGATGCAGGAAGTCAACAGACAATCCCCGCGAACGCGCCCTTTTTTTGCTTTCTGAGGGGCGTTTATTCCGTTGGCGTTACGACGTTTGTGCCCAAGAAAAACGCCCCGCAACGCGAGGCGTGGATAGTTCCCTATGCTGTCTTGAACAATTGTTATCGCTTGCGTCGACGAAAGACCGCCAACGCCCCCACCGCCAGAAGTGACAGCGACATCGGCTCGGGAACGAAAGTTCCACGGAGCGTGTAAGAATCAATGCTGCCGCCTTTTTGGTTGGCAACGTCATCGATGACCAGAAGAATCCACGCGTCGGTCCCGCCGGAGGCACCGACGAATGCATCGCCAAAACCGTTGCCGATGACGCTTCCGTTCAACGTGACTTCGCCCTCGGGAACGACCGCGCCGTTGCTGTACGGCGGCCCATCGAGCGGGTCGTCAGGATTGAGCGGAAGAGCGGAACCGGAATCACGGAACAACAGGTCAGCGCCGGTCACCGGGTTTTGATCACCCTGGTCGGTCAGGATTTCAAGGACCGTACCGGCGGGATTCACCAAGTACATATCGAGGTCCCAGGGAGTCGAGTGCGTCAGCCCGTTGATCTCAAGCTCAATGCTGGAAATCTGGGGGACTGTCCCGTTCATGAAAAGCGGGTACGCGGCGATCCCACCGTCGCTGATCGTTCCCCCTGTCGCGGTAAACTCGAAGGTGTTCCCAACCGTTACCGCCGACGCCGACGATGCAATCGCCAGCGACGCAAATGCGGTCATCAATGATGCTAGCTTCATAACCCTTTCCAGCCTCCTGGATTGGTGAAAACGCCGTCGAACAGGCCGACCTCGAAAACACCACCCCTCTTTTGCGAGAAACCCAAACCGCACACCTGCGAAGCGAGCGCCTCAACAATGTCTGCACGCCAACAGTATAGACGGGCGTATAGGGCTGTTCAAGGGCGAAAAGCGAAAAAAAATGTAGCCCGATAAACTGCGGAATTTTTACCACGATAGGAAACCCCCGATCTCGCGCCGGTTAAATTGGTGCTGTAATGATTCCTGGCCTATGGCTGAACGACTCTGCATCCTTTTTACCCCCCAAGGTCCGGAAGACTCGCTCTGGCAAAGCTTCGTAGCGAAAACCGTGCAATCACGGCTCCCATCTCGGACCCGCTGGGCGCGTCTGCGTGGGTGGCTGACTACGATTCGGACGATCTCGTGTGCTCGGCAGTTGAATAGGGGGCGTCAACGTGCTAGCATGTTCCGTCGGAAGGAAGCTCATTTTGGGGGTCTGCCCCGGCGTGGAGGTCGGGTGAGGCGATGGCTGGGATTGCTTGTGTCGCACCGGCGCAGACGGCGGGTTCAACGCCCGCGTGGAAGCGCTGTTTTGGCAGTTTGGGTGTGTGCGGTTTTTGCACCCTGCTGGGGGAGAGATGGTATTGGCCTGCCTGCGATTTCGAAGGATAACGGTGAGTCGAGTTCTAATCGCGTCGCTGAGCGCGTTTGGTTGGGGTTTTGCTGTGAGCTCGGCGCGTGCAGGAGACGGGTCGGTTGCGGGCACGATTGGTCCGGATATCGTCGTAAGCCGTTTGGCGTTCGATAACATTCGCAATTGGGGTAGCGAGTTTCCCAATCGAGTCGTTTGCACCGACACGAACAACCAGAGTTGCATCGCGGCGTTTTCGATTGGGACCAAGTCCTGCAACCTCGGAGACGAAGCTGCGCTGTGGATCGATGACACAAACCAGCACCCGGTGATTCGGCAGGGAATGTATCGTTTGCTCAACGGTCGTTTTGAACAAATCGGAACCTCGTGGGTAAAACATGGTTTTCTCGCGGTCAATGACAACGCTGACTGCGCTCCCGAGTGCCTTTTTCCCGGAACGAAGAACGGAGGAAACAATCTTCGGCCGGGTTGCTCCGATCCATACGGTTCGTCACTCAATGGCAACCGTTTGTACCTTGGTCCCGCCTCGGACGTGAATGCGTTCACGGGGATTTTCCCTTATCCGCCGACGCTCGATACGGGCAGTGGAGTGATCGACAACCGTATTCAGGTTGCGCACACGGACTTGGATCGGAGTTTGAATGTCGGGGCGCGTTATTTTGGCGAGGGTCATTACGTCGCTGCGGACGACGCACAGTCGGGAAACGGCGAAAACAATGCGTCGTATCGGGAGCTGGCCATTTTCGTCGACGGCGAGACGATGGGCGGGTTTGTTTCTTGCATCGAGCCGTACTGCGCATGGGAGCTGGGGTCGACCCGTTCGGGTGATCCGGCGATTCGTGCGTGGGGCGACATTGATCCATCGGTTCGGATGACCGATGCGCGCGTTCCGGGGGAAGGGTTGTTTATCCTGGGGGCGAAGGCAACCGACTTGGGAACGGGATTTTGGCGGTACGAATATGCGCTGGCCAATCTTAATTCGGATCGAAGCGGTGGATCGTTTCAGGTTCCCATCCCGGACGGAGCCGTGATCGAAAACATCGGCTTTCATGACATCAACTACCACAGCGGCGAGCGGTGGGATGGGACGGACTGGACGGCGGTGGTTGCGGGGCAGACGTTGACCTGGTCGACGACACCCTTCGACGTCGATCCCAACGCCAACGCGCTACGGTGGAGCACGCTCTACAATTTTCGTTTTGATGTGAAAGCCCCGCCGGAAGATTCTTCGGTATTGCTTGGTTTGTTCAAACCCGGACAGCCCTCAAGCATTGCGATTCGGACGGACGCGCCGCGTCTTGCCCCCTTGGATTGCAACGAGAACGGTATCGCGGATGAGTGCGACGTGGACTGCAATCATCTTGGGTGCAACCCCAGCACGTGCGGTACGTTTAACGACTGCAATAACAACGGGGTTCCGGATGATCCCAAGTGCGAAGCGGATTGCAATGGCAATAGCATTCCCGACTCCTGTGACCTGATGAATTGCCAGGGTCAGTTGTGGTGCGGCGACTGCAATGGCAACTCGAAACCGGATATTTGCGATCCGGACTGCGATGCGGACGGAACGCCGGATGATTGCGAAGCGGTGCTCGACACGGACGGGGACGGCATTGACGATTGTTTCGATCTTTGCCCGCTGACGACGCCCGTGGGTGCGTGTTTGCCGGATCAGAGCGTGATTTGCAGAAACCCGAACAATCCCAACTTGTGTTTTGCTACGACGCGCTCGAACTGCCTTTTGCAAGGGGGAGAGCCGGTTTGCAATGTGCAGGAAGTCGGTTGTGCATTTGCGGATCTTTGTCCGGATTCGAATTGTCGCGATGGTTGTCTGTTCGGAGATTACGACAAAGACGGCGACGTTGATTTTGCAGACCTCGGGGTTATGCAGATGTGTTTCAGCGGCGACATAGGCAGTGTGAAATACCAGTTGCCGTCTGCGGAGTGTCTGCTTCGTTTTGATTTTAACTTGGACAACGATGTAGACCTTGACGATTACTTCGAAATTTTGGCGGCGCTTGGCGGGCCATAGTGATGGGGAGTCCGTTTGCCGGACTCCGAGTCCAGTTTGGATGGGGTGAGTCGCGTCAATGGGCGGGGCCGGAACTGGGGAAGGTTGATCTTTTGCACGAACGAGGAGGAATGCTAACACGGTCGGCGGTGGTGACGGTCTGCGCCGTCGCCTTGTCGTTGTGCGCGCATTCGGTTGCGTTTGAACCCCTGCCGACAAAACTCGGGACGGTGGCACGCAACAACAATCGCTCGAACCGTAGTACGCATCTTGGTGGTTCCGGTGGTTGCAAGTTCGCGTCGGATTGCGACGACGGTGATGGTTGTACGATTGACCTTTGTCACCAGGGGAATTGCCTGAGTGTCGCGGTTCCGGACTGTCGTCCGTGCGAGGTCGTTCCTCGATGTACGTCCTTGGACATCGTCTTCGTATTGGATACAAGCGGGTCCATGCGTGATGAGGCGGCGGCTCTTTGCGACGTGATTGATACGGCCACGACGTTTATTCGATCGAGCGGGCTGGAGGTTCGTTCGACCATTCTGGGGATCACCTCCGTTCCGCCGTTGGGTTTCGATTGTGTCGAGGACACCGTCGTTTCTTTGCTGGGGGATACGATTCCGGGGAATGGAAACAGTTGTTCCTTGGCAAACGGCACATCGCCGGAAGAGTCGTGGGGTCCGTCAACGGCGATTGTTGCCCAGCGGTTTGACTGGGTGGAGGGGGCGACGCGGATTATCGTCCCCATGGCCGATGAAGGCCCTTGCGATGGTTCGTTTCCCGATGGATGCAACAATCCGGGAGACGATCGGGATTCGATTGATACGGCGATCGCCGCCGCGACGGCCAACAATGTTACGGTTTCGCCGATTCTGGGGACGGGGTTTGATGTTTGCGCCAAGGACCTTGCGTTGCTGCTGGCCGATCAAACCGGAGGAATGATGATTGAAACCCAGGACCCGCAACTGGACATTGTTGACGGAATTGATCGGATCGTGGATGGCGTTTGCATGCCGGATTTGAGTTGTGACGACGGGGAGCCTTGTACGGTCAACGATTCATGTCGCCAGGGGGTTTGCGTGGGACGTCCAGTCTCCGACTGTACACCCTGCGACACGGCCTTGGATTGCGAAGACTTCAGCGTTTGCACGGACAATGCGTGTGTCGACAATCTTTGCGTTTGGACGCCGAACTACGATACGCAGACGCAGTGCTGCGATCCGGGGGACGGATCGCTCACCCCTCTGGACGATGAGGACGATTGCACGGACGATGTTTGCGATCTAAACACGGGTGTTGTGACGCATCCGTTTTCGGCGGAGGGGAAGGCGTGTGACGATGGGCGTTCGTGCACGGTTGAGGATGTCTGCGACGGCGGAGGTCTTTGCCAGGGAATGGACGTGGGCATTTTGTCCTGTGAAAGCGATGAGGACTGTCTCGGGCACCGTTGCGACGTGGATCGAGGGGCATGTTTTTGTGACGGTGCGCCCGAGCTTTGCCTGACTCCCGTTCCGGGATCTTTGCCCAGGTCGGGGTGCTACTCTGCGGGCGAGGAAGTTGTTGTTCTTGTGGAATTGGCCAGCAACGAGCGGTCTGTCGTCGGCGGGCAGTTTTCTATTGGATACGACCCGGCGGCGCTGCGATTTGTGTCGGTTGCGCCCGGGCGGGCATGGGACCCGAATTCCGTTTTCGCCCTCGAGCTTGATCGACGTGTTGACGAGACGATTGGGCGCGTTTTCTACGCCGTGGGAATTCCTTTTGTAAGCCAGGGTTCGAAGCAGGCAGCGGTGATGGCGGCTGTTCACTTTGAGGCGATCGGCACGTGCACGGATGCGCAGATTTGCTTTAACGACAGCAATCCCTTTAACACCGTTTTGACCGACAATTCGGGGAAACCCGTATCTTTTGTTCCCTGCTGTTCATCTGGTATCACGATCAATGGAACCCCGCCTGAATTGACGTGTCCGCAAAGCGCGATGCTCAACGCCGACGCGGGTCTTGTTACGGCGCTGGTGGAATGGCAACCGCCGGTTGGTTCCTCCGGGTGTGGGGGGCCGCTGGAGGTTTCCTGCAGCGCAACGCGATCCGACGGGGTGGACGTGTCGGGTCTTAAGCAAACAGGAGGCGTTCATCCCGAAGGGATGACGCAATATGCCTGCGAGGCAATCGACTCGTGCGGGGCAACGGCAAGCTGCGACTGGGACGTCGACGTCTTCGACTTTAATTCGCTGGAGATCGAGCTGGAAACGGATTCGATCCGTCCTGGTGTGTCGTCGACGCGGTGCGTGGAGATCGAGCTGTTCTCGGGATGCGACGTGCCGCCGATCGTTCGTCGACGCAACGTTACGTTCACGGGGAACGGACCGGTGTCACTGTCGCTATCTGTTCCGATCGACGACTATTCCTGTATCTCGGTTCGTGACCCGATGCATTCGTTGCGATCGACGGGAGACCTCCAGATTATCAACGGAAAGTACGTGGCAAGTTTTACGGGAAGCCCCGCGTCGGGCGGCAATGCGCTCCAAGGCGGCGATCTCAACGACGACGGGGTTGTGGACGTGATCGACCTGGCGATCGCCACCAGTCCCCCTGATACGAACCCCGGAGTGGACAGCCCGTGCGGAACGCCTCCGTTTCATGCGGACCTAACGGGTGATGGCGTGGTCGATGCGGCTGATGTCGCGGTCGTAGAGGCCAACCTCGATCGCAGCGACGCGCCCGCTTGTTGTACGCAGGAAACGGCGGGGTCGGTCGGAGCGAAACGCTCGGAGACAACCGTGAAGCAGTTGACCAGCTATGGCGTGAAGAACGCAACGGCGCTGGATGTCAACCGCGACGGGGTCGTTCAAGCCTCCGAGGTTCTCCGCTACGCTCGCCGCAAGGCTGATCCGGTTCGCTCCAAATCTTCGCGAGGCAACAACGCCCCAATCCGTCGGTAGCCATAACGCGGATGACGTCGATCCAAGCTCAGCATCACCTGCACCAATGGCCGCTCGTCGCCGTGCTCGCGTGCCACGTACCGCTGCATCGAACGCGCTTGTCCCAACACCCTGCAAGCCTGGGGCCCTGATCCCGGGCGTCATCGCCGGAATTGAGTTCGTGGATGGAGTAAAAAAGAGCGCCGCTTGAAAAATCCCCATCCACAAGATTTGGAGATATCTCATTGGACGGCGATGCCCGACTTACAATTCGCTCGACCTACCCGGCTCGGGTCCCGGTTTTCCCAGCTACAGAACCCGTGCGAAAATAGCATCAAGTAATCGACTTAAAAAGACCATAAAAGCGACCATGAATAATACAGTTGCGATCATGTTGAAGGCATTTCTGATCGGACCCACAATCCGCTCTCCTCACTCGAGTGGAATCTCAACCCAGTCACAAACCCTCGCGAACTACGCTTTTCGCGCTCCACAGATGGAATCGCCGTCCAGTTGGGACTTGTACAGCAGCGACATACTCCGAGCCTTGCACGGTGAGCTGACACAAGCTACACATTTTTATTATGAACGAGCAGCCTATGGTGCCCAATATAGTACGTGTGTGTGTCAGAAACGCTAATGTTGTAAACACGCACCGGCCTGTCAAGTACATTCGTCCTTACGGACTCGATTACCACCGGGTTGCCAGTAACATCCTGTAGCACATCGCCCGAGATCAGGTTTCCTGATTGTCATTTGCCCTTGCGTTGAGTTTTGCAGTGCGGTTCGCCATGTTACCGGCCCCAAAGCCGATTCCGGCGATTTTTGCCTCTGCTGTCGTACCTGTGGCAATACTCTTGTATTTGCGATTCGTACGTAAGTCCGTTCGGCGTTCTCTCCGACTAAACCTCGCTAAATCTGGGATTCCAATTTACGTTTGCTGTGGATACGACTTGCGTGCGACCGAATTGTCACGTTGTCCCGAGTATGGAAAAGTAAAGGGTCCCAGGATGACTAATCGTTATCCACGGTTGGCGTTTGGTTGGGCTGCGTTTACGATGTTTGACTCGTTTGGGAATAAGATGACGCCAGCGAGGACCGCCCTGTTTTCCCCCCTTGGTAAGGGGGGACCGAAGGAGGATTCCTACCGGTGGCGCGACGGCGAGGGCAGCGAGACCGATCGCAAGATCGCCCTGGTCCACATGCAGGCGAAAGACGACGACCCCCTTGCTCGGGAGGTTTTTGCAGGCCGACACGCTCCTCATGGCCAGCCTGACGACGGAGGGCGGGACAAAACATCCATCGTGTTACACCGCAAGACTTCCGCCTCGTCACGGATCCGGTTACCCCCCTGTATTGCACCTTCTAAAGGGGGGACAAAATCGGTAGTGGTTCGGATGATCGAACGTGTCTTTCCCTTCTCTTGGTGATTGCGTAACATGGATGTCAGCAACGCTGGGATAATTTCCATGGTCGCCGGTCGAAGCCGTTGTGGTTGGTGCGGGCGAGCTTGTAGGTGCGTGACGAACAAAGGGGTTGACGATGACGAGCAAACGGGCGACCGCGACTCAAATGATTTCGAGTGAGCGAGTCAGTGCGATCATTCGCACGGATGATCAGGTGCTTGCCGCGGACGCCATGCAGGCTGCGGTCGAGGGCGGAATGAGAATCGTGGAGTTCACATGCACGACTCCCGGCGTGTTCGAGTTGATCTCGCAATTTGCACGGCGCGACGGCGTGCTGGTGGGGGCCGGGACCGTGATGACCGTCGAGCTTGCCTCCCAGGCTGTCGCTGCCGGTGCCGGTTTTCTCGTTTCTCCGATCACAGACCTGTCCGTGATTGATGCGGCGCACGAGCTCGACGTGGCTTGCATTCCGGGGGCTTATACACCCACCGAGATGGAAACCGCGCACAGGGCCGGAGCAGATTTTATCAAAGTCTTTCCCGCGCCGGCGGGAGGAGTCGGATTCATTCGATCGCTTCGCGGCCCACTTCCACATCACAGGCTGTTTCCGACTGCCGGTCCGACACCGGAGAACTTTCTTGAATACCTCGACGCAGGCTGTGCGGGCGTCGGTTTTGTCCGCAGCTTGTTTGCCCCCGAGGATCTCGTGGCCAAGCGCTTTGACGCGATACGCCTGCGGGCGTCCGGTATTATTGAGCGTGTTGCCGCGTGGCGAGCAAATCGGTCCCCTGATTGATTGCTTTTTTTCCGTGCACGTCCGAAATCCCGACGGGAATTCGATGATCCTTAAGTTCAAGTCCACTGCGACCGACGTTGGGTTGGGACCAGGCTTGCCCGGGGTGCGCTGATGCGCGCGGCAAGGGCACCTGGGACCGATAAGGAACAGCGCGGATGCGAGACGAACGAAGAGCTTCGCTGGTCAAGCGGTGCAAGTATGTTTCCACGATCATTGTCTTCCAGGCGGCGTGTCTTGGGGTCGGTTTGTGGATGCAACACCAGTTTCTTCGTTCCTCCGCCCGGGAGGCTGCGCTTGATGCTGCATGGACCGGGCTTACCTCTGATGGGGTTAGGATGGCGGCGAGGCTACGGAATGGGTCTCAAAATGCGCGCGACGACGACGTTGACAGTCGTTTTGCAAAGCTGACGGCTGGTGAGACCGTACCGGACGGACAACGCGAAACCGTATTGCTCGTTGATGCTCAACGAAGGGTCGTTGCCGGTCTGCCGGGGCGACAGGCGAATCCCGGGGGAATCCAATACGGCGATCATATCGATTGGACTCCCGCCGGCGAAGCGGAGAACGATGCGAAAGCGACTTCTCGTGGGCTGGTAACAATTCGAGAGAATCAGTACATCGCCGTTACGGTGCCGGTGGGGCGAAGCGGGCGGCAGGTCATGATACTTCGTCTCACTGCGCCGATTGTATCCTCGGCGGACACAATCCTCGCGCCGCTTCCGGTGGTATCGGGGCTGACATTTGTCTGGACTTGCGCACTGCTGGGCGTCGCGGCGTACATGGTTTTCTCCAGATTCCACGATGACGCGGAACGGTTGCGAATTCGGTCGAACGCCGAGAGTTTGCGGCAGCGTCAGAATCTGGTGCGGACGCGCGACGCCGTTGTGTTTGGTCTTGCGAAACTCGCGGATTCGCGCGACCCCGAGACCGGAGACCACCTTGAACGAATGTCTCTTTACACGGCGATGCTGGCGTCGGCGCTACGGCATCATCCCCACTATGCGTCCGAGGTTACGCCATCCTTTATCCGTTTGATCGAGATCAGCTCGGTCCTCCACGACATCGGAAAGGTAGGCATTGAAGACCGAATCCTGCTCAAAAAGGGACCGCTGACAGCGCAGGAGCGGCGCACCATGCAAACGCACACCGTGATCGGCGGGGAATGTCTTCAAGGGATCGAGAGGCGTCTGGGCAACTCCAACTTTCTGCAAATGGCCCGCGAGATTGCGCTGACTCACCACGAAAAGTGGGACGGTACCGGGTATCCAAAGGGGCTTCGGGGTGAGCAGATACCGCTTTCGGCGCGCATTGTTGCGATTGCGGATGTCTACGACGCGCTTTCCTCGCGGCGCGTGTACAAGCAAGCACTTCCCCATCGTCAGTGTATGGAGATTATTCGAGGCTCGTTTGGGACGCATTTCGATCCGAACTTGCTCGACGTGTGGTTGGCCGTCGCTCCGAGATTTGCAGAAGTAGCGATGCGTTACTCCGCGCAGGAACCCTCGGGGTCGAATGAGAATCACTGCGTGACCGCTCCCACGAACCCGCCAGAGGTGATCGGTAATGATCGCGTCACACGGTCGACCGGCGGCGAACCGGTTTTCGCCGGCGCGATCTCCTCCCCGGGTGCGGCAGCGAGCGAAGCGGTGCAAGCGGACGAGGGTTTTGACGAATCATGTTGACCGATCGTTATCTCGGATGAAAGGATTGGGAGTAAACGTTGATGAGTACGGATCTTGCGCATAGTAAACTCAAATCCGAACGGATGACGTTCGAGCTGATGCTCTTGGTCGTCTCCATTGGTATGACCTATCTGGTTTATCGAATGGGCGGATACAAAATGGTGGCGCTCAATTTGTTTTATCTTCCGATCGTACTGAGCGGATACTACCTTGGGCGAACGAGCGCCGGCATCTTGGCCTTGTTCTGTACGCTTTCCGTCACCGTCGCTGCCACCGTGCACTCGGGAGGTTTTGCCGCGTACAACTCGCCGATCATGGTGGGGCTTGCGTTGACCGTGTGGGCATCGGTGCTGGGGTTGACGGCGATTCTGGTCGGTACGCTTTGTGATGAACGTGCCAAGAAGGTGGACGAGCTTCACCAGGCTTACGTGGGCGTTGTCGAGGTGTTGTCCAGGTATTTACAGAGCGGCGACCGACGAATCAAAGCACGCTGCGTTCGCATTGCGGAGATTTGCCAGGATGTTGCCGCGACGATGCGCCTGTCCCGCAAAGAGATTGACGACATCCGTGTCGCTGCGCTTCTTCACGATCTGGGAAACCTTGAGATCACAACCAAAATGCTTACGCGAGCCGTGGATACGCTCGAGACAGGCCCAGTATCCGAAAAGCACACGTTCATGGGGACCGATCTTGTTCATTCGCTGAGTGGGGTACTGCAGGACGCGTTTCCATTGATCGTGGGCGAGGAGCTTGAAGTCGACAGTTCATTTGAACAGAGCGGTCAAGGTGGCCCCAGGGTTGCTCCCATGGGAAACAGAATTATCAAAACGGTTCGTGCGTATGACCACCTCGTTGTTTCCGACGCGGGAACGTCCTGTAAAACACCAAGCGAGGCGATTGCAACCCTTCGCCGCGACGGCACCGCCTATGACAAGGAAGTCCTCGACGTGCTTGATGTACTCTATGGCCATGTCCCCACCAAAAGGCCGGACCAAGCGGTGGTTGGTGTGTCGTGATTAGCGGACCCGGGGACTTGCAAACCTTTGCAATCACTTTTCCGATACATCCCCAGGAAAGATGAGAGGGGGTTTCGCGCGGGTGCGGCGCATACCTTGCGATCACCATGATTCTCTACAGGCGATTCGATGAGCAATTTATTGCACGCATGTCTATACAACGCTGAGCCGGAGTCGTCTTCGCGGTTGACGGCGCACATTTCTGATCTGAACTTCGTTCGGTTGGCTACGGAGGTAAGTTGCCCGCAGCAACTCGCGGATGCACTCTCCTCGCGAGAGATCAATCTGGTGTTTTTTCATCTTGATCCCGACCCGCAAGAGGTCGTGTCCGTGATCGAGCAGGTTTCGACCCGCTTTCCCGAACTGGCACTGATCGCGCTAAGTCATGAAGGCGGACCTGATGCGATCTTGGCACCGATGCGCGCGGGATGTGACCAATTTGTTTGCGAACCGATCGATCAAACGGATCTTGCCAATGCCGTGGCGCGCGTGGCCAGCAGACGCCTTGCTTCAGAAACGAAAAGCCGGTGCGTCAGCGTCATCGGATCGAGCGGCGGCGCGGGGGCCACGACCATCGCGTGCAATCTGGCCATGGAAATCGGAAATCTTACCGAGCGAGCCTGCGCCCTGGTTGATTTGGACCTGCAGTTCGGCGACGTCGCGTTAAACTTCGACTGCGATCCCAAGTACAGCATTTTTGATCTCGCCGATTCGGGGTCGGCGCTGGACAAAACGGTTCTGGAATCAACGATGCACGTGTTGCCGTGCAACGTTTCGGTTCTCGCTCGCCCTGTTTGCATCGAGGAGTGCGAGGCGATCACGCCGGACCTGATCCACGAAATGCTCGAACGCATGACCGAAGTATTCGAGAACATTGTCGTTGACCTTTCGCAACAACTCGAACCCAGGTCGATCGCGGTTCTCGGGCAATCGGATCTTGTCATCATCGTGTGCCAGCTCTTGGTTCCCAGCATTCGAAACGCAAGACGCTTGTACGACCGATTGATGAGTCTTGGGATTCCGGATGAACGGATCGAGTTCGTCGTGAACCGGGGCGGCGGTCGATCGGGGCGCCTTACCGTCAAGGACATCGAGGAGACGATCCGTAAACCGGTCTTGGCCACGGTTCCCAATGACTTCGAGTTCGTCGCCCGATCGATTGATGTCGGTCGCCCCATTGCGGCACTCGATCGCAATAGCCCGGTACGTGCGGCCATTCGCCAAACCGCTCGAAAGATTCTGGGCGTGAAAAACGGTTGCGAAGATTCAAAGACCGAGTACTCAAAGAGTCTCCTGGGGCGATTGTTTTCAAAGTAGGCAACAGCTCCAGGTCGCTTCGCCGTTCCCGCACGTCTCCATTCGACGCCGTGGTGCCACTTCTCGTCGTTTCGCACGATCGACAACGAGCAGCGACCTTGCGCTGAACCCGACAAAAAATGACAGGGCGCCGTTTCGGAAACGCGCACCGATCGACAAGGGGCCGATGGTCCGAGTTTGATCGAACATTGGTAGGGCGATAGAATGCCCGGGAGCTACGCGGCGGCCGCCCGTAGGTCGGTTCGCGCGAGGCGCGTGGCGGGTTGCCCGTCGGAAGGGAGCAGCGATGGAACGCACGAAGCTCTGGAAGAGAGTTGGTAACTGGTTGAAACCGGTCTCCGGTCGATCGGGGAACTCCACGGATGAACCGCGGGTTTCAAGCGCGGCGGTGCCCGAGGTGGATGGCGAAGTTGCGTCTCGGACGAACGGCGGTTCATCGCTTTTCCGTCGATCGCGTGCAAACCCTCAACTCGAACGACTTGAGGCGCAATACACGCGCGTCGTCGACTTGATCGGGTCGGTGCAGACGCATTTGGGTCAGCAGCGGGAGCGGGCGGAGCGCATGGCTGATTCGCTTGACCGCCTTGCGCAAAGTCTATCTTACCTTCCCGATGCCTCGCGCAATCAGCTCGAGGCGCTAGCGGGCATCAAGGATCAACTCGCCAGCGACGGCGCCGGTCTTCGCCGTTTGGAAGAGAGCATCGCTCAACTACCGCAGATTGCGGATGCTCAGCGTGAGACGATGGTGGCGATTGCGGGTCATCTTGAAACGTCGCGCGAAACGACCGCGAAGGTCGTCGGGGCACTCGATGGGTTTCAAGAGAGCATGGCGCACGTTGGTGAAGCGACCAGTGCGACCGGTCGTGCGATTGAGAAGATTCGATGGGATCAGGCGGCACGCGATGAGCGACTGACGGCGATTCTACAGCAGCAAACCAAACGATTCTCGACTTTTGCGACGGCGGCGTTCGTGTTGGCGGCGATTGCCACGGTGTCGGCGATTGTTGCGTTGTATCGATCGTAAGTGCGCACAACCCGCGTGGGCGATGCGAACTTACAGGGAGCAGACATCATGTCGGAAAGCGAAGTTTCGCCCAAGGAAACGATTGAAAAACTTCTGGCCGGAATGACCCAGCACGGTGCTTCGGATATGCACGTCAAGGTCGGATACGCACCCTATTACCGTATTGCGAAAACCCTGCGCCGGTTGGATATGGCGGCACCTCCCAGCGCCGATTTTGTTGAGAAGATGTTTTTGCCGATGATCTCCGACGAGCGACGTGCCGAGTTTGAGCGAAACGGTTCGTTGGATTTTTCGATTCGCGGGCGGTCGGGAGATCGCTATCGGATCAACATCTATCGGGCGACGGGTGATTTGAATGCCTCGGTTCGCCGGGTGCAAAGCGCCATCCCCAGTTTTGACGCGTTGCACCTCCCCTCTGTTTACAGCGACACGATCACTAAGACTCAGGAAGGGTTGGTCCTGGTGAGTGGGGTGACGGGATCGGGGAAAAGCAGCACGCTCGCAGCTCTTGTACAATACGTCAATGAGCATCGAAGTTGTCATATCGTGACCATTGAAGACCCCATTGAATACGTCTTCGAACCTGCCAGGTCGATTATTTCGCAGCGCGAAGTTGGTTTGGACGTTCCTGACTTTGCGGAGGCGTTGCGGTCGGTTGTTCGCCAGGACCCGGATGTCATTTTGATTGGAGAGCTTCGCGACAAGGAGACCATGATGGCTGCGCTCCAGGCGGCGGAGACGGGGCATCTTGTACTCGGTTCGCTGCATGTCGCCGATGCACAGCAAACTTTTGCACGCATCCTGGAGTTTTTCCCGCGCAACGAGCATTCCTTTGTTCGATCTTCGCTTGCCGTAAGTTTGCGGGCGATTCTCTGCCAAAAACTCGTTCCGGGAGTGGACGGGGGAACGCAGTTTCCCGCGACCGAGGTGCTCTTGAAAAACGCCACCGTTCGCGAAAAAATCATATCCGAACAGGATGGCGACCTCCCCGCGATCATTTCCCAAAGCGAGCAGGACGGGATGCGCTCGTTTACGATGTCGCTTGTGGAGCTAATCGAATCGGATTTGGTTCATTACGACACCGCGATGGAGTTCGCTCCCAATCGCGAAGCGCTCGCATCGGCGGTCAAGGGCATCAAGTCCGCCACGCAGTCGATCATCGGACGACGGTAGAAGTCGAGGTCTTTTTCAAGGCACGCTCGCGACGCTTCTTTGCCGGTGCTCAACCGGAAACCCTTGGAATGCCGGTTCGCGCTGCGCCTCGGTCGCAGACGGGTTCTTACTCGTTTTGCGAAACCTCGTGTTCGCCAAACGCTTCGGGCAGGTAGTCCAGCACGTCGGTGGCGGTCATGGATAGGCGCCCCAGCTCTTCCGAGGCAAAATCACCGGCGAGACCATGAAGATAGGTGCCCAGAATGGCTGCCTCGATGGGTTCCATCTTTTGCCCGATCAACCCCGCGATCAAACCCGTGAGCACGTCCCCCGTTCCGCCGGTGGCCATTCCTGCGTTTCCCGTTTCGTTCGTGTAAATGCGATCGCCGTTGGTCACGATGGTTTCTCGCCCCTTAAGTACGATCGTGCATCCATACCTATCCGTTAGCGACGTCGCCAGGTCGTGTCGCGCATCAGAAACAGACGTGGACGAAGCCTCTTGGACGTCGACCCCGAGCAGTCTCTTGGCCTCTCCAGGATGCGGTGTAAAAACAATTCGACGGGGGGAGCTCAGGTTCAATGAGTCGATCGTGGCCAGTTGATTCAAGGCGTCCGCGTCCACGACGATCGGTCCGCCGTAGCCCGCGAGAAACTCAGCGATGACCAGGGCATCGAGTGACGATCCCAGACCCGGGCCGATGGCGACCACGTCGGGCTTGAATCTGTCGACGCATTGCAAAAGATCGCGCGAGGACGTTGGTAAACTCTGCATCGTCGCGCAGGGGGCGAGAACACCCACCGAAACGCGCAATTCGTGTGGAACGACAAGCCTCACCAGTCCGGCCCCGGCGCGGAAAGCGGCGTTGGCTGCCAGGGCAGGCGCACCGATCATTACCGTATCGCCGTAACAACCACCAATGACGACGACTCTTCCAACTTGACCTTTGTGCGCATCGTCGGATCGCTTCGGCAGTTGCGCGATCTCACGCGTAACGATCAGATCCTCTGCCATAATCCTTATCAATCCCTAAAGCTGTTGAAACTTTCGATTGATTAGTGAAGCCGTATATCCAGCGCCGAAACCGTTATCAATGTTGACAACCGTCACGCCTGATGCACAGCTATTAAGCATCGCCAAAAGGGCCGCGAGTCCTTGAAAGCTCGCGCCGTAACCAACGCTGGTCGGTACTGCGATGACAGGGCAATCGACCAATCCACCGACGACACTGGCCAGCGCGCCTTCCATCCCAGCCACAACGATCGCCACGCTGGCTCGCTGGATCGCCGCCGATTGATCCAGCAGACGATGGATCCCGGCAACGCCGACATCGTAATACACCTCGGTGTTTTGATCCATGATCTCGGCGGTGATCCGTGCTTCCTCAGCCACGCGAAGATCGCTCGTACCCGCGGCGACGATTGCAATCGTTCCCGCAACTGGTTTGGCCTCAGCCTGTCGCAGTGTAATTGCACGAGCCGTGTCACTGTAAGCGCAGTTGGGGAAATCCCGTCGGATGCGATCGAAAACCTCCAACCCCGCCCGCGTGGCAAGGACGTTGCCTCCCACCGCGGCTCGCTTTTGGAAGATCGTTGCGATTTGCTCGGTCGATTTTCCCTCGCAGTAGATCACCTCGGGAAACCCACACCGGATCGTGCGGTGGTGGTCGATCTTGGCAAAACCAAGATCCTCAAACGGCAGCGACCGCAGTCGCACGATTGCATCGTCGATCGTTTCCTCGCCGGATTGAACCGAAAGAAGAAGTTTTCGAAGGGTCTTCTCGGTCATGGTTGATCAGTGTACGACTGTCCCAGAAATACGCCACCCGCCACTTGCCGCGGTTCACGCCCACCACGCCGCCCTCGACCATCCCGACGTGGAGCCATCACCAACCACGCGCTTACGAATTCGTATCGCACAGGCCGGTTCGCACTAAGACGCGTGTGGGAAGGCATCCAAGCCAAGGTCGGCGGTGTGTCCGCGCATGAGGTTGTAGTATCCCAACGCAGCGATCATGGCCGCGTTGTCGGTACAATACACCGTTTTCGCGGCGTGGAACCCCAATCCGCGATGGCGACATTGCGTTTCAAGAGAGCATCGCAGATTTGCGTTGGCTGCAACGCCTCCACCCAGGACGACCGTTGAGAGTCGCGTTTTCGCCACCGCCAGCATCGTCTTTTTGACGAGCACGTCGACGACCGCCTGCTGAAAGCTCGCCGCGATATCACTGATTTGAGTGCGCGAGAGTTTTTCGAGTCCGCCGCTGGTATTGCCATGTCCGTGAACGTGATACAAGACGGCCGTTTTGATTCCGGAGAACGAAAAATCAAGCGAATCTCTGCTGAGCATCGTGCGTGGGAAATGAATCGCGCGGGGGTTTCCGTCCTTGGCTGCCCGTTCGATCTCCGGTCCGCCCGGATATGGCAGTCCAAGGATCGATGCTACCTTGTCGAACGCCTCGCCCGCCGCGTCGTCGGTGGTTGCTCCCAGCGGCTCAACGCACGTCGGTCTCTCGATACGGAAAAGGGAAGTGTGCCCACCTGAGACAATCAGCCCAACCGCAGGCCAGGGGGAGGCAGGAAGACCGATCCCGGCACTGATCGCGTGCGCGCGAATATGGTCCACGGCGACCAGTGGTTTCCGCCATGCCCAACTGAGCGTTTTGGCCGCCGTGACGCCGATGAGAAGCGCCCCGACCAGACCGGGTCGGTTGGTGACGGCAATCGCGTCGATATCCTCTTTCGTGGATTTCGCGACGGACATTGCCTCTTCGATGGTCGCATCGATTCGCTCAATATGCGCCCGCGACGCGATTTCCGGGACGACCCCGCCATATTTCTTATGCAGATCGACCTGGGACGAGACGATGTTGCTGCGCACTACCATCCCGTCATCCACGACCGCGGCGGAAGTTTCGTCGCACGACGTTTCTATGCCAAGTATCGTTGTCATCTGACAATCTTCGGTAGACTGCTTTTGAGTAACCGAAAACATCCTTATCCGCGGGCTCATTGTAGCGGAATGATGAGTACGTCGCGGGTCCGCGTCAAGTTAAGGGGTAAAGACAAAGGCCCTCCATTGGGGTTCAATGGGTTTTTTTAAGAACCGAGGTCCATTGAGCCAAGGAGGGCCGACATGGATGGTAACACAATCGCACAGG
>Ga0114931_10000077_pt1 | contig 98008 bp, 80 predicted proteins | sample 2SBtaG_FD_89579 | JGI IMG/M metagenome (GOLD analysis project Ga0114931, IMG submission 89579) | Deep subsurface microbial communities from Kolumbo volcano to uncover new lineages of life (NeLLi) - 2SBTROV14_V59a metaG | ecosystem: Environmental > Aquatic > Marine > Volcanic | place: Kolumbo...
GGCGTACGAAGCGGCGTGGTAACGATCGCGGGAGCTCTCGTGCTGTTGACGATATCTCAGGGGCCGGTTCAGGCTCTTCTGGGAAAGAAAGTGGGAGCCACCGTGGCTTCATTGCAGGAGGTAAGATTCAGTCAGCGAGATCAGGATACGCTGGAGCGGGGATATTACGAATCACTTCTCGAACCCCACAATTTTACAGCAGCACTCTGGCAGGTTCAGGTTAATCGGCCGAAGGGATGGGACAAGACAATTGTTGAAGCAGGAGCGGCCCGCAGAACGAACAACTTGCTTCGGTATGAACTACTTCCCTCCATTCAAGTCAATTTTAGACACGCATTACTTAGTACGAATCAATGGGGCATGCGAGACAAAGAGTATTTATTGAAAAAGCCTCCTAATACTTATCGTATGGCCGTTCTCGGTGCTTCTGATGAAATGGGTTGGGGCGTTGCAGACGATGATGTTTTTGATTCACGCGTCGAAAAACGATTGAATGCCGAGCAGACGGGACAACATTTCGAAATACTCAATTTCGCCGTATCCGGCTATGCGCTTCTTCAGAATGTTGTACAGACGGAAGGGCGTGTGCTCGCATTCAAGCCGGATGCCATCCTTTATATGGCACATGCCAATTACGCGGAGCGGCTCCTAGATACGTTTTCTAGGACGCTTGTAGAAGGCGGCAAGATTTCATACGACTCGCTTCGTTCAGTGGGGCGACGGGCGGGTGTGGTACCCGGAATGGATAAAACCGAAGCCGAGCGTCGGCTAAAGCCATTTGTAGATGAGATCATAGAGTGGGGATACAAACGCATTGTAATGGATTGCCGGAATAAAGGGACGCTGCCGGTTTGGATTTATCTTCCGAGAACCTATGATACCAAGAACGATTTACGAGTTATTCAAAGTCATCTTCGTGAACTTGCCAGGGAAGCGGGATTTGTAACGCTCAGCATGGACGACGCCTATATCGGACACGAGCAGCAGGCGCTTCAACTGGCCGCATGGGATAAACATCCCAATAGAAGAGCACATGGGTTATTGGCCGATCGACTTTTTGCCCTGTTGCTAAAAAATTCCGCTGTGCTTAATCTACCTTTAGATGCTGTTCCCGCGAGCCACCTATCGGGACAACCCGCTACTAAATAGGCGAGTCCCAAAAGTTGTCACGCGGTGATTTAGTATTCGCGCGCTCGGGTAAATATCTTCCAGCGCGTTTACGTCTTTCGAAAATCACTAGGAGGCCCTTTTATGTCCGTACAACCTGGCGAAATCAAAGCCGCTGTAAAAGACTATATCCTCGATGAGTTTCTTCCCGGTGAGGACCCCGAAGCCCTCACGACTGACACACCGCTGATTACCGGCGGCATTCTGGATTCCATTGCTACGGTTAAGCTTGTCGGCTTTCTCGAAGATCGTTTCGGGGTTCAGTTTCAGGCCCATGAGATGAGCGCAGACTTCCTCGATACGCTTGACGAGATCTCCGGCGTAGTAGAATCCAAACTCTGATTAGAATGCTGCATCATCTTCTTGAGCAGGCTGCTCGACGCTCACCCAAACATATTGCCATTGAAGATCCCGCTCGTGAAAAGACTATTTCCTATGCCGACCTCGATTCTGTTGCCGGGGAAATTCGAGACCGACTTAAGCAAGCCGGGGTAGCGACCGGGGACCGTGTCGGTCTCTATGTGCCGAAATCGATCGGGAGCGTTGCTGCGCTCTTCGGCACGCTCAAAGCCGGCGCGGCATACGTACCTGTCGATGCAAGTGCACCTGTGCAACGAAATGCCTTTATCTTCAAGGATTGTTCAGTTAGGGCCGTCCTTGTTGAGCAAAAGAAAGTCGCTGGCCTTCGTGCAGAGTATCAAGGTCAGGAACTGATGGAAGTCGCTCATATTGATGCGCTTGATTCGTACGGCGTTGATCTCGTGCTTCTCGCGGTGTCGCCTCAACCCATGATGGGGGACGCCGTCGACACCACGAACCTGGCTTATATCCTCTATACGTCGGGGTCCACTGGCAAGCCCAAGGGAGTTATGCATACCCATGCCAGTGCCCTGAGCTTTGTCGACTGGTGTTCAACCGTCTTCGAGCCCACGACTTCCGATAAGTTTTCGTCGCACGCGCCGTTTCACTTTGACCTTTCCATCCTCGACCTTTATGTGCCCATCAAGCACGGGGCGACGCTCGTATTGATTGGAGAAAGTCTGGGAAAACAGCCCGTGGCATTGGCCGAAACGATTGCCAGCACAGGCATTACCGCATGGTATTCCACGCCGTCCATCCTGCGCTTGCTCGTCGAATTCGGCAAGATGGAGCAGTACGACTACTCCGCGCTCCGGATCGTCAACTTCGCCGGGGAAGTGTTTCCGGTGAAACACCTTCGCACCCTCGCCGGCATCTGGCCACACCCCCGCTATTTCAACCTCTATGGCCCGACGGAAACCAATGTTTGCACCTATTTCGAGGTCAAGCTACCCGTCGACGAAGGCCGCACGGAACCCTATCCCATCGGGTGGGAATGTTCGGGTGATGATTGCCGGGTCGTGGATCTGGATTTTCAGCCGGTTTCGGCCGGCGAAGAAGGCGAACTTATCGTTCACGGCGGCTCGGTGATGCGCGGGTACTGGAACCTTCCGGATCGCAATGCCGGGGCCTTTGTCGTAGACGAGGAGGGCAAAGCCTGGTATAAAACCGGCGATGTCGTGCGGGATGCCGGCGACGGATGCTATCTCTTCGTCGGGCGGCGCGACCGGATGGTCAAGCGGCGGGGCTATCGCGTCGAACTCGGCGAGATCGAATCGGCGCTTTACCGGCATGAGGCGATTACGGAGGCAGCCGTCGTGGCATTGCCCGACGAGCAAAACGGCGTACTCATCAAGGCCTTCGCAAACTGGAACACGGAGGGGAAACCATCGCTCATTCGCATGAAGCAGTTTTGTGCGAAGAACCTGCCGCTTTATATGATTCCGGACCGGTTCTCCTTTCTTGATACGCTGCCCAAAACCTCGACGGACAAAATTGATTACCAGCGCCTGAAGACGATGGCCTGAGTCTTTCGGCTGCGGATTTGTCGATTTCGCCCGTGGTCGCTCCCCTAATTATCATCCACCGATCCCTTTCACCATGGACTTTAACCTCACCGACGATCAGCGTATTTTTCGCACCGAAATCGTTCGATTTGCCCGCAAGGAACTCAACAGCGGCGCCATCGAGCGTGATCGAGATCAGGAGTTTCCGCATGATCTTTGGCTGAAATGCGGCGAGATGGGATTACAAGGACTGCCGGTGCCGGAAGCCGACGGCGGCATCGGTCTGGATCCGCTCTCGACGGCGTTGGCCCTCGAAGCGCTCGGCTACGGCTGTGAGGATGGCGGGTTGGCCTTTTCCATCTGTGCCCATTTGCTCGCCTGCGTGGTCCCCATCGCGAACCATGCTTCGGAGGAACAAAAGCAAAAATATCTACCGCATCTATGTGACGGCACCATGATCGCCGTCAATGCCATGTCGGAGCCGGGGTCGGGCTCGGACGCCTATGCCATGAAGACCCGCGCCGTGCCCGACGGAGACGGTTACCGTATCAACGGCACAAAGATCTGGAGCACGAATGGCCCCGTCGCCGACCTCGCGGTGGTTTACGCCGTCACGGATGCGGAGAAGGGGTACTATGGCGGCATTTCCATCTTCCTTGTTGAGAAGGGCACACCGGGATTTGCGCCCGGACAGAAATTTGAGAAGATGGGGCTGCGGACGTCGCCCATCGGAGAGATTGTCCTCGACGATGTATGGGTACCGGCGTCGGCCATGCTTGGCAGCGAGGGTGCCGGCACGCTCATCTTCACGCAGTCGATGGAATGAGAGCGCGTGTGCATCGGGGCCATGCATTGCGGCACCATGCAGCGGCTCATGGAGAAGGCAATCAAATATGCGCGGACGCGCGAGGCCTTCGATCAGAAAATCTCGAAATATCAGGCGGTCTCGCACAAAATCACCGACATGAAGATCCGGCTCGAAGCGGCGAAATTGCTAGCGTACAAAGCGGCTACCCGCCTCGACCAGGCCCGCGACGTCGCCATCGACGCGTCGATGACGAAGATTTTCATCAGTGAGGCGCTTCTTCAGACGGCGCTCGATACCGTTCAGATTTTCGGCGGAAACGGCTTCACGACCGACTATGAGGTGGAGCGCACGCTCCGGGATGCCGTGGGCGGTAAGATCTATTCCGGAACGAACGAGGTTCAACGTAATATTCTGGCGAAATGGCTGGGGCTGTGATTTGCCGCCCGAGTGCCCTCACGACGTTCGATTTCGGGCCGGTACTGCTGCGGGCGCACCTTCACGGATGTCTTCGTCTTCGAGCGTAATGCGGGCGTCTGTGGTGCCGGTCTGTGCCTGGGCCGTTGCCGATTTCGGTGGAGACAGTATTTTTTCCAGTCGCCCGAGGAGTTTCTTGCCTGTCTTAATGCGCTTGCCCGTATAGGCGTTGAATCCGAAATGGATCAGGCAATAGACGACCATGGCGGAGAGCAGTGCGATGGCGCCCGTTACGGCGGCGGGAGAGGCTGAATTCGCGGCAACGATCATCCCGAGCAATCCCGCCTGCACGACCCAGATGGCGCGTGCGAATCGCCGGGCGGGCGGCAGCTTCGCGAAATCGCCGAAGATGCGGATACGGGTTTGTCCCTCCTCGGGGGCGAGCGTTACCTGATATTGCACCCGCCGGCCCGCATGGGTCCATTCATACGACTGACCCACACGGCCCGAAGTGCCGACACAGCCGAGCGCCGCGCCGATCTCGGCGGCGATCTTCGGCCAGACGTCAGTGGTGATCTCGCCCGGTACCAGCCGCTCCAGCTGCATCTTGTCGTCGATGGCCCATATGGATGCCCCCTCGCCAAAATCACCCTCTTTGCTCAACTCAGAAGCAGCCGCCACTACGAGATGCGGATCGAGGCCCGTGTCAGCCGCAATCTGTCTCAATTCAGCGAGCGTCAACCCGTCGGATGGCTCGCTGCCGCGCTCGATTTCCATTTCTCCGGCACGCTTGAGGATCGCGCTGATTTCCTTATTGGTGTACAGACGTTCGTCGGGCATATTCTTATCATGATTGAGTAGCGGTACTGTGGTGTCCCGGATGCGGCGCAATTAACTTACCGCTCGCGCTTATACGCCGCAAGGCACACCTGTTCATCCCGAGAAATCAGGTTCACGCTTGAATCCATCCTACCATGGGACCACGAAGCCCGCACATTCTCGGCATCGATGACGCACCCTTCGACAAGCATCAAACGACGCCGGTGCCGGTCGTCGGCGTCATGATGGAAGGCGCGACGCTCGTCGAAGGGGTCGCCATTGGGGCGTTTCCCGTCGATGGAGCGGACGCGACCGGATTTCTGGCCGAATGGGTGGCGGGGCAGCGGTGGCACGCGTCTCTTCAGGCGGTCATCATCGGGGGGATCACCATAGCCGGGCTCGGCCTTGTGGATGTACCGGCCCTGTCCGAGTCCGTCAGGGTGCCCGTCATCGCCGTAACCCGGCAGGATACAGCCGGTAGCACGCTCTCGGATGCATTGCGAAAGGCAGGTTTGCAGGCCCGGCTTCCCATCTTGCGTCGCGCCACTGCCGCTCGGCCGATCGACGAGGGATTGTACGTGTCATGGGCGGGCGGGTCGTTCGAGGAGGTCGCGCGGCTCGTTCGGGCATCGTGTGCGAAAGCGCGGGTGCCGGAGCCGCTTCGTATCGCCCATCTGATCGGCACCGCGCTCGTCAGCGGCGCGTCGCGGGGGCGGGTATGACGAACGTTGAACGAATACTCGGGAATCGTTCGGACTCATATCCGCTGGCACGGTGGACGAATGCCGCCTTCGTACGACGGTGCCTCGTCGCCAAAGGGCTGCAATTAGTGTCTGTTGATGCGCTCAGCATTGCCTTCCTGCGGACCGCCCGTGCGCTGATAAATTACGGGTGCCCTGGAGACGCGCCTTCGGAAGCCTTTTTCGTGCCGGGGCGAATCGAGGTGCTCGGAAAGCACACCGACTATGCCGGCGGGAAAAGCATCGTTTGTGCTGTACAACGAGGATTTTGCTTCATTGCTGTGCAAAGTTTGAATCGGAATTTTGTAGTATTGGACGCGGAAACAGGCGAACACCTTCATCTTATTACCAATGGCAATATTGTAGGCCAGGGTTTGCGGTGGTCAACATATCCGCAGACCGTGGTGCGTCGCGCGACGAAAAATTTCGGACCGGATCTCCGGGGAGGAGTCGTGGCCTTTTATAGTAATCTCGAGGGGGCCGCCGGGATGAGCAGTTCCAGTGCATTCATAACCGGCCTTTTCCTTTCCCTCTCAGCTATCAATGCCCTTGATGAGCACCCCGCATATCGGGCAAATATTGCGGATCGTGAGGGGCTGGCACACTATCTGGGAGCGATGGAGGGGGGCCGTCTCTTTCGCGACCTCGCCGGAGACGCGGGCGTTGGCACCTCCGGCGGGAGCGAAGATCATGCGGCCATTCTCTGTTCGAAGCCGGGCGTGCTACGGTGCTTTTCCTATCTGCCCGTGCATCTCGAAGCAACGATGTCGATGCCGTTTGGATACGTCTTCGTAGTGGCAACAAGCGGCGTCAAAGCCCGGAAGACCGGCGCTGCACGTAACCGATACAACCGTGCGGCCCATATTGCTGCGCATGTGGCGGCGGTCTGGCGCGAAGCCACCACGAGCCACGCCACTACAATGGGTGAAATGGTGCGTGACCCAGCCTTTAGTCCGGAGCGGGTCCGAGAGATCCTCCGCAAGAATAACGATGCCTCATTCGCTTCAGAAGACTGCCTTGATCGATTCGAGCATTTCTACTATGAAAACGAGCGTGTGCTGCCCGGCGCCGTGTCAGCATTGAAATGTGAGGATCTTAATTCCTTTGGCCGGTGGGTGGAAGAATCGCAAGAAGGTGCGGAGCGACTCCTCAAGAATCAAGAGCCCGAGACGGCGTTTCTGGCGCGGTCGGCGTGCGAAAACGGGGCGGTAGCCGCGTCGGCCTTCGGAGCCGGCTTTGGCGGTGCGGTATGGGCCATGATATCCGAGGACGGCGCGGCCGGCTTTCTCGAGGCCTGGCGCACAGCCTATACCGGCGCATTTCCGCGACGCCGACGCCGGGCGAAGTTTTTCGTGGAGAAGCCTGGACCGGCCGCCTTTCGCCTGGGCACTCACTGAGCAATAGCGCGAGATGCGCTTCAACCTGCCTGTACGAACCGTATGGGACACCGGGGAATCGGACAGACATCTCTTTCTCGTTAGTCAAGCCCGCGTTCCCGTGTAATCCCTCGACGATGTCATGAAGCGGACGCACGCTTGTTTTGGCAGGGTGCCCAACTTGGTGCAGACCCTGGCTAGTGACCGGGATTTTTGTCACACAATCACTGACTTCCCCATCCAGTCACTCGGTCCCAGCCGCATCGACTGGGCCTTCAAGGAACTCATCATCCTCAAGACGCGCCGTGTCTTCTAATGCTATTACAGCTGTGGTGGGCATGAGCAGCTCGCTATGAAACTTGGCGTTTCGGTGGAGAAGATGTGGGATTTCGCCCATTGTCTCTGGCTGGCAAGCCCGCTTTTCAGCGATGCAGAACGTGCCGTCCTCGAGCTTGCGCAACAGAATGGGACGGGCGCGAGCGATGTTACGGAGGCGTTGCGGTCGCTTCTGCACAAGCATTGGGACGATGGACAACTTTTGGAGATCACGGCAGTGATCACCACATTTATCATGATCGGGCGCGTTGGCGACAGCCTCGGCACTGTGGACCCAGTCTATTTTAAGCGCCCGGTGGGGATTGCCGCATAGCGTCCGTTTTTCGCGCGATGATGGCGAGATGTCCGCGTGATGATGTGTCATCAACGTCCCAGGTAAGCACCTCGAATCCGGCCGCTTCGAGGAGTGCCCGGTTCTTCTTGGGTCGGTAGCCGCTATAGAAAAAGTCGTGGCCGAGCACGGGGGAAGTGCCTTCCCAATCCGAGCCGCCAAGTGAGAGAAGTAGCACACCGCCCGGATTTAGCCAACCCGCCAAGCGGGCGAATATGGCCGCGTGTGTTTCGCGGGGGATATGAAACACGCTGTCCCACGTGACGATCCCGTCAAATATCCGGGGAAGGGCTGCAGTGACGAGATCGCCATGAATCAGCTCAGCATCCGGTATTACCGAACGGGCGATGCCGAGCATCGCGCGGGAGATATCGAGGGCGGTGATGCGGTAGCCGGCATTCAGTAATTGTCGTGCGATAGGCCGCCCGGTCCCGCACCCGCATCGAGGATGATGGCGCCTTCGGGGAGGAACGTCATCCACGCTTCCAGATAAGGCAGTGCCGCGGACGTTCGGGGAGTTGCGTGCCATTCCTCTGCAATGCGGTCGTAGGGTGTCTCCATTTGCACAACCGGCTACAGTTGGGAAATCGGTCACACGAGAAGGCATCGTCAAGACGAAGCACCGATGTGTACCATGACCATGCTATTCATCCATAATAATACGAAAAACAGTGTATCGAATAGTCTGATAATCAGAGTTCAGCCATAAAATGGCCAAATTTGTCATTGTTCAATTGATCCGGTATCATCCTGATTGTAAGTCCATCATTCACAATACGAGGAGGTACTAAGATTATGCAGATTGGTATCATTGATTTACTTGGGAAAGATCCACCTCAGAATGGATATTCGCGTGTGATGAGAGCGAATAATACCAGTATCATGGCGCAGGTCATCGGTGTGTGGTGCGAGGAAGAGGGGCATGACGTGAGCATGGCCTATTATTCAGGGCCCGATTTGCTGGCCGGTGGGCTCCCGCATGACGTCGAGATGGTCTTTTTCAGTGCATTCTCGCAGGCTTCTTTGGTCGCCTATGCCCTGAGTAATTACTTTCGTAGCAAGGGCATAGTGACGGTTCTTGGTGGGCCTCACGCGCGCTCCTACCCGGAAGACGCGCAAAAATATTTCGACTATGTCGTGGGCTATTGCGACAAGCCGCTCCTTTGCGACATACTCGAAGAGCATGCCCAGCACCGTCCGCTCGGACAATACCTTGCCGCCAACAAGCAACCTGCCAGCCTTCCCGGTTTGCGTCAGCGATGGAAATTTCTCCGGCCGGCTATGGAAATGGCCAAGATCGTACGGCTCGTGCCGATGATCGGCAGTCTCGGGTGCCCGTATTCGTGCAGCTTTTGTATTGATGCGGTGGTACCTTACCAGCCGCTCGACTTTGAGAGCCTCAAGGACGACCTCCATTTCTTTCAGGAGTTAAAACTCCCGCGTTCGCTCGTCGCATGGCACGATCCCAATTTCGGCATCCGTTTCGACGATTATCTCGGTGTGATCGAAGAGGCGGTACCTCCGGGTTCGGTTTCTTTTATCGGCGAGACCTCGCTGGCTCTGCTAAAAGAGGAAAACCTCAAGCGCCTTAAGCGCAATCGCTTCACCGCCATTGCACCCGGCATTGAGTCGTGGTACGACATCGGAGACAAGTCGCGGATGCGGTCGACGAAGGGGATTGAAAAGGTGGAACGCGTCGCGGAGCACATCAATATGGTGAATCGGTACGTACCGTATGTGCAGGGTAATTTGATCTTCGGATTGGACGGCGATGAGGGGCCCGAGCCGTTCGCTCTCACTAAACGGTTCGTCGATCTTGCCCCTGGCATCTATCCGCACCTGGCATTACTCTCGTCCTTCGGCCGTAATGCCAAGTTAAACCTACAATATCAGCGCGAGGATCGGGTTATCCCTGTTCCGTTTCATTTCCTCGACCTTATCAAGTCGATGAACGTGAAGCCGAAGAATTATTCATGGCCGGATTTTTACGACCGCGTCATCGATACTTTTCAATATGCCTTTTCTCGCCGTGCCATCGCCAGACGCTTTATCGCGAGCAACGGAGTCATGCCGCGATTCGAGCAGATGTTTCGAGGAATGTCCTCGGAGCGGGGCAACCGGATCGCCAATCTCTGCCGCGTACGTCAATGGCTCGAAGAACCAGCCTTTCGCGCCTTTTTCGAGGGCGAGACCACGGAGGTGCCGGTGCAGTTCTCGGAGAAGATCAAACGGCATCTCGGTCCACTGTGGAAGTGGCTCCCCGACGGTGCGCTTGAGCATGACCCGAATGCCTACCTCCACTCCGGCATGGAACACCCGGTCCCGACGATGGCGATGGCGTAGAATAAACTAAGCCTGTCCTGTGTCCGAACGGGCCGGCGATTCACGCCCCCGAGCTGCCTTCGTCGGCTCCCGTGACCATCAGCTCGACGAACGAATTGAGGAGCAATCTCACTGGTAAGGAATTGCCTTATCTCATAGGAGAGATCTCTCCACTTGCGATTGCTCGGTCGAGATGTCGTGGCGTTTTTTGAAGATGCTCCGGCCGAGGCCCTTGGCCAACGGCCCGGACGAATAGAGAATGCCGATTGACGAATATCGAATTACGAAGTGATTAGCCGCCGGCTACCGGCCACAAGCGAAAAGTCCTATATCAAACATTGATCGGTGATCCGTAGGCGACCCGCGTGGCTTCCATGATGGCTTCCGAGAGCGTCGGGTGCGGGTGGATGGCCTCCATGATTTCATGCGCGGTCGTTTCGAGTGTCCGTGCCGCCACGATCTCGGCGATGAGTTCGGTGGCGTCATATCCGATGATGTGGCACCCGAGGAGTTCACCGTATTTGGCGTCATAGATGACTTTCACGAAGCCCTGCGTATGGCCGAGGGCCGATGCCTTGCCCGAGGCCGAGAAGGGGAATTTGCCGACCTTCAGCGTATAACCCGCCTCCTTCGCCGCCTGCTCCGTGTAGCCGACGGAGGCAATCTGAGGCTGGCAATAGGTACATCCCGGGATATTATTCTTGTCCATCGGCTGCACATCTAGCCCGGCAATTTTTTCGACGCACAGGATGCCTTCATGACTGGCTTTGTGCGCGAGCCACGGCGGCCCGGCGACATCGCCGATGGCATATACGCCCGCGACACCGGTGCGTCCAAATTCGTCGATGACGATGGCACTCCGATCAGTTTTGATGCCAAGTGCTTCGAGGCCTAGGTTTTCGATATTGCCCATGACGCCTACCGCCGAGAGTACCTGGTCACATTCGATGACTTCCTTTCCCTTCTTCGTCTTTACCGTCACCTTGAGCGTCTTTGTCTTGGTATCTACGGACATGACCTGCGCGCTCGTCATCACACCGATCCCGGCTTTCTTGAAATTGCGGGCCAGTTCTTTCGAGACGTCTGCATCTTCGACGGGCACCACGCGGTCGAGCACCTCGACAATGGTCACCTCGGTACCCATGTGGTGGTAGAAGTACGCAAATTCGACGCCGATGGCCCCGGCACCGACGACCACGAGGCGCTTCGGCGGCGTGGTCTGAAGCATCGCTTCCTTGTACGTGATCACCTTGGCTCCATCGATGGGGAGCGGTGGAATCGTGCGGGCTCGCGCGCCTGTCGCGATGATGATATGATTAGCATCGACTGTGCGCTTCTCGCCGATTTTGTTGCCGTCCATGTCCTCGGACGGTTGAACGTCGATCTTGCCGCCGCCTTGCAGCGTTCCGTGCCCGAGAATCACGTCGATCTTGTTCTTCTTCATCAAGAACTGCACGCCCTTGTTCATCTTGTCGGCCACGCCGCGGCTTCGCAAGACGACCTTCTCGAACTCCGGTTTGGCGGTGCCGGTGAGGCCGTAGGCCTCGAAATGGGCGGCATACTCCATGAGTTCGGCGCTTTTCAGCAGCGCTTTCGTCGGAATACAACCGATGTTCAGGCAGACCCCGCCAAGCTTGTTCTTCTCGATGACGGCGGTTTTAAAGCCAAGTTGGCTGGCGCGAATGGCGGTTTCGTAGCCACCCGGGCCGGTACCGATGACGACGACATCATAATTTGCGGTAGCCATAATCTATCCTTGTGTTCCGGTGGATGCATCATTGGAGACGATCCTGCGAAAATACGCGCCGGGTCCGTCGTGTGCCAAGAGACACCACCCGGAGGTGGGAAAGCTTGTGTGAAAAAGGGCAAGAATGGGGACAATCGCTGAGGCTCGCCGATCGCATCTCGTGGCATGGGTCGCTCGCCGAGGGGTAAAGTTACGTCCGGCGGGGTCTCGGCCCGAAACGTATGGCGAGGCGTCTCAGTCTTCGCGTGAAAAGCGTGCTTCGACGTCGGCGATCTTTGCTACGCGCTTCTGGTGGCGGCCACCCTCGAAGCTGGTTTCGAGGAACGTCTGCACCATGCGTTTGCACACTTCAATGCCCATTGTACGGCTACCGAGCGTGAGGACATTCGCATCGTTGTGGGCACGAGCATTCCAGGCGGTGAACTCATTGTATGCACATGCCGCACGGATACCGGAAACCTTATTGCAAACCATCGCGGAGCCGATGCCGGCCCCGTCGATCATGATGCCAAAGTCGGCCTGCCCACCGCTGACGGCCCGAGCGACGGCAAAGGCGAAGTCGGGGTAATCGCACGCAGCTTCGGAGTCGGTGCCGAGGTCGAGGATGCGCCATCCGAGCCGGTCGATGAGTGTGGAAATGGTCTGTTTGTAGCCGAAGCCGCCATGGTCGCTACCGAGTGCGATGACATGCGTGGGTGTACGGGCCTCCGTGGGCGACGCCGGCACCGTTTCTGCGGAGGTCACAAATGTAAGGCCTCGGTCACGGGCGGTATCCAGTGCCAGTGCGGTGATGATCGTCTCCGGGGGGGTGTGAAGCGTATGTTCGCCACGGCGCAGGGCGTCGAGGACCTTTGATTCGGTGATCAGGATTTTTCGTGCCATGATGGCAAACTACGTGAGATGCCCCCTTGATTCAAGGTCAGACATTTGAAAGTGTGTGCGCGTGTGTGTCCATGTCACCGCTAGAAGGCATCTTGTATTTACCCAGTGGATCAAGAATTTTTGCACGGCGATAGAGGTGATGGGGACAAAGTGCTTCGCAACGGGAGGGGACGATGCCGATTTGGTATCTCTTCGGTTTACCCGGTTGATCATTCGATCATCCCGATAAGTCTTTTCAAGTCGACCGCCGAGTCTCATCCAGGATGGCAATCGATATCTCTGATAAACGACGGCGCGGCAATACTGTACTTGGTGTCGTGCCGGAATCTAGCTAAAAATAGACGTCTATTTTTTTATTACAAGAGAACCGAAGACATGCTAAACCCACTGATTTACGGAGCAAATCGAATTATATACACGCGTGGCGGTTCACATCCTCAGTACCCATATTCGGGGCGGAATGAACGATCAAATCGTCATCAGGAAAAAGAATTGCGTACGGTGGCTAACTCGACTTCAACATCCTCGTGTCCTACCCTTCGGGCCGCCTCACCGCTTCTGCAACCAAGGAATAGGGTCTACGGGTTTCCCATTTTTGAAAAGACCAAAAAAGATGCCCTCACCTTTCGGTTCAGCCTCAGTGCCGGATCGTCCAATAAGCTGCCCCGCAGTTACTTTCTGTCCCTCACCGATATTGATAATGGAAAAGTTGCCATAGACCGAATGATAAGCGCCGTGTTCAATGATCATGTATCGCCCAATGTCGGGCATGAAGTCGATGCTGCTCACGGTGCCGTCAAAAATGGTATGGACTTCGGCCATTGGTTCGGTGGCAATGAAAATGCCCGGGTTAGGGGTCGTGGTACCATAGACCGGGTGCACCTGATTTCCATAGGATTCGATGATTGTCCCCTGGGAAGGCCAAGGTAGTTTCCCCCGATTCTGTCGAAATGAACCCGATAATCTTGTGAAGGCCGCTTTATCTGAAGCACTTGCAGTCCGCTCTCGTCGAGATGCCTCCTCGGCAATGAGGGCGCCGATACGCGATTGTAATTGTTGGGCCAGTGATCGATTTTCCGAGATTTGCGCCTCCAACGTAGTGCGTTGCTTTCAAAGTTCAGCGATAACACGCCGACGCTGCTTTTTCTGAGCTGCGAGTTTATTCTGTTCAGCCTCCGCAGCTCGAAGCAAGAGTTTATTTCGAGCGACTTTTTCCTGAAGCAGGACTCGGCGTTCTTCCAATGCCTTACTGGCCGCCTCAATATTGTTTAGCTGATGACTTCGCTGTTCTGTAAATCGATGCAAATAGCGGACTCGGACTAGCATTTGATTGATTGATTCCGCAGCTAAAATGAGCGCAAGGTCGTGGAGCCGGCCGTACTTGTAAGCATTCGTTGCGCGCGACCGATACTCAGATTTTAACTCCTCGAGATTTTCTTCGAGCATCGTCAGCGAAGTCTTGAGGGAATCACGTTCGAATTTCAACTGTGAGAGGCGCGATTGATAGTTGCGTACCAACTCTTCGCGCAAAGCAATCTGGCGGTCCAAGTTCTTGAGTGTTTTAACCGACGCTTGCTCGGCGGCACTATTGGCTTGCAGCTTTTTCTCATCCCGTGTGATTTGCTCTTTGAGGGATTCCAGGCGTTTCTCAGTCGCTGCGCGCTCAGCATTTTGGGCACGGGCTGGAAGAGCCAAAAAGATCAGAAAAAGAAGAAGGATCAGTCGCATAAACGGATCAATGGGAGGCATAGACCGGCACGGGCTTCACGCCGCGCCCCACACGCAGGTCGAAAGATTGTGAGCGCGGATTGAGTTCCATATCACGATAATAAATGGACGCGAAGGCTTTGTCCGGAGGGCGACGAAAGACGAGCCGTCTTGGCAAGAAATAACCGTCTACGTTGTCAAAGTCGGAATATGTTCGATCTTCCACAATCGTGCCTGCGGCATCCTTTTCTTCGTAGCGGATGACACGCCAGAGAATGGGATCGACAATATAGGTTCGGAGATGGGCCGGATCCCTTAGATAATAGCGCATACTGTCGGCTTCCACTTCCCACTTTACCGAAGGATCCGGTGGCACCATGCCTAGCAAGTTGGGGAAAAAGTTGCCGAGTACAAATGGCGGAGGCAGAAATGCTTTCGCGTACGATAGGGGGCCGAAGACCAGTTGTTTATTGATTCGGTCGTAGACGAAGAAACTGTCCGGTGTCACAAGGGTTCGGGCAGCTTCGATGCCAAAGGTGACGCGGATACTCATGTAAAGAGAATCGGCGCGGCGGACGTGCATCTGCGCCGTAAAGCTACCGCTCTGTGATGGAATAGCCATTGAAATGTCAGCCTTCGCGTTAAAGGCTTGGAGTGTATCGGGCAATTCTTGTAAATGTTGCTGGATTTCTATAGCGGAATGATGAGGGAACCCGGCCGGAAGCGCAGTTGGAAGCGACGTCCGCGGCTTGCTTCCGGCGCACCCGATAAGCCACATCGCCGCGCACGCGAGAACAAGAAACAGCGGTCGATTCAGAAAGGCGAGTCGTGAGAAAATTGCGGTAAGATACATTAGCCAAATTTCTTGAAATGACGTTGACGTCCTTATTTATTACCCCAATTTAAACCGAAGGACTCACTGTCAAAAACGAGCGGCGAATATTGAACACAAGAATAGTCTAATTTCAGTTTGGAATACGTAAAGATAAGCACGGGCATCATACGAAGGATATTTCCCCGAACATCTTGAGATCTCGCATAATAATTAATTCAATTTGAATCGTGTTTGTCAGGTCATGAATTCGTCTACCGTATTCGTAGTCTTTCTGAGATGCCGTTGACGGGGATGACTACCAATAAGTAATCGGTAGACGAATGTGCGTCACCGCTCCGGGCTTTGAAGCTTTGCTTCCAAACGAACGTCTGCGGGATTCTTGATGAGGGCTCGCTGCCAAAAATTGCGGGCTAGTGCCTGGTGCCCCAGCCTTTTTTGAATGTCACCGGCATGATCGAACAATATGGCACTCTCGCCACCCTGATCCAGGGCCCGTTGTGTCCACTTTAGCGCATTCGTGAGGTTATCCATTTTGAAATAGACCCACCCGAGTGTGGTCATGAAGTCTGTATTTCCGGGCTCAAGTTCGACGGCCTGGCGGGCATACTGACTAGCCTTCTTTAGGTCATGTCCTCGCTGGGCAAGACTGGCAGCCAGATTATTCAAGGCCATCGCATTGTTTGGGTCCGAGGCGAGTGCGCTCGCAAATAGGCTATCAGAGGTTGTATAATCATGCTTTTTCGCAAATAGAATACCAAGTTCATTGAGGAATTCAGGCGGTGTCGAAAAATCGGATCCCGCCTCATCTTTAAGAATAGAAAGGGCCTGCTCGAGGTTCGCGATAGCGGCATCGTAATGACCTGCCTTTCCGTTGCTTTGGGCAGCAGTCCGAAGCAATGGAACCTGCCCCGGAAAAAGCGAGAGCCCTTCCTCAGCCACTTCCGCTGCACGACGCGGTTCGCCGGCATGAATGAACGCCGTAGCAGCCTTTGACCAGTCGAGCGGTGTGCCGGGAATCTTTTGGAGGGCTTGATAAAGTTTCTTACCGGCTCGCGCATAGTCCCCAGTTCGGTAGAAAAGAAGACCGAGGGATAGGGCGACTTCGGCATTTTCGGGCTCTTGCTCAATGGCGAGGCTCAAGATCCGTTTGGCCATCCGGGCCGATGACGAGTCGGTCGCGGCCTGTTCGATCAAAGGCGCTGCCAATTCGAGCAATTGCCCTGTCGATTCTCCCGGTGTACCTCGCGTACGCGCCAACAGGGAATCCGCTCGTAGTGGTGATCCCTGATCCCTGAGTATGCCGGCAAGAGCAAGACGCGTCTCTACGTCGGCCGGATTTTCTGAGAGGAGCGTACGGTACAGCGTGGCCGCCTCCCGTAATCGACCCGTCCGCCGGTATAGCGTAGCGAGCATACGACGATAAACGGCCGGGTTCGGCGTCTGGGTCAACAGTCTGGTTAGTGCTTGTTCCAAACCCGTATCATCCCCAAGGCGGATGTACAGTTGGAGCATCTTTGCATCGAGTTCGGGCGTTTCGTCAAGATCGCGAAGCTTCAAGAAAGACTGAAGGGCTTCGCGGTAGAGCCCCTCGGCCGCCTGTAATTCGCCTAATGCATGCAGAGAGGGAACGTGTTTTGGAAAACGTGCGAGGAGGGTTTGATAGGCACGTACGGCCGACGTTGTATCCCCGGATTTCAGATAAAGGTGGGCTAATTGTTCGTGATAATATCGGTTCGTCGGCTCACGCGAACGGGCCTGGTCGGCATAAAAAATGGCCGTCTTGAGTTGGTTAAGTGCGGCGTATGACTCGGCCATAGCCGACAAGATTGCCGGCTCATTCGGAGTTATACGGAGCGCATTCTCATAGAACTGAATGGCTGCTTTGTGGTCGTCGACGTAGGCGCGGGTCATTCCGTGGACAAATATGCGCTGTGCCTGGCTCACGGCATTTTCCTGCACAGTTTGGGCATAGATCACCGGAAGAGGGAGCGACAGACCCAGCACGAGCCAAACACTAGCACATCGGATTGGAAAACGGGAGAATGCCGGACGCATGTTTTTCTAGCTTCGTGCGGAAAGACCCCATGAAAACGAGATCCGCAAAGTGAGGTTTCTCGTGCGATCTCCGGAGTGGTCTGGATGCTTCATCATGCGCCGTATTCTCTGTTATGCTTCGGTGAGCAGTTTATGGTATCGAGTCATTGTCTAATTGATTGTGCTTGACCAATTACGCCGAGAAACGGTTGATTCTTTGTTCCACCGGGAGTACTCTGTTTGAGCAGCCGAAAGAGCAGCGGGTAGAGTTTCAGAAAACAGCGACGTTTATCATTGAGTCCGTCGCGAATCGACCTTTTCACGTGTTAGCCGGAGACGTTTGCCATGGGTACACACGACGTACAACAGAGGCAGGATTCAGCCGCGATGCGTCTGTTTACACGCCAACTCATGCAGGATATGCAGGCGCTTGAACACATGCTGCGCGAGAACATGTTTGAGACCGATATACGGCGTATCGGTGCGGAGCAGGAGCTTTTTCTAGTGGATCAGCGCTGGCAGCCTATGCCGGCTGCCCAAGCTATTTTGGCTCTAAATGACGATCCCCGTCTCGTTACCGAACTGACCCGGTTCAACTTGGAGTTTAATCTGGACCCCCTCGTATTTGAGGGGAGTTGTCTTCGACAAATCGAGGACCAGAGTAACGAAATCCTTACCAGGGTTCGTGAACTGGCGTCTCAAGTTGACGCCCTTGTCGTGATGGCCGGAATTCTACCAACAATCCATCTCTCGGACCTCGGCCTGGACAGTATGGCCCCAATGCCGCGCTATACGGCCCTCAATGACGCCATCATGGACCTTCGGGGCGGGCCGGCACAGTACCAGATTCGCGGCGTCGATGAACTCTTCTTCGAGCACGACAATATCCTCATTGAAGGCTGCAATACAAGTTTTCAGACACATTTCCAGGTTACGCCGGAAGAATTTCCACATTATTACAACATCGCTCAATTGATTGCAGCGCCCTGCCTGGCTGCTGCCTGTAATTCCCCAATCTTGTTTGGCAAGCGCCTATGGCGCGAAACGCGCATCGCACTCTTTCAACAGGCGGTCGATACGCGGAGCAGCAATCTGTACCTTCGCGAGATGAGCCCGCGTGTCCATTTCGGCACTGAGTGGTGTCGCTCATCGGTGACGGAAGTTTATCAAGAAGACATCGCGCGCTTCCGAGTCTTGATGGCTACGGAACTCAATGAAGACCCGTTTGCTCTACTTGAACGGGGCGAAATTCCTAAACTTAAGGCCCTCCAACTGCACAATGGCACCGTATACCGGTGGAACCGTGCCTGCTATGGCATCACCGACGGAAAACCACACCTTCGAATCGAGAATCGGATTCTGCCGGCAGGGCCTACGATCGTGGACGAAGTCGCAAATGCCGCCTTCTGGTTCGGACTCGTGAAAGGACTAGGAGCGGCATACGACGACATCTCGATGTTGATGGAATTCGACAGCGCCAAAAGCAATTTCGTGGCTGCGGCGCGCGTGGGTCTGGCGACGCAACTTAACTGGCTTCACGGCGAACGTATGCCGGCTGATGAATTGATTTGCGAAGTCCTATTGCCGATGGCCCGGGACGGACTCGTCAGCGCGAACATAGATCCGGCAGACATCGATCGATATCTATCGGTAATTGACGAACGGGTAAAGAGCCGTCAGACTGGTTCGCAGTGGCAACTTCGTTCTCTGGCTCAAATGAGGCGACAGCCCACTACCCGCGCTGAACGCCTGGAAGCTCTTGTGGAGAAGATGCTTGAAAATCAGCAGGGTGGTGAACCGGTGCACACTTGGAAACTAGCCCATTACGACGAGCGTGTTGCGCCCCGGCGCATTGCGGGCACTCGCGTCGAGCATTTTATGGCGACCGATCTGTTCACGGTCCACGAAGATGAGCTTGTCGAGTTTGTTGCGGTCTTAATGGACTGGCAACACATTCGGCACGTCGTCGTAGAAAATCATCAACACGAGCTCGTAGGGCTCGTTACTCACCGCAGTTTACTTCGTTATCTGGCCGAAAACAGCGTTGGAATTGATGCCGGATTGGACGTGCCCGTGAGCGAGATCATGGTTCCCGAACCAATTACTGTCACGCCTGAAACTTCAACGGTCGACGCCATCCAACGAATGCGAGAGCATCATGTTGGGGCCCTCCCCGTCATCCGCGAAAACCAGCTCGTTGGGATCATAACGGAGGGAGATTTTATCCGCATCGCGGGCCAACTATTAGACTCAGGTCTCGGTGCTAAACACGGTCATTCATCGGACGGGACAAAGAAGAACTGACATCTTGATACCGATGTCGGTAAACCCAAATATTCATTGTTGAGGGATTGGCGCCGCATTAATCAACCAGACGTATTCGAACCGCACCCGAGGAAGGGCCTTGATTTGTTCTGCAGTTCGGCCTTCAAAGAGAATCTTTAACTGGGCAAAGTCGGGTCGGGTATTAGACATGAACTGGAGGAGGTAATCGCCGGCGGATTCTCCTTGCGTGTCGAAATCGCTCCCAAACCAATCGAGGATTGACGAAAGAACAAAACCGTCGCCGTCACGGCGCATATGTCGAGGGGCATCGGTAAAGTCCTTCATGGCGGCATCGAGTTCAATATTTATATTGCCCCGGGTAAATGCCGTCCGGCGTAACCTGGGGCACGAAATCGCGGCGCAATTAATGCCTGCATGCAATCGCGGGTCGAGGCGGGCCAGCCTAAAAACGGCCAGATTTCCATCCGTTTCTTGTCCCCGAAGAATAACATTTTCTATTTGGTCGAGCGTGATATCCAATCCGGCCGTGCGATACGGGCTTCGAAAGAAACGATCGGCAAAGCCGTCCGCGACAATGTTTTGCACTTCAGGTGTCTCAATGATGTTTTGAAGCATCTGTACGTTGTATGCATTGATCCAAAATGCTAGCCGGTCTTCCTGTGAATGCAGCCGGTTGGCGTCGAAGTCCTCGACCGCCTTCAGTACATGGCGAAAGTCGTCATTAAAGTCGCCTCTGAGTAAATCGTAACGAACCAGACCGTCGTCCGTTACGACACGACTCAAAAGAGAAGACAGAGCGGCTTCGTAATCGGGTGATGGCGTTACATTCCCGGCGCGGCTGCGGGCTTGTATCTCGTTCGAAATAGGCTTCACATTTTGAAATACACATCCGAACAAGAACAAGAGACTGAGCAGGATCGATGTCATATCGCCGAAGTGGTAGAGGGAGGACGACACGCGAACGGGCCTACAAAATGAAATGGGCCATTTCTAGGAGCGTATAAGTGAAATACGATCCATCCGTTTCAATTCTATCAGGTGTGTCACGCCCTAAGGGTTAGCCCGCGCCAGCCAAAACGAGCAATGAAGCATCGTTACTTTCGTGGCAGTGGTTACGACTTGACTTTAGCGATGTGGTTCCGCAAGGTATGTCGGATCATGCTTTACGGGTCATATCCTCTCATACTACTAATCGTATCTTGCCAGCCAGATGCAACTTCACACTTACGGTGTCAATTTTGGGAAAATGCCGATCGCAGTCTGACGGATGGTCATGAATCAGTGACGCGTGTCTCATATCTCCCCCTGGCGATTTGTGACCCTGCATTCGGACGTCGTTAGGTGTCAGAAAAAAAGGATCGAAGGCTGAAATAACGACGTTATGAATCGGAAAAAACTGGGCTGTGTATTTTTGCTCTTCTTGATCTGCGGGATGGCACAAGGACAGGACCACGCGTCCGTGAATGGATTCGTACGAGATGTCACGACTGGAGAGACTCTTTTGATGGCCAATGTGGTGTTGTCCGGTACGACGACCGGTGCCGCCACAAACAATGCGGGCTACTATACGCTCACGGATCTCGTGCCGGGCTTATACACACTTCGCGCCTCGTATATCGGCTACCGTCCATTTTTGGTGGATGTAAATCTTGCGGCAGGAGAAACACGTCGCCTCGACATCGAACTCGCACCGGAGGGTCTCGTCGCCGATGAAATCGAGGTGACGGCCGAGAGGGAGGCGGAAGAAGAAGTGCGCCGGGTAGGTGTAGCCCGGCTCAAGACGGCGACCATCAAGCAGCTTCCCGCCGTATTCGAGGCTGATGTTTTCCGCGCCCTCCAACTGCTGCCCGGCGTGAAATCTTCATCGGACTACTCAAGTGGGCTGTACATTCGGGGGGGAAGCCCCGATCAAACGCTCGTCCTTCTCGACGGCACCACCGTTTACAACCCGAGCCACTTCTTCGGTTTCTTTTCCACCTTCAACCCCGATGCCATCAAGGATATACGCCTCTATAAAGGCGGCTATCCCGCCCAGTACGGCGGGCGCCTCGGCTCTGTGGTGGACATTTACAACAAAGACGGAAACCGCCGATCGACGCATGGAAGCGTGACGGTGGGATTGCTGGCTTCCCGGGCTGTGGCGGAAGGTCCCCATCGCAAAGGCTCGTGGATGCTGGCCGTCCGGCGGTCGACACTGGAACCGCTTCTTGCGGCGCTCAGAGGGCAAGAGGGTGTGCCGGACGCATATTATTTTCTTGACGTCAACGGCAAGGTCAACCTCGACGCCTCGAAGAACGACCACCTCTCAATGGCATTCTATGGTGGACAGGACTTACTCCGACTGCCGTTTCTCGAAGATGCGAAGGTCAATCTTTTCTATGGAAATAGGACGCTTAGTACCCAATGGACTCACGTATTTAGCCAAAACCTTTTCGGGAAAATGACGCTGACCGCCTCTCGTTACTTCAATCAGCCGGTGTTCAGTATTGGCGGGACACCGCTGGAGCGCACCAACAATGTCTACGACCTTTCGGCGCGCACCGACATCGAGTACATTCCCAACAGACGGCATTCGCTGTCGGCGGGCTTTTGGTCGGGGCTGTTCACGTTCCGTCTCCTCGACTTCTTCGATAATGAGAAAACGCTGAGTGAGCGCATTCACACCGCCTACCACGCCGTCTATGTTCAAGAGACGTACCGCCCTACGTCTCGGTGGATGCTTCAAGGCGGGCTTCGGGCGGCGTATTTCGGTGAGGGTCGCTATTTGCGCTTCGAACCCCGCCTTTCATTAGAATACCGTCCCATGGCCTCGGTTCGATTTCAACTGGGCTATGGCAAGTATTACCAGTTTCTGACGCTTGTCACCAGTGAACTATTCCCTGGCTTCGATATCTGGCTCACCACCGGCGACGGGGTCAAACCTGCCTATGGCGACCAGTTCGTTGCAGGGGTGAAAACGGACTTGGCCGATGGACTACATCTCGACGTCGAGACGTATTACCGCAACATGGAGGATCTCTTTGAACTCGACCCCTTCCTCCCCGATGCCACCGGGCTAGACTATGCGCAGCTCTTTCATTTCGGCAACGGGTATGCCTACGGTTCTGAGGTCACGTTTGAGAAATCGAAAGGCCGTCTCAACGGGTACGTCGGATATACGGCGGGCATCACACGTCGGCGCTTTCCCGATCTAAACAATTTCGCCGCTTTTCCACCCAAATATGACCGTACCCACGAGATAAACTTGGTGGTGAACTACGAGCTTTCCCCGTCGTGGCGGATCTCAGCTGTATTCAACTATGCCACGGGGCAGGCTTATACCGAGCCTGCGTCCCAGTACAAACTGGTCGGCCAACCGTTCGGATCACAGGTGACCGACGTCCTCGTTAGTCCCTTTAACCGAGCTCGCTTACCCGCTTATCATCGTCTTGACCTCGGGGCGAGTAAACGCGGACGTTTCTTCGGCGTGGCCAATTATGAACTTCAGCTTCAGATCATCAATGTCTTCAAGCGCCGAAATATCTGGTTTTATTTTTTCGAATTCGAGAATGACAACCGCATAAAACGCAGTGAGATACCGCAAATACCGGTGCCGCTACCCAATATTTCGTTCACGCTGCGATTTTGAGGCCTGAAGCAAAAATCATCATGTATCAGACAATGACAACCCTTAAAACGGCGAAGTTGGGTTTTTCCTTCATGGCCATGCTGATCGTGGGGGGATGCGACACGACGGCACCCTCGGACCACGTCTCTGAACTAGTCGTGGAGTCGTTTCAGGCAGCGGGTGAATCTCTTGCCACCGTCAGGTTGAGCCGCACGGCGGCAGTGAACACCTTGTATGATTTCGCTGCACTCGCTGTAGCCGGTGTCGAAGTGAACGTGCAGTTACTGTCTTCAGACGGCAGCATTGAACAAAATTTCGCCTACCACATGGTACCCGGCGAGCGCGGCGTTTACGTTGCCGATGATTCCGACTTGGTGCTCCCGCTTCGTACGTACCGCCTCCTCGTTACCGACCCCGCATCCGGCACATACCTCACCGCTGAGACCCTCGTGCCCGGCGGCTTCTCCGTCGCTCGGACGACGCGGGACCACGTGGTTTATCAGAGCACCGAGCAATTTGAGCTGGAAGTGACGCCAAGCCTGTATCCGGGGCGGCAAAGTTATTACATTTTCTCCGTCGAGGCCCTCGATGCCCATATACCCATGTTGACACCTTTTTACCGGGCCATAATCACGCCCAACAATGACGGGGATGAGGACGAACTCAGGGATTACATCATTGTCGAGTCGCCCATTATCAATGAAGAAAACTATGAAGTGAATCCAGACGAAACGTTGACGATTCGTCTGCCATGGGTAGCGGTGGCTTTCTTCGGTCGAAACCGGGTGACGGTCAATGCGATCGACAACAATGTGTATGATTTCGTTCGATCGCAGGCCGTTCAGCAAGGCGGCTCGACCCTATCGCCCGGCGAAATTCCTAACGTTATCGAGCACGTAGATGGTGGGCGAGGGCTATTTGGGAGCTTTGCCCGTGTCACACTTGACGTATTTGTGGACAGGCCGCCATTGATCGGGGGCTAAGAGGAGTCTACTGATGCTTCGCGGATTATGGACCATGCGGGACCGCTCGCGGGCGGTCCCGCATTGGCGTCATTAATTGCGTCGAAAGCTCCGGGCATTTCGGACATCTCTGCTTCAAAGCCGTCGGCGGAAGGACTGAATATGTTTGAGAAAAGGATGCGGAGCAATCGAAGCGGTTCACGATCAACCTAGCCTCATGGATGGACGAGGGGGAATCGTTCTCCGTTCCAGCCGGGGAAGAGGGACGCGTCGTCGCGCAACCCAAGGTGAGAACCCGCCACCCCGGCAAATACCGAACGAAAATCTGTGGTGACCGGTAGATCGCGACCGTCGGTGAGGGCCTCACGCTCAAGTATGGGTACGTCTCCGTGAACACGTCCGCCATCTACCGCATTTCCGAGTACAAAAAGACAAGATGCGCGCCCGTGGTCCGTTCCGGCTGATCCATTCTCACGAACCGTTCGGCCGAATTCGGTCATAGTCATGAGGACCACATCATCACGATAAGGGCCGAGGTCGGACCAAAACGCGGAGATAGCTGTGCCGAGGTCACGGGCACGGCGGGCGAACGTACCCTCCGTGGTACCCTGTCGAACGTGCGTATCCCAACCGCCTGATTCGGCGAAAGCGACCTCAAGTCCTACGTCGGCTCTGATGAGGCGGGCGATCTGTCGCAGGCTCTTACCCAGCGGAGAATTGGGGTAAAGTGCTTTCGTCGCGGCACCGGTTTCGTGTTTGCGAATTCCGGAAAGAAGGCGAAGGGTTTGCGCATCAAGCTGCGAAGTTTGCCGAAGAAGAGGCTGCGTCGTTTCGTCATAGAGGGCTTCCACGCTCTCTTTTGTCTCTCTTTGTAGGCGCGGTCCACCGGGAATGCGCAGGGCAAAAGCGTTGAGGTCAGCTATGGCAAGAGCAGATTCCTCACCATAAAGAGATTGCGGTAGTACCCTTGTTAGCGCGACTGCCTGAAACGGCGTAGCTTCGTGCCCCATCAGCCCGATCGCTCGGTTTAGCCATCCCGAGGCGGTACTTTTAATGCCGGGCGTACCTGTTTCCATGTAGTCCTGAGCATCGAAGTGGGATCGCGTCGGATTCGGGGAGCCTACCCCATGAACAATGGCAAGACGGCCATCTCGGAAAAGACTAACAAGCGATGAAAAAGCTGGGTGGAGACCGAACGTTCCATCCAGGTCGATGAGGCCGCTATGTCCCGCGTGGAGCGAAAGGCTTGGACGAGCAGCCTGAAAATACCTGTCACGATACGGTGCGACGGCCATCAATCCGTCCATGGCACCGCGTTGAAAAACCGTAACAAGGACTTTACGTCGGAGATGCGGTCCCGGGGCAGTGTTAGCCCATGCGGCACGATTCAGAAAAAGTGGAATGCCGCCCATCCCTGCGCCGAAAACAGCTACACCACCGGATTTAAGAAATGCTCTACGAGTCCACATAATCGTTTGTATGGAGGCTGGTTAACGTCGCTGGAAAGCCGGGCTACTTAGGATAACACCGACGACTCGTCCTAACGTGGTTGCCGATTTGCGAACCATTGTTTCGGTTTGATATTCGCCGGCCCGGACCTGAATGTTTTGCATGAGTGACGGGTCGTTGACAAGGGGTCGAAGGCGCTCAACGACGCGGCTGACCTCGCGCTCTGGGAGAAGAATATGCGTGTACTTGTCGAGTGCATCTTCGACCGAGGCAGGCTTTCGATTGCCGTTGAGGCCCACGAGATTTATATGTATGCCACGTACGCGCCCGATAGCAAGGCGGAACGCGAAATTGATTCGACTAATCAGAGTGCCTGCGTTAATCCACGACGAACCGCGATCCGGATAGCCGGTAGGGGCAGCGTAATTGTAAAGCGGCTGCCCCATTTGGCCGATGGCATCGGTAAGTGGTCGAACCTCCCGAACGTCTGCGTCGAGTCCGCGAATGGCACTCTCGGCAAGCTCAAAGGGTGACTTGATTTTGGCATATCGGGATTCGGAATCCCAGAAATAGGAAGAGTAAGCGAGCGCGCGAAGCACCGAGGCAATGTTACCATCGGACTCTTGATATACTGAGGCGAGTTCATCGATGAGTGCATTCGGTGGGTCGTCGGAGACAAAGCGAACGGCGAGTTGGCGGGCCAAATGATGAGCCGTCGCAGAATTGCTGGCCAGCATATCGAGGACGCGTTCCCCTTCGTCAAGGCCGCCGCCGGCGGGAAAGCGTACGCCCAGGATCGTTTTCTCCGTTGCATCATGCTCGTTGGCACGAAAGACGAATGACCCGTCGACATAGAATCCCGCCGCCTTGCGTTTTCGAAGACGGCTAAGCATTTCTTCGCCGTCGGGCGTGGCGGGGGCAAACGTCCATCCGGTGAAAGCGCGGGCGACTGCCACAACATCGGCCTGAGAATAGCCGCCATCGACGCCGAGCGTGTGAAGTTCCATCAGTTCACGGGCATAATTCTCATTGATGCCTTGCCGCAGCCGGGCGGGCTGGTTCTGCATCTGATGTATCTGCGCTTGTCGTTTCGCAGTGCGTGCGCGGACACCAGCGCCACCAATTTGTGCGAACTGATCCATTCTCACGTCCATAGTCGTTCGAATCGTATCGGACGCCCTGGACTGAGCATTGTCGAGATACAGTAGCATGGCGGGATGATGGGCGGTGGCACCGAGGAGATCGCGGAAGTGCCCCAGGACATGTGGCCGGATAGCCTCTCTTTCATAGCTCAGAAGATGGGTTCGCACGCGGCCTTTCGAAAGCGCCACATTGAAATGATTAAACCAGAAATCGGTCAATACTTCGGCGAGTTGATTCTCTCCATAGCGGGCGCTCAGGATTTTCTGGGACACAAGCTGCCGCATCAAATCCCGTTCGGGTTTGAATCCAGATGACAGTCGATAGGCTTGAAGTCGTTCGCGAATCACCTCCTCATCCATCGACGCAAGGCTGTCTCGCGAGAGGACTCCGTTCCGGATGGCCAGCCCTCGAACGATGCCGGGTCTGGGATATAGCTTCATGATTTCCCGGCCAGTGAGGTGCAGTGCCGGAAGCGAATCCAGCAGTGGGGAAAGGACCGGTTCCGGAAGGTCAGCGGCGAGCTGGTGTTCGAGCCAAACTTCGAGCCCCATCGCGACGACTTTGTTAACGTCGCCCGGTCGGGGACCGAAAGTGAACCGGTTTAACAAATGCACTGCCGCCTGTCGCTCCGTCAGCCCGGCCGTTATGAAGGGGAGTTTCACCTCCGCGACCGGCTGGGCAGCCCGCCCCGGCAGGCATCCCATTGACAAAAGAATGAGCGGGAAGAGCAAGCGAGAGTTCATGGACTTATCTATCAAACTACCCATCTACAGGGCATACACAGGTGGTGGAAGATGGTTCAGCAAACGAACATTATCGTAGGCGAGTTGTCACGGAATTGTAGGAAAGCATCGAAAAAATCGAACCAATAAATATCAGTGTAAGCCAAAAAAAAATAACTGTAAGGAACCCGCATTATCCAGGTGGGTGTATTACATGAATAGCCACAATAGCCTGTATTGTCCCGTCTTATCTCCTGGGCAGGCCTCCCCATCACGCGGCGATTTCACTGTTCTTTTTCCATTTAAACCAGAGAAGCCATGAGCGATTATGCACATCCGGAAGTGCTGGCATCGACACAATGGGTTGCCCAGCACGCCAATGAGGACGAGGTCGTCCTCGTTGAAGTCAACGTTGACACAGCACTCTACGAGCAGGCACACATCCCGGGTGCCGCGGGCTGGTCGTGGAAAACTCAACTCTGCGATACCGTTCGCCGAGACATTATTTTGCTTGAAGATCTTGAAGCGCTTTTGGGCGAATCCGGGATCGATAATGACTCGACCATTGTCCTCTACGGTGACCACAATAACTGGTTTGCGGCATGGGCCTTCTGGCAGCTCAAATTATACGGTCATCAAGATGTTCGTCTGATGAACGGTGGTCGTAAGAAATGGCAACTTGAGGCGCGAACGATGACAGCTGAATTACCGCGTATAGTTCCAAAACAGTATGAAGTCGGACCGCTTGATCTCTCTCTCCGTGCATTTTTGCCGGATGTCCAACGGCAGGTAGTCTCACACTTGGTCGAGTTGGTAGATGTCCGAAGTCCAGCGGAATTTACGGGCGAAATACTTGCACCGCCGGGGCTGCCAGAGACTTGCCAGCGCGGTGGGCATATTCCCGGGGCTTCAAATATTACATGGTCGAAGGCCGTAAATGATGAAGACGGTACCTTCAAAGATGCCGACACGTTACGTGCCATCTATACCGAGGCGGGCATTACCGGAATGAAACCTATTATTGCGTATTGTCGCATTGGTGAGCGTAGTAGTCACTCATGGTTTGTCCTGAAATATTTACTGGGCTACTCCGATGTGAAAAACTATGATGGCTCGTGGACGGAATGGGGCAACCTGGTTGGTGCGCCCATCGAGCGGGGTGCTAGGGAGCATATTCATGCCTGACTGGAGTTGATGGGCTAATATCATTAAGGGCGTGCCATTCAATGGGCACGCCCTTTTTTGTATCACAAAGACCAAAGGGCCAGCCATTCGGCTAGCACCATAGCGGTGGCTCCCCATACTTTCTGATTTTGTACGCTAAAAAATGGAATAGAAACCTCTGAATCGTTTATTGTCCATACCTCTCGCCGCCGGGTGTTGGGATCGAGAAGAAGGGGAAAGGAAATAAATAATAATTGCTCCACTTCTTCGTAGCATGGCGTGAGTTTCGGAGCGTGGGATATTGCCCCCACAAACGGGTGAATGCAAAAATTGGAAGGAGGGACAAAAAGGGGTGTGAGCCCGCCCAGGATTTCTATTGTATCGGTATCAAGGCCAACTTCTTCGCGGGCTTCGCGCAGCGCGGTTTCCACAAGCTCTTCGCCTGGCTCGCGTTGACCACCGGGGAATGAGACTTGCCCTGCATGCTGATTCAAATCCGCCCGCTGTAGTGTGAGCAATATGGTTGGGACCTCTTCGACCGGGAAGACCATGGCCAACACGCTGGCTTCGCGACACGGCTTCGCCACTACCGATGCAAGAGAAGCATTTTGCAGGTAACCCGGTGCCATTGTGAGTTGGGCTGTCGCTCCCGGCAGGGGCCCAGTTAGTTTTTTGCGCAAGCGGATGACGTATTCGCCGAAAGTAGTGTGCATGGCACAATTTAGCGCCTGAATAATTTGGCGGTTCCCTGTTTCGGCGAGAAGATCATCTCAAGCCCAAAGTGGAATTGGCCAATCCTTGAAGTGTTCTCCCCGACTTCAGTCTGCGATTATTCTGAAATCCGAGTATGCGGCATCGAGCGTGACTTGTACCGTAAACACGCTTCCACGCCGGACAATTTGGCGGGTACCCACAAGATGTCGCTTCTGTGGAATATCGATGCCGCTATCCCGCTGATAGTCGAGTGTGGCAACAAGCGTAGATACGGGCTCATGATGACCGCTCTGGCTTGAAAAAACAGCGCTTGTCCGCACCAGTCGACCGTCTCCCTGACCGAACCAAAAAGTGACGCGCTCCATTGGCCGGCGGCTCGAACGAGGAATGGCATCGAAGCGCCAGCAGGCCACACCGTCTACCTGATCCTCTACGACCCGACCCGTCGGGAGGAGTCCCTTCAGGCGATTTGCCGGCAGAGACAACGCCTGCGCCATTCGAACAAACGCGGGCATCATGGAGGAGTGCCATGCACGCTCCATCGCTTCCCATCGTTTCTTTGGTGCTTCTTTCCCATTCACGCGCACTGAGAGAATGCGTCGCTCCCAAGCATCTGACCCAAGCTTTCCCGAAACCTCTGTTTCAACCTGCATTTTATGCGAGCCGTACGGGCTATCCGCCGTACGATCGGCACGCTCCGTGATCACAAATCCGGTGGTATGTCCGAAGGCGTCTGCCTGAGAGGCCAACCAGGCATGCAAGAGCGGAATCGCATCTGGAGGGGCCTGGGCATGCGCCGGCATACCGAGTATTAAGAAAAGCGAGAGTATGTGACTGAAGCGAAGAAACATAAACCGGGCGGGTCCGGAAAGGGAGAATTTGAGTCTTTGATGGATCATATAATTTTGTAGCACGCCATTCTATGTTGATTGGCGTCGATGGGATGTCACGAAAATGTGGAAGATCTATCAGTTATTTGCCGGGAAGGATAGGGGGGGCCTTCATGTCACGTGTACTATGGCAGTACCTGAAGTGTATCTCACGGAGATCATGTACACGGTATCGGCACATTCACCATTTAACAAAAATATGCAGACCGTACAGATTTTGGTCGTCGAAGACGATCTGGAACTCAATACGCTGGTCGCCGGAAGACTTCGGGAGGCCGGGTATGACGTTGAAACAGCCCGGACCGGGCGCGAAGCTATAGACAGGGTGGAAATGCGCCCCCCGGATCTAGTACTGCTAGATGTGATGTTACCAGAGATTGATGGTCTTGAGGTATGCAGAAGACTGCGGGCCAATCATCCGCTCATACACATTATTATGCTGACTGCCCGCAGCGACGAACTCGATAGGGTAATCGGGCTCGAAGTGGGTGCCGACGACTACGTCACCAAACCATTTAGTTTGCAAGAAGTGGTGGCCCGGGTACGTGCAGCTTTCCGTCGCATCCGGCTGACGGAGGAGCAGGCGCTGGTTGAAGCCCATAATGAATCGGAGAAGCCCCTTTCCTGCGACGGGCTTTACGTCGACCCAATCCGGAGGGAAGTACGCTTGCGAGAAGATGCGGTCCATCTCACCGTTCGCGAATTTGACTTGCTCGTGTTTTTGGCACATCATCCGAACCGGCCCTATACGCGTATGCAACTCCTAGACAAGGTATGGAATATTCAATATGAAGGATACGACCGCACCGTGGATTCCCATGTTCAGCGGCTTCGCTCCAAGATAGAAAGTGACCCGGGGAGTCCACGGTACATCAGAACCGTTTGGGGCGTGGGGTACAAATTTCAGATGGAAGAAGCAGAATAATGGACGCATTCGTTCCGCAAAAGAGAAAGATGCGGCGCTCCGTATTCTGGCGCGTTGCCGGAATCCTAGTCGGCGTACAAGTGGCGACTGGATTAATGGCCGTGGCGCTAAGTGCGTGGATCGCTTACGATCGGGGACTGGATTTAGTGGCAAATAGTATTCGGCTTCGGCTGGATCGGTTGGCCACCGAGGTGGAGCAGCGAACATTTTCCTTGGATGCAGGACTTGCCAATTTGCCATTGGGCCTTCGCCTTGATTTTGCTCGCCGCTTTCCTGACCCGGTGTATTTGCTCGATGCCGACGGGAACATGATGCGAAACCTTACGCCCGGGACGAACGGAATCAGTACACAGCCGGCTTTTGCGCGGGACCTGCCCATAAACCCCGGACTGGCCCTCCGAATGGATTCGATCTTTGTTCAACTGAATCCGAAGTCGCCCGGCGGGACATGGAGTCTCACTCCTCTCTATAAACCAGACGGCGCGCTTGCCGGTGGTATAGTTGTTCGCCCGCTTACACTTTCCATCGATAGAGAGCTCGAATCCGCGCGAGAGGCCTTTTTCCGGACCATGTGGGTCGTCGCAGGGATGGCCGTACTCATTGCTCTTCTTCTAGGGGCCTTCTTTACATGGCGCCTTGTGCGGCCCTTGCGTCGCATGACCGAACGTGTCGAAAAGATCGGTGCCGGAGATTTTTCCGAGCGCTTAGAAGAATTGGGGGACGATGAATTTGGGCGCCTTGCCCGGGCCATAAACCAGATGGCAACCGAAGTTCAGAACAGTATTGGTGCGCTTCAGGCTACTGACCGGTTACGGCGAGAACTGATTGCCAATATCGGTCACGATCTCCGGACACCACTCTCTGCTATGCTTGGCTATGTGGAGGAGGCACGGCAAAAGTCGTCCGCTGGCAAGGACGAAGCTGCCCATGATGCCCTTGAAACTGCCGCTCGCCAGGGGGACTATCTCCGAAGACTCGTGTCGGATTTATTCGAACTCAGCCTTCTCGACCACGTCGCACCGGTTCTTCGCTGTGAGCCGGTCCCGATCGGTGAACTCCTTCGAGACGCGGCGGCACACCATCAAAAAGCTTTCGCCGAAGCCGATATTTTTCTTGATTTATCACTGCCACCTGCTTTGCCCATCATCGAAGGGGATGGTGTTCGGCTCCTACGTGTGATCGACAATTTACTCTCAAATGCGCGGCGACATACGGATGCGGGCGGAAAGGTGATTCTCAGGGCGAAAGCGATCCCGACAGAAATATGCATCGAGGTAGAAGATACGGGCCGAGGGATGACACCTGAGATTCTCGACAATATTTTCGAGCGGTATTATCGGGGCACAGATGCCCGAACTCGCGCCACGAAAGGCACGGGCCTTGGCCTGCCAATCAGCTTGGCAATTGCGCGGGCGCATGGCGGTGATCTCGTCGCCAAAAGCACGCCTGGAAAAGGGAGCATATTCACAGTTCATTTACCTATTAAAACGGTCGCCGACGTTGAAGTCGATCCAGAGCCAATGCGGCCTGTTCAGATCTACGCTTAGATTCTCTAAAGAAAAAGCTCCCGGCCAAACCTTTTTGGACCGGGAGCAATTGCTTTTTTAACCCTGCAAAAGGGAGTACAGCTCTTGATCTTCAAGCTTTACTTAACTTCGATGCGTCGCGGCTTGACTTCTTCAGCTTTGGGTACGTAAACCTCCAGAACGCCTTCCTTCAGAGTGGCGTTGATCTTCGATTCGACAATGGCTTTCGGCAATGTGAAGGACCGAAAGAAGTGCCCGAACCGTCGCTCGACGCGCACAAAGTTTTTGTCCTCCGTCTTTTCTTCGACCTTACGTTCGCCACCGATGGAGAGGATGCCTTCGTGATAATCGATGTTGATGTCTTTTTTTGGAATTCCCGGGACATCCAGGTGAATGTGATAGGCATCAGCCGTTTCGGCGAGGTCGACACGGGGCGTCCAGACAGCAGTCTCGTTGTCTCCATCTTCGGCGGTGGCTTCCGGGGTGAAGAATGCATTGAACATACGATCAAATTCACGCTGTAGTTTGTTAGTCCGGTAGTTGGGCGAGAACCGAATTAGATTGGTCATAGTGTCTTCCTCCAAATTTTCTTTGTGATCATGAGCCAGATTGTTATTAATCTGAATTCGCATTCATTCCAATCAATGGTTGTGCCAGCCCATAGATTTGCGACAGATCGACAAGGGAATGACTTGCGCAAGTAAGAATTGTCGGATGCAACCGAAATAATGACAAACCTAGTCCGGCCCTTTGTCAGACGTCCGGAACGACTGTCAGTCATTTCTGCACAAACGGCATACCTTGTCTTGAGATGTGCTGTGCTCTTGCAATTAGGAGCCGCAATGTGCGGGGAGAATGCGGCCCGATGCCTCCCCAAAGCCCACGCGATATCCATCTCCCTGTGCCCAGCCGGTCATTATCAGACGGTCGCCATCGCGGATAAATGTTCGCTCTTCGCCGTCAGGGAATGAGATGGGTCGCGTACCGCGCCAGGATAGCTCGAGCATGCTACCAAAGCTATCTTCCGTGGGACCACTGATGGTACCGGATGCCATCATGTCGCCGGGGCGTACATTGCAACCATTCACAGTATGATGGGCCAATTGTTGGCATACATTCCAGTATAGATATCGAAAGTTAGACCGGCAAAGCCGATGGGGCTTTGTCATTTTCTTCCCTTGAAGCGACACCTCAAGGTGAATATCATAAGATCGATTCGGCTTCGAACGAAGATAGGAAAGCGGCGCAGGCTCTTGTACGGGACCCATGCGACGGAAAGGTTCGAGTGCTTCCATTGTCACAATCCACGGCGATATCGTTGTGGCAAAGTTTTTTCCCAGAAACGGCCCTAACGGAACATATTCCCACTTCTGTATGTCTCGTGCACTCCAATCGTTGACGAGCGCGAAGCCGAAGATATGATCAGCGGTCTTTCCGATATCGATAGCCTCGCCGAGTGGGTTGCCGGGACCCACGAAAAATCCCATCTCCAATTCGAAGTCGAGTAGCCGGCAGGGGCCGTATTGCGGGGGGGCCTCTCCGAGCCGGATCTGCCCGCAAGGGCGGCGTATGTCGGTGCCGCTGACGACGATGGAACTCGACCGCCCATGGTACCCCACGGGCAAATGCAACCAGTTAGGCATCAGAGCATTTTCTTTACCCCGAAACATGATCCCGACGTTGGTGGCGTGTTCACGTGACGAATAAAAGTCGGTGTAGTCGCCAATCGAGGCCGGGAGGACCATTTGCACATCTTGCATGGGAATCAGTACCCGCTGCCGAAGAGATAAGTCATCGCGCAAAATTGGTGTCTCTTTGCGGAGTAAGTACTGTAAGGTGTCACGTGTTTTTTGCCAAACGGGTCGGCCCATTTCCATGAACGTATTCAACGTTGTACAAGAGAATGGGCGTTTTGCTCTTATTCCGGGTACCGGATCGAGAAGGCCTTCGGTTTCGAGTATCGAAAGGTCAAGGACAAATGTACCGATAGCGACGCCTGCTCGCGGCGCCGCACCTGCGTGGGGGCAAAAAATACCATATGGAAGGTTTTGAATAGGAAAATGAGACTCCGGGGCTACGTCGATGAAGGAGGTGAGCATATGGATATGGTCAGTGAATCGGATTGATTAATGGCGGTTGAAAGAAGACGGTTGTTGGAACTTAAAGTAAACCTAGAGCCAGGAGGTCATCTCGCGGCTCATCAAAGCTGCAGCTTCCAAACGAATTTCCGAAATTGGATCGGGCTTGGCGGATTTGGTGGAGTGTGGCCGCACGATCGTTCCACGCAAAATGATCCGCGTCGAAGTGAAAGTTTGCTGGCTCCTCATCCACCAATATTTTTCGAATGGTCACAGCGTCAAGGGCTTCAGTGGCCGCCAGGACCGCCGCGCCGAAGACATTCAAAAAACCGAACATCTTTGTTTGAACGCTGGGATGGAACAAGCGGATTGGATGATGGAGTCCGGCAGTCGCTTTGAATCGGACATTTGCATCACGGCTTGCGGCGATGGCGTGGGCGAGATGTTCAGATGAAGGGAAAGCTGCAGCCTCAACGCCTCCGCATCTGAATTTTACGCCAAATTCGGTGGCGTTGCACTGAGGGCAATTAGCGACAGATTCGAAGACCAGGGGCAGGCTGGGATGGTCGAGCGGCACTTCGAAAAAAATGTCCATAGACGGGATCGACGTTCGGGCGTGGAGCGCGCAAACGGCCTCGAGAAAGGCCGTAATCCGGCCGGCACCATATTCGAGTAAATGGGAAGGAAGGCGTACTTCCATCATATCAACTTCAACGGTGCCGGTATGCCTATTGCGGAAGGCTTCAATTTGGCCAAGGTTCGTTTCAAACGTACGTAAAAACGAAGGAGCGTCAAGGCCGCCCGTTCCAAGGACGGAGAATCTAAACGGCGGTGCTTCGGAAAAGAGATTATCGTATTCTGAAAGGGTCGGAAGAAGGCTTACGGGGCAAATGAATCGGGACAGCATCCAGTTGTCCGATTCTTGACGGTAGCGGGCGAAGTTTCGAATGGCCTCATCCAGTGAAAGCGAGGCAGGAGGGAACAGCCCGGCATAGTCGACAAGGCCGGTCAGCATGGCTCGGAATGCGGAAGATTTCGCGATTACGCGCGAAGCGGGCGTACGCATGATGTTTCACATAATCTGAAGGAGAAACTGCATCTGACAAGTATGAGACAGGAAGAAAACGGCAGAAACGCAACCGGCATCCGATTGTAAGAACTCTTGATTAACATCTTGTATGAACTCGCCATTAATATTAGTTTTGAGTCCTAACCCGGCCGCAATCCCTTCCACCGCTGGATTGTGAAGGGAAAGACGATTCCGTCTCCTACTTCGTTTAACACTTACCACATTACGGAAGATAAGGTCATGAAGCGACTTCCTGTCATTTTTGTACTTCTCTTGAGCGGATTTCTGATGATGGGCGCCGATGGGTGTTCCGGAGATCCGAACGTTGAAGGAGCCAAACTCGATCTCCGCAACAAGGATTACGACCGCGCCCTCGAAAATCTCGCGACAGCGCTTGAAAAAAATCCTCAAAATGCCGCTGCCCTAGAATTGAAGGGGCAGGTTCTTCAGGCAAAAGCCACGGATACCGCTGACGCCAAAGAACACGTTGATTTGGTAAAACAGTCGGTTGAATCGTTTCATAAAGCGGCCGAACTTGATCCAAAGATTGCCTCTAGCCTTTCAAACACGATGGCCCTGGCTTATTACAACGAGTTTCAACGAGGGGCACAGGCCTTTAATCGGGGAAAAAGTGATCCTTCGGCATTTAACGATGCGGTGCTCTACTTCCAGACCACCTCCATGATTGCCCCCGATTCCACAGGGCCCTATGTGAATGAGGCATTTGCCTATATGAATTCCGGGGACGATTCGCTGGCCATTGAGCCTTTCGAAAATGCCATCGCTCACGGTGATACACAGGCTGATACGTATACCTTCCTTGGCAATCTGTATTTGTCACACGGCCGCGCATCCGACGCAGTCACGTTGCTCGAAACGGCTAACGCTGCTTACCCCGACAATACCGATATGGAGGCCCAACTGCTCAACGCTTACACCGTCTCAGGGCAGATGGATCGTGCTATGGAGAAGTATGAGGAATCCGTAAAGGCAGACCCGGATAACAAGGTTACCAATACAATTATGGCTCGCTCCTTCTACAGGCCGAAAATTATGATAAAGCGATTGAACACTTGAAAATCGCTGTTAGCCTTGATGACACTTATGCCAATGCCCAGTATAATCTCGGCGCCGCATACGTCAACAAAGCCGTCGAGGTAAATGACGAGATCAGCACGATCGATGATGACCTGCGGGCGAATTCGTCATATTCGGATGCCGACAAGAAAGCCAAACAGGACGAAATGGATCGGTTAGCGGACGTTCGCCGTGGTCTTTTCCAAGCGGCCATTGCTCCACTTGAAACGGCCAAAAAGGAATTTGAAAGCCAGGGTCAAGAGCCGAAAGACCTTTGTCGTGTGCTCTTCCAATCGTATGTCCAGACGAACCAGACGGATAAAGCCGAAACAGTGTCAGAGTGTGCCGGCTACAGTGACATGAATTAGAATTTGCGCCGAGACGGCATGGAACCCGGGCTTCTCCTGAGGTCCGGGTTCTTTTTTTCATGCTGCCAAAATGATTTTGTACAGACGGTCAAACATCCGTTTCCGCCCGCACTGTGCAACATCGTCTACTCATTTCAGACCATCGCTCCAACTAAATGCAGACGCCGGGCCAGACCAGAAAAATGGGGTTCGACACGTTGGCTGTTCATGCCGGACAACGGCCGGATCCTTCTACCGGCGCCATCATGGCGCCCATCTATCAGACCTCGACCTATGTACAAGAGGCACCCGGCAAGCACCACGGGCACGAGTATGCCCGCGTCTCCAACCCGACCCGCGACGCTCTCGAAGGTAACCTCGCAGCGCTCGAAGGCGCATCACACGGAATCGCTTTTTCCTCCGGCGTGGCGGCCACAGATGCCATCATGAAGTGTCTGAAACCGGGCGACCACGTCGTCGCTTCGAATGACCTATATGGCGGCACCTACCGGCTCATGCGCGAGGTCTTCGGGCCCTTCGGCATCCGGTCCTCGTTCATCGATATGACGAACATTGAAACCGTCGAACGGACCCTCACGCCGGAGACACGTCTACTGTGGATTGAGACACCCACAAATCCGCTGCTCAACGTCGTCGACATTAAGGCGCTCTGCGACCTGGCGCATGCGCGCGGAATCGAAGTGGCCGTGGACAATACATTCGCCACGCCCTACCTCCAGCAGCCGCTATCGCTTGGAGCCGACCTCGTTGTTCATTCTACCACGAAGTATCTCGGCGGTCACTCCGATACTATCGGTGGCGCCGTCTGTACCAACAACGATACCTGGACCGACCGGCTTCGGTTTCTCATCAAAAGTGCCGGCGCGGTGCCGGGGCCCATGGACTGCTTCCTCGTCCTTCGGGGCACGAAGACACTCCACCTTCGTATGCAGCGCCATTGCGAAAATGCCCGCGCCGTGGCCGATTATCTCGTCGATCATCCCAAGGTGGGGCGGGTACTCTATCCCGGGCTACCGTCTGATCCGTCGCACGTGCTTGCGGCCAGGCAGATGAGCGGCTTCGGTGGTATGGTTTCGTTTGTCCTCGCGGATGAACGCATGGAACGGGCGACCCGGCTGCTCTCGGCCACCCACGTCTTCTCGCTCGCCGAAAGTCTCGGCGGCGTCGAGAGCCTGATCAACCATCCGGCCTCCATGACCCACGCGTCTATCCCGCGGGAAGAGCGCCTCGCCGCCGGCCTCCCGGACGTACTTATCCGGCTCTCCGTCGGCATCGAAGATATCGATGATCTGCTTGGCGACCTCGACCGCGCGTTGGGCGTCGTCTGAAACTGTGGGATGCCGCCCATGCAGCCGCCGACCCCCTCGGACCGGCGGCTTTTTCGTTTATCGGACCAAGGTCATCTGCCCGGTGAGGCTTGTGGTTCGGGCCGGCGTCCGGGCCGTAAGGCGATAAAAGTACACGCCCGAAGCCAGGGTGCCGCCGTCGATACGGACCTTGCGGTTGGCGCCCGGTCCCATGGCATGAGCGGGCACCACGCGGACCCGCCGTCCCAGCACATCGAGGATCTCTATCGATACCATGGCTGCCTCGGGGAGGTCAAATACGATGGTCGTGGCGGGAGTGAACGGGTTGGGGTAATTTCCGTGGAGGGCGAAATGCTTCGGGAGTGCCGCCTCGTCATCCGTTCCGGTAATCGCACCGCGCGTGAGGATGACCGATACGGCATCGCCCACCGTCCAGAGGCTGCCGTCGATACTGAGGACCCTGTGGTACACCGTCGTGGTCCCGTTGAGGTCGACGCCGGCTCCCGAGAGGACCGCGGCCAGATCGCCGAAGCTGGCATCGACCGACGGATTCGTTCCCGCGTCCGCTTCTATCAGTGTGGATCCGAACGCCGGATCGTCGGACAATTGCCATACATAATAAACGTCGTTTCCGTTCGGGTCGCCATCCGACCAGGAGACCATCAGCGACGTGTCCGGATCGCCGGTAATGGTAATCATCTCGCCGTCACCCGGCGCCGTAATGGCTGCGGATGTGGGCGCCTGATTGGCCGAGACGAGTGGGTGTCCGCGCAATTCGCCGCCGGCATTCTCCAGGGTGTGGATGTTAAAATAAAAGAGCCCGGCTCGCAGGTTGGCCACCTCCTCATCCGAAAGGTCGTACTTGTTGTCGGCCACTGCGAAACTGCCGCCGAGGCTATCGGTGTTGAGGGTGGTGTTCAGTGATATCACAATGTCGCCGTTATCGTTTGGAGGCGCGGTGTGCAGGTGCGCTCCGCCGGCCACGGCGACATTAAATGCGGATTCGAGGCCGCTAAAGGTACCCGCCACCGAGAGCCGGTTTCCATCGAGCACGGCGATTCCAGCGCCCGTGGCAGCGCTCGTGACGGCCGGGACCTCATTGTCGCCGGAGAGGGAGGCTTCAAAGACGGTGCTTGAAAGCGGCAATACTTGCCCGCGCAATTCCCCGCCGGGAAGGTCGGTGGTGTGGATATTGAAATAGAACAGGCTGTCACGCAAATCCGTCATCGGGTCCGCGAGGGCGCCCGAGAGGCCGTTCTTACTTCCCGTGAAATCGAACGTATTGTTCGCGGCGGGAAACGTACCGCCCCGCAAATCGGCATCTTGCATTGGATTCAACCCGATCACAATGTCCCCGCCGGCATCGATCGGCGCAGCGTGGAGGTGGGCACCTCCTGCGACGTCGGCATTGAAGTCCGACATCAACCCGCTATAGGCGCCAGTGACCGTGATGACGCTCCCGTTGATCTCGACGATACCGCCACCCAACCCTGTCGAGTTATTGAACGGTACCTGCGACAGCCCTGAGAATACCGCGCGATAAGGCACGGACGCGCTCGGCAACATCTGTCCGCGAATTTCTCCGCCGGGCATCCGGGCGGTGTGGATATTGACGTAAACGGTCCGATTTGCGAAGCCGGCGACCTGATCAGTCGTGAGGTCGAACGTATTTTCTTCGGCTACGAAAGTCCCCCCGCCCAGGTCGGCATCGACCGTGGGATTGAGGAAGATCGAGATGCTCCCGTTCTGCCCCGCATAGCCACTGTGGAGGTGTGCTCCCCCGGCGATGTCGGCATTGAAATCGGACTCAAGGCCACTGAACGATCCCGAGACGACGAGCATGGAATCGATGACTTCGGCGACGACGGTGCCTGCTCCTTGCCCGTACCCGGCGGGGACCTCGTTGGCGCCGGCAAGCACAGCTGTGTACGGAGTCGCATTGGCCGGAAGCAGTTGTCCGCGAATTTCTCCGTCCGGATAATCCACGGTGTGGATATTCACATACAGCCGACGCGAATCGAGGTCAGCGATCTGTTCCTGAGTTAATACGAACGAATTGGCGCCTGCGTCGAAGGAGCCGCCTCGGAGGTCCGCGTCGGCAGTCGGGTTCAGAAATATCGAAATGCTCCCGGCTTGTCCGGAGAGCCCGCTGTGCAGGTGGGCGCCGCCCGCGATATCCGCATCGAGATCGCTGTGGAGTCCACTGAAGGACCCGCTCACAGCCAGGGTGGAGTCCGTGAGCGTAGCGCTTATGAAACCCCCTCCGGCACTGGCATTGGGCGGCACCTGATTGCTTCCCGAGAGGACTGCCGCGAAGTCCATCCCATATGAGACGGTGAGTACGGGCGGCATGGTGGACTCGCGGCTGTCGAACCGCTTGGTGGTTTGTGCGATGGTTTCGTTCCCGACCAGGATCCAGCCGAAGTTGGATGCGGGATCGTCGAGCCATGCCTGCACGTCGGCAATGAGTTCGGGCGAAGGAGCCATCGTATACGTGCCGACAGAATCGACGTTGAGCGTTGCGCTTGCCGAGGGGTCAAAATCACCACCGGGAGTCTGCCAGAGATCGGTGTCGAAGAATGTGTGGAGCCAGGTCGCGTCGCCGGTGGTAGCGGTCGCGCCGCCCCCGCCGCCTCCGGTCGTAGCATCCGAGGTGCCTTCACCCCAATCGGCAAGGAGAGGGTGAAAGGCAATGATTTGCGGTCCGGAGGAAGTCTGCGACATCTGAAGCGTGAGCGAGACGCTCTCGATAGTCGCGCCCGGCGGGATGCTGCCCGCCACATCAAAGGACATCAGCCCCCGGCGTATGAAGCCGCCGGCGTTTTTGCCGACAAAGAGGTTCGAGCCGGCGCCGTTGCTCAGCGCGCCATTGACATCTTCGTACAGCGTGTTGTCCATGGCCGGGGTGAGTTCCACCTGCAATTGCGCCGTCGCTACGTGAACACAGCAAACAAGCGCGAGGTGCGATATCAGGGTAATCGTGCGGTGATGGTTCATCGGGATCATCCTCATGAATGTGAAAAGTTCGTTTAAACAAGGAACTGGCAGGCCGGTGTACGGGAAGGGCGTATCCGGATTTCGGGAACAACGACCGGCGCGGAATCAACCGGTAAAATGAACTGTACGTCCGGCCTCTCACGCTGGAAAGTCCGGCGATCGGGGCCAATACGCGTACAGCGGCGATGACGAAGTTACAGACGATGACTGCCGGGCATCTCAAGCACGCTCCCGACGTGCATCCAAATCAATTAATTTGTGCGCCCGCTTCGATCCACGCGCGAATCGTCTGGATGTTGGCGTCCGAGAGGGGACTTCGGCCGAGCGGCATGCGGGCACCCACAATGCCGGCCGCACCCGTGATTTTCAGCATCAAATAGCTATTGTCTGGGTCGCCGGGGGCAATGCGGACGAGGTCGGGGCGCTCGATACTCCGCACACCCACGAGGTTCGAGAAGGCCCGCCCTTCGCGGAGGTCCATCACCCCGGGGAGCGACGAACTCCCGCCAAAGTGACATCCCGAGAGCGCGCAATTCTTGCTAAGAATATTGGTTTGAATGTGCTGAAACGTCGATCCTTCGGGGCCCGGGGGGGCGGGCTGAAGGAGATCAGCATGTTCGCAGCCGGTCGAGAGAAAGGCCACGAACAGGAACAGAATCATTGTACGGAATGGGTACATATCAAAAGCTGAGTGTGCGGTAGATATTGAAGCCAAAGCGGAGGTCGCCATCGCGGATATCGAGGTCGCCGCCGTTCATGTACTGGTCCGTGGCAATACCGACCGAATTGGTCACGATGATCTGAAAAATGTGTCCGCTCGTGGCAAATTCGATCCCACCGCCCCAACTGTCGAACCGGTTTTCGTTGCCGAAGGTCGTCGTGCGGATATATCCGGTTACGATGGGCACCCATTCGCCGACGAGCGAAATATTGTGATGAAATTGCCATCGCCCGCCCAGACCGAGGGTGAAGAGCGGGTCCTCCCCGTGCGAGTCGGAAGAGGGGTTGAGGAGCATTCCCGGGACGAGTGCCACGCCGATTCGGTCCGAGACGGCACGCGAGATCACGGCTTGCCCGGCCGCCTTGACGGCGTCGTCGCGAAAGCGGCTTTTCCCCGGTATTTTCTCGGTGATCCAATTGATCGACCCCTGAAAAGCCACATTCACGGGCATGGCGGCATATCGGGTCTGCCGGGCCGCGCGGTATTTGAGTTGAAGCTCCACGTCGTCGGCGGCATTGCTCCGGCCGAGTGAAAAGAAGAAGTTGTCGGTTGGCGCATAGCCGAAGCTGAGGAAGATGATGCCGCTGCCGTCGAGGCCGTACAGGGCATCGTAGCCATCACTGATCTTGGGGTTGAAACGGTGGCTGATCCGAAAAAGAAATTCGCCCGAGCGGGGCATCCGTGCCGTGGGTGCATTGACAATCTGCCACCCGGCGAAAGCCATCGGATCGGACTTGGGCGTCGCCTTTACGCGCGCCTCGTCCACCGTTCCGATGCTCCGCACCCAAGCTTCGATGGTGGCGACTTCCTCGGCCGAGAGTTTTTCTCCGATCAACGGCATCTGCACGCCAATGATATCCGCATCGCCCCGAACTTTCTTGACCAGATAACTGTGCTCGGGGTCTCCGGGCCGTACGCGCATCAGGTCGGGGCGCTCTCGGCTCGGTGTACCCACTACGGCAGCATAGAAACGGTCCTTGCTGAGGTCCATTTCCTGTTGGGGCAAGGGCCCTATATGACAGCCCGCTCTGGCACAACTGCGGCTGAAAATGTCAACGACGCGTGCTTCGAGCACGTGTGGATCGGCCGGGTTTAGTTTCTGTGCAAATGCCCCACGGGAACCAAACATTCCGGCCGTGAAAGCGAGGAGAAAGAAGGCAATGCGCACCGTGGGCATGGGGCGTGCGGACGATATAGAGGGGTGAATTACAGGGTTCGGCTAGGGGAGCAGAATCATTGTTCGCGTGTGCCTTGAAGTTGACGTAGAGAGGCGATAAAAATAAATTCCCGCAACGAGCCCCGAACCATCAAATATCATCTCGTGCTCTCCGGCAGGCTCGACCCTATTGACAAGAGAGGCCACCTCGCGGCCAAGAACATCAAATACTTTCAGCTGCACATGCTCCGATGCGGCGAGACTAAACGAGATCGCAGTTCGTCCGACAAAGGGATTTGGGAAATTCTGTGACAAACCGAAGGTGCCAATGCCGGTCTCATTTTCCGTGGCTGTGGCGGTAGAGAAGGTGATTGATAACGTTGGCCAATTGCCTTCAAAAAATGATTCGCGACTGTCGAAACGCTTCGTTGTAACCGGGGAGCTTTCATTACCCACCAAAATCCACCCGAAGTTCTCGCCGGGCCGGTCGAGCCAATCTTGGACATCGTTTACCATAGCGGCTGAAGTCCACGTATAAAACCCGAGACCGTCAACGGTGGCGTCCGCGCTTGCCGTATCATCAAAATCACCGCCCGGAGTGGCCCAGGAAGCCGTATCAAAAAACGTGTGGAGCCAGGTGGCATCGCCCGACTGAGCCGTAGCGCCTGATCCGCCCTGGCCGCTGCTGGCCGAGGCGCCTTCACCCCAATCCGCTCTTACCGGGTGGAGTGTCATGGTCTGGGCACCTGCACCGGCATTGGTTTTTGTCATGTTGAGGGTAAGCGATGCACTCTCTATTGTAGCGCCAGAGGGCACCATACCGCTCACATCAAACATCATCAGGGCGCGACGTATGCTTCCACTGCTCGTGCGACCAGCAAAGAGGCTTATCCCCGCGCCATTGCTCAGGCCCCCGTCCGTAGTCTCGTAAAGCGTGTTGTCCTTGATCGGGGTCACGGCGACAGTAGTCTGGGCGTTTGTGGGTATCCCGAAGCTGAAAGCGAACAATATGATAATGAGAACAGGGTATTGGTTTGTCATTATGGGATCTGGTTGTTTGGGTGGCAGACGGAATACCCTTAATACGGTAGCGCAACGAAAATCTCCAGTGTTTGCATCAATAGTACCCCAAATGTGTGAAGTAACTACCGACTTTGTGATTGCAAAAATTATAGATTCAGCGTTCAAATGGTAAACTACCCGTCTTTTGTAGGTTGGGCGGTGAATTGACATTACGAATTAGAATATCCGAATTACAGGCATCTGCCCGGCGACATTTCTGAATGATACATCTCCTCCGCTATTCTATCAGATCTTGACCAGCATACGATGCCTGATGCCCAGAGCACAGTTCGAGGTTAAACAAGAAGCCCAGCTTCAAATCTTCGATTGGTCTCCAGAGATCAATCCAATACAGGTATCCGACATATCAAAGACGCTCAAATCGCGCCTGGAAGAAGCGTAAATACTTCGGCTCGTAGACCATCTTGAGGCCGGTGGCCTGCAAACGATCCTCATACACCGCGCGGACCGACTCGGCCACCACGTCCATATGCGCCTGCGTATACACCCGTCGTGGTATGGTGAGACGGGTCAGTTCGAGTTTGGGATAGCGGTGTTCGCCGGTCTTCGGATCGCGTCCCGCACTCGCAATGCCACGCTCCATGGAGCGGATACCGGAATCGAGATAGAGTTCCGCGGCGAGGGTCTGCGCGGGAAACTGGTCTTGACTCAGATGCTCATAAAACCGGCGCGCATCGAGGAAAATGGCGTGTCCGCCTACGGGGCGCACCATGGGGATGTCCCACTCGCTCAGAAGGTGGGCGAGGTAGCGCACCTGTTCGACGCGGGAACGCACATGGTCGTCCTGTACCGATTCGGTGATGCCGATGGCCATGGCTTCGAGATCGCGCCCGGCAAGACCGCCATATGTGTGCAGTCCCTCGAAGACGACCACCATATTCCGGAGTTCGTCAAAAAGGGCCTCGTCGTTCACCGCGAGCCACCCCCCGATGTTGACGAGCGCGTCTTTCTTCGCGCTCATCCACGCGCCGTCGGTGTGGCTGCAGAACTCCTTCAGGATTTCGGCAATGGATTTGTCGGCAAATCCGGCCTCCCGCTCCTGAATGAAGAAGGCGTTTTCGACCATGCGCGTCACATCCAGATACACTTTGATCCCTTTCCGGCCGCACAACGCATGTACTTCACGGATGTTGGCCATGCTCACCGGCTGACCGCCGGCCATGTTTACCGTTCCCGCAACGGAAACGTAAGCGATCTTGTCCGCGCCCTCCCGCGCGATCAGGGATTCGAGCTTCGCAAGATCGATGTTGCCCTTGAAGGGATGCCTAGCCTGTGCATCGTGGGCCTCATCGATGATCACATCCACGAAAATACCGCCGGCCATCTCCTGATGCAGCCGCGTGGTGGTAAAGTACATATTGCCCGGCACATACTGGCCCGGCTTAATGATCGCTTGGCTGATCAGGTGCTCGGCACCCCGGCCCTGATGCGTGGGTACGATATATGGATACCCGTAGTATTGTTGAATGACCGCTTCAAGATGATAGAAATTTCGACTGCCCGCGTAGGCTTCGTCGCCCATCATCATCCCGGCCCACTGCCGGTCGCTCATCGCTCCGGTACCGCTGTCGGTCAGAAGGTCGATGTATACGTCTTCCGAGCGCAGCAAAAAAGTATTGAAACCGGCCGCTTTCAGCGCTTCCTGACGCGCTTCGCACGTAGTTACGCGTAGCGGTTCGACCATTTTGATTTTCCACGGCTCGGCCCATGAACGGCGGCCGAGTTGTTGTCCCATCGTCTGAAGATGTGATTCTGACATGCTTGTTCTCCCTTTACGACTTCGTCCATTGCCCATTGCAATGGCACTATTAAAAGAGGCCCGTCGGGGGGAGCACAGTGGCTCGTCATCGGAATGCGGTGGGACAACGCCCGCCCGATCTCATGGGGTAATTGAGAATGCGTATGCCCGCAAAGAATGCGCCGTCAGTTCAGCCAGGGCGCCAGGTAGTATGCGGCCATTCACGATCGCACACATAATACGCGGACCGGCGTGAAGAGCGCGTGGAGAGGGGGCGAAATTGGATGAAAGGTATATGGGATGGGGCCAGGAGGTCAAAACTTTACGAGCATAGCCGTGGCGTACATCACGGCCAATCCGGCCGTGATACCCCCGAGATTCACCCAGCCCGTCGCCGGTGCCCCGGTCCGCACGACGAGGAGGCGACCCAGTTCATAAATAACCTGAAGAATCGCACCGGCGCCGATGGAGAGAAAGACGACGGCCAACAAGGGCGAATAGGCGAAGCCGCCGATCCACGTCCCCAGGATGGCCGGGGCGCCTGCGATGAGCGCCAGCCCCGCCAACCGTCCCACGCCCGGACGCACCCGGGCGATCGGTACGCCGATGCCCAGCCCCTCCGTAATATTGTGAAGCGTGAAACCGACGACGAGGAACGTGCCGAGCGCGGCCTCTCCGATGGCGATGGACGCACCGATGGCCATCCCTTCGCCCAGATTATGCAGTCCGATGCCGACGGCGATGGACGTCGCCATCCAGAGCCGGCCGGTGGGGGTATTGCGATCCGGGGCGTGCTTTCTCGCTCCCACACCCACGAGGGTCATGAACGACAGGAGGCCCGCGAAGAAAATGAGCGGCACCGCTTGGAATACCTCGGGGATCGTATGGGCGATCTCGACGCCCTCCAGCACCGTATCGACGAGAAGAAAGACGAGAAGGCCGATGGTGAGAGCGAGCAGAAATTGCGTCCCCTGCTCGCCGATCCGTCCGAGCAATGGAAACCACATCAACCCGAGTGCTACCGGCACGACCCCGACGAATGCGCCGAGCCACGCAAACAGCCACCAGTGATGCGCCGAGGGCTGCGGCGTCATAGTCGCCACTTCGATCTCATGGTCGAAAGTCACGCCGGTGCGCGTGATGAGCCGGACCGCATGCAATTCCCCCTCGACCCAGTGATAGGGGATTGCGACTTCGGCCCGGCCGAGGCGGCCAATCGTCTGTGAGGGGGTCATGGCAAACGCCCAGTACGCTTCATCCACCTGCACCTGCGCCACCGTAACCGGCTCGGGCCCGCCGTTGACCACGTGCAGAAGGATGTCGTCCGGGCGCATCTCCACGCGTTCGATCGTCAAGTCCTCGATCGGGGGCTGATCGCCGGTGAGCGTCCGGAGGGGATCGAAATGGATGAAAAGCCAGACCAGAAGCCCGAGAAAGGCCAGCGGCAGCACGGTCATCAGCCAGCCGGGGAGACGCTTATTGGTCGGAGAGATGGTCATGGATTGCTTGGCGATGGTTTCGCTGATTCAGGCCCGCAGACGGGGGAGGATATCGAAGTTGCCCATCCATCCCAGTTCCGCGAACTCACTTTGGTGGGCATGAAACATGTATTGCCCTGGTTCGAAGCCGTCGAACGAAAATTCGAGGATGCCGCGTTGTCCCTGGCATTGCATGACTGTGTCCACCCTTCGGAGCGTCGGGGTGAGGGTGGTGCCGTGGTCGTAATAGTCGAAGAAGTTGGCGTGGAGGTGAAAGGAGTTGACCGGGTCAAATTCGGTCAGATTGATGAGATACAGACGTTGCGGCATCTCGGGCCGGACGGGTATCGGCCGGTTCATATAGGCAAACGCCACCGAATTGACGGCATACACCTCGTTGTCGCCGTCGAAATTAGTGTCGAACCCATTCATGACCATTACCATCTCGCGGACATTCTGACACGCCGGGTACCGGTGGTTGCGGGCCTCGGCGGCCAATCGCTCCGCGCCTTCATACCTGTCGGGATCGGGGTCGATGAGGAGCGCGCCGTAGAGCCCCTTGTGAATATGGCGCTTCAGGGGGATGGCGTGGCAATGGTAAAGGTGGCAGCCGAAGGGTGCGGCGTCAAATTCGTATACGGTGCTTTCGCCGGAGGCCAGCATGCCGGCACCCGCGCCGGGTACTCCGTCCATCGAGGCCGGGTGGATGCTGTGGAAATGGATCGTGTGCGGGTGGCTGCCGCCATTGACAAAGCGGATGCGCAGTCGGTCTCCTTCAACACATCGAATCGTCGGGCCGGGTATGCGGCCGTTATACGTCCACGCGGGAAAGAAGACGCCCGGCGCGATCTCGACTTCCTGATCCCGTGCGATGATGGTGTATTCGCGAAGGGTGCGCCCGTCGGGGAGGGTGCTGATTGTGCCGTAGTCGAAGTCCTCCAGCAGTTTGAGCGGGTCGAAGCCGTTGCGCTCGTGGTCGACGCGGCCCATGGTGCCCATCGCGTGGTGGGGCATGGTCGTCGCGGCCTCGGGCTTCGCGGCATCGGGCGGTGCGGTCCGGCGGCCGGGGATCATCGCCGAGCCCGCGAGCCCGGCCAGCCCAAGCGACCCGGCGCGTACCATCCCCCGCCGGGTAAAACGGGCGTTGAACAGTCGTTCGAAGAAATCGGTCATGGAATCAGCGGCGGTGAATGCGGTGTGGCGTCTGAATTCGGTGTCGAGAACGTATCGGAATTGCCGTGTAAAATAAAAAAATTAGCCTTGGCTAAATCTGGCACTCCGGGTACGAATGACGCAAGCGGAAGAATGATCCCGCAGCAACGATTTGGCGGGCGCTCCGACACGGGGCTTGTGTCGGAGGGCAGGCACCACGGTAGAAAATCTCACCCAATAAAAAAGATAAAGATTGAAAGCGGGCAGACCCCTTAAACCCTTCGGTCTACCTCCCCTCGGGAGGGAAGGGGTTATTACGTACCGATCGCTCGGCTTACGAAGCGACCCCCCGGGCCATCTCGGAAGGGGAGGAATTTCATCTGCCACTCAGGCTACTGATGGCCGTGAAAAGAGCCGAAAAGGGTGCAAAAAGTCCATAGTGGAAAGCCGCGGTCGTTGGGAGACTTGGGTAATATTGGAGGCCGAGAGCCGCACAAAACACGCACGCTGATGCGAAGACGGCCAGTGAAATGTGTCTCTTGTTCAGTATGAAACCGGGATTCCCAGCCTTCCGGTCGGGGCGCATTTGCACTACGGTAGGCCTCCGAATGGAAGACGGCACATCGCCGCCTTAGATCATTTGATCGGAGCCAAAAGCTCCGGTGCGGTGACGAGCGCGCGAACGCCGTGAGAGTGATCCTCCTTGAAGACGTTTCCGTCGGCGGCCCACTTATTTAACGATTGAATGTCGATCTTCGCGCATGAGGGCCGCACGCTCCACGTGACTTCCATGGGAGAGCACGTGTTCATGGTATACTTCGGGCCGGTGGTGGAGCCGGCGAAGACCACCGGGGCACCTGTGTCGGTCGGGAGGGACCGCGGCTGATGCAATCCGCCGACGACATTCCCGCCGTAAGCGAACGCGGCAAAATCAAGTGCCTGGGGGTCGTTAACAACGAGAAACACCTGAGATTCGACGCGCAACTGCGGGTTCAAACAGGCGTCGCTCATACAGGCGCCGAGGGAGGCGCCCGGCACCACGTCGCACGTCGTATAGACCCAGTGTACCTCGATGCTGTCACCGGGCTTGATGCCATGAAAGTCCCCGCTATCATGGGCCGGTTCGGCGAGTTCATCGGCCGTGAGTGCGTCCGTTTCGTTGCACCGCCAGCCACCGTGCTCTCCCGTCCCGGCACTGACGGAGAATCCCGGACCCTTGTGTTCGGCATTGGTGTGCGTATGGATATTGCACAGGTTCATCTGGTCTGCGGGAGGCGCGAGCGAGAAAAGACGGGTGTTTTCGCCCGCCGGGTTCGAGATATCTCGCGGCGTTTGCGGGCCGTAGCCTTGGCAAAGCGCCTGGGAAAATGCCGGTGGCGCAAAGGTGGTTATGACGGCAATCACGAGGGCGGAATACGTCGTTGGGGTCATCATCATCTCCATTAATTGCAGTTAGATTTTATCAAAGGCGCCGGGCATTCCAGCACCAAAATGGCACTCGCGGGACCGGGGTCGGAGTGCCGGTTCAAAGGTCGGGTTCAGCCTCCTCTGGCGTACGAATCATGCTTCAAGAAATGTCCTCAAACCGCGCATCCTCAATGTCGGGCGAGGAGAGAGGATTGGCGTGCGTGGTGCGGTCCTCGGAGTGCGGGGTACTCGAAACCGTAGGCTCCGTCGCGGATGGGGGGACTTGTTGTTGACTTATGTCGCGAAGGGCCGCGCGAACGAGATTGCGGGCGGCTTTTATGATCAAATAAAGCAGAGCAAATACAAATAATATCTTAAACATATGGATCAGCCTCATAGGTGAAGTTGGCCGGTCGGTGTTGGGTTAAAAAACGTAGTACCCGGGTGGCGCAAATGGATGATCTGCTTGACGAGTTGTTGCAGTTCAGCCTGATTTTTTACAAAGTCGATATCAGTGGAGTTGATAATCAGCAAGGGGCTCTTCGTATAGTGAAGGAAGTACTGATTGTACGCATCATTTAGCGTTTGGATATAGTTCTGATCCATATCCTGTTCGTACGTTCGTCCCCGTTGTGCGATATTCTGGAGCAATCGTTCGGTTGTAGACTGCAGATATACCACCAGGTCAGGTACGGGAATAATGGCCTGCATTACGTTGTACAGTGTCTCGTAAAGGTGACGTTCGTCGCCGTCAAGGTTGAGATGCGCAAATATCCGATCCTTATCAAATGAATAGTCGCTTACAACAACGTGATGGAAGAGATCACGTTTCAGCAAGACCTGTTGTTGGCGGAACCGACTTGCAAGAAAACTTAACTGAGTCTGAAATGCCCATCGGGGCCGGTCCTCATAAAACCGAGAAAGAAAAGGGTTTTCTTCAAACTGTTCCAGGACGAGCATGCCGTCGAATCGGTCGGCGATAACGCGGGCAAGGGTAGTCTTTCCCGCGCCGATTACCCCTTCGATTACAATGTGGCGAAGGTCGTCTCGCAACGCTATGACAGAGGAGATCTGATTATCGGAAGAAAAAGGTTGTTCTGCGTCCATCAAGTAAATAAAGAAAATCGTCTCTGAAGAGACTGTCCGTATTATTCCTCCACACCCCACCCCGAATTGTCGTTGAAGCGCGTGAGCCGGCTCTGATCCGTGCATTCTGTCAGCAAAGCCGATACGGTAGTGTCATACGGTGCGGGAACGTACAGGTTCGGGGCAATATCAGCCAGTGGACGGAGTACAAAACGGCGCTCATGGATGCGCGGGTGCGGCAGCGTCAACGATTTAGTTCGGCACATGTTTGCTCCGTAGACAAGCATATCGAGGTCGAGCGTGCGCGGCACCCAGCGTCTCTTTTCATCCCTAGCGCGCCCGGCTCGGGCCTCGATTCTGTGGCACAAGGAAAGGAGTTTCTCCGGTCGCAGACGAGACCGCAGTGCAGCCACTGCGTTCAAATAATCAGGTTGAAGTTCGGAGGTCAATGTGTGTGCCGCATTTTCGTACACCGGCGATACGCGTTCGACTTTCACATCAGGGTCGGCCGACAGTGCGCTGACTGCACGACGGATGTATGCGAGGCGATCACCTAAATTGGATCCGAGCGCGATGTATGCGGGCACGTAAAATCCATATGTCCCGGGTGATTCGGCAGTGCCGACGGCGTCGCGTTTTTTCCCGGTAGAGGTGTCCGGCATGACCTTATACGAGCGGAAGCGACAACAGAGATTGCGATTCGACGCAGCCATCTTCGGTCAAGGGCCCGAGCCGAACCGTCTCGATGGCACCTTTCATTTCGATAGCGTACGGCCGCCGTACTTTTATATAATTGTCCGTGAAGCCGTGCATCATCCCATTTCGATTTTCGCCTTCCCACAGTACCGGTCTATCCTGACCTTGGTGATTGCGAAAAAACTGCCTGCGTTTCTTCTCCGAAAGGATGCGCAGCATCCGATTCCGGTGGGATCGCTCGTGCGGCGGCACCGGCGTCCCGATGGTTTCGATCGTATCCACGGCCACGGTGTTTGCCCGTTCCGAATACGTGAAGACATGAAAATAGGAGGCAGGCAGGCCGCGCAGAAATTCGTACGTCTCCTCGAAGTATGCCTCAGTCTCGCCCGGGAATCCGACAATCACGTCGACCCCAATACAGGCGTGTGGCATCCGGTCCTTGATGCGCGCGACGCGACCTGTATACCGATCCCGCCGGTATCGCCGCCGCATCTTGCCGAGGATCGCGTTGGAGCCACTTTGGAGCGGAAGGTGAAAATGTGGTTGAAATGCTCTCGATCCGACCACAAAGTCAATGATCTCATCCGTGAGGAGGTTGGGCTCGATGGAGGATATCCGGTACCGCTCAATGCCCTCGACTCGGTCAAGTTCACGGAGGAGGTCCAGGAGGGCAATGCCATGTTCCTGCCCGTACAGGCCGATGTTCACGCCGCTGAGGACCACCTCGCGGAATCCCCGGGCCGCCAATTCGCGCACTTGGCCGGCAGTCGCTTCTATGGATTGTGAGCGGCTCTTTCCACGCGCCAATGGAATCGTACAGAAAGCGCACGAATAGTTGCATCCATCCTGCACCTTGAGAAAAGCGCGGGTGCGTTCGCCGGATGAGAAGGCGGGTCCGAATTCGGCGGCGTCATCAATACAGGAGACCGCAACTTGCGTGTCTTCACCTTTGGAAAAGGTCTCTATGAGGTGAAAAAGGCGAAATTTCTCCTGTGATCCGAGGACTACGTCGACACCCGGCATGCCGGCGATGCGGCCAGGCTGGAGCTGCGCATAACACCCGGTGACAATGATGAAAGCCTCCGGGTTGGCACGCAAGGCTCGGCGGATGATCTGCCTGCACTTCCGGTCCGCCTCCTTCGTCACGGTGCACGTATTGATTACCGTCACGTCGGCCGGTTCACCGAACGGAACGACATCATACGTGTGCGCCTCGAAATCACGGGCGAGGGTGCTCGTTTCGGCATAGTTAAGTTTGCATCCGAGGGTATAAAACGAAGCGCGCGGCACGAAGTACGAAGCGGTTGGATGGCAGGTGTGACAGGTCCGTGGACGATCTGTTAAAGAATCGCCAAATCGTGGGGCTGTGCAACGAAGGACGATGATCGGGGTTTCAAAATGGTTCTTGAAGCCTTATCTATCCATAATCACTCCAACCATTCCACGTTGATCTTGTGTTTGCTCGTGAAGGATATCCGCTAATCGGCGGGGCTTTTTTTCTAGCGGTGGTTCTGTTCGTTGTCGTGTTGATGCTGCCTATCGGATGGGGCATCGCACCCCTGGTATTGGGTCTCGCGGCATTCGGACTGACACTCTACTTTTTCCGAGATCCTGACCGAACTCCACCCCCAGAGGCTGAATCGGGCAATTTGCTCCTTGCCCCGGCCGATGGAAAGGTGGTTCTCATGCAGGACGTGGAAGAGCCACTGTATATCAAAGGGCCGGCGCGGCAGGTCTCCATTTTTCTCTCGCCGCTAAATGTGCATGTCAACCGCATTCCGGCAAATGGCGTAATCGAGTTCGACCAATATGTGCCCGGCGATTATCTCGTGGCCTGGCATCCCAAAGCAAGCGAAAAAAACGAACGGTCGCAGCTTGGTTTGCGGCATCCGAGCGGGACGCCCATCCTCTTCAAACAAATCGCAGGGGCGGTAGCGCGGCGGATCGTCTATCGCATCAAAGTGGGAGATACGGTGCATGCCGGAGAGCGGTTTGGTCTGGTAAAATTCGGTTCGCGTATGGACGTCGTCATTCCGGCATGTTTGTTCTTCAATGTAAAGGTCGGAGATCGGGTAACAGCCGGAGAAACGGTACTCGGGCGTCTTCCCGAAGGGCCGCCGGAGAAACTTGTCGAAGCCCCCACTAATGCAAGCGAAGTGGAGGTCTAATGTTACGCACGCGAATAACATCGGGGCGCGATCCGGGGCAGAAGCAACGGCGATTTCGGCAGCGCCTCCGGGCGTTTCGTGCCGCGCGGAATGGTCATGCCCCCCGAAGAATTCCCCGTGCGGCTGTCCCTTCGTTCTTTACGCTGATGAATCTCTTTAGCGGCTTCGTCGCCATCACGCAGGCGGTGGAGGGTCATTATGAGCAAGCCTGCTGGTTTATCGTTCTCGCCGGCTTTTTCGACTTGCTCGATGGCATGATCGCCCGGCTGGCCAACGGCACGAGCCTTTTCGGCGTGGAACTCGACTCACTGTCTGATGTCGTTTCCTTCGGGGTGGCACCCGGCTTCCTCGTGTATGTCTTCGGGCTCAAGGAATTCGGCATCCTGGGGCTCGTCGTCTCGTCGCTTCCCGCTCTGTGCGGAGCTGTCCGGCTGGCCCGGTACAACATTGAATTTGAAGGTGTCAAGAAGGATGACTTCAATGGCCTGCCAATTCCCGTTCAGGCCATCGCCATCGTCGCGTTGATTCTCAATTTTGACAATGCGGAATGGTTCAATCGATTGAGTATCAATAATCTGTCGGTCCTCGTTCCGTTGATTATCGTGCTCTCCGGACTTATGGTGACGACGATTCGATTCGATGCCATACCAAAGCCTTCGGCGCGATACCTCAGAACGCATCCGCGTAAGGCGCTGGCATACGGTATCGCCGCGTTGCTCCTAATTTTCCTTCAACAAATCGGGCTGCTCATCGTGCTGACGGTTTATCTATTGCATGGCATCATACGGGGCATTTACAACCTGGCCCGTGCCATTATGGACACGCCGATGGAGGAACTAGAATCCAGGCATGCCGAACCATGAGACCATAAAATCCGAGCGCCGGGCGTTCTAATTTCGGCTCAAGATTTATTGGCTTGCCGGCATGGTGTGCCGAAGCGCGGACATTCATTTCCCATGCACATTCATCTGAAACGATATGTTTAGAGCGAGCATCAAAATCACGTTACGCCCATCTATTCTTGATCCGCAAGGAAAGGCGACGCGGAATGCTTTGAATCAACTAGGGTTTGAGGCCATCGAAAAAGTGAGGATGGGAAAATCGATCGAGTTATGGATTGACGCGGCCACAGCAAATGATGCGGAATCGATGGCCTGCGCAGCGTGCGAAAAATTGCTGGCCAATCCGGTGATCGAAGACTTCGAAATCACCCTGGAAAATGAAGCGACAACCGTGGCCTGATCTATCAGGCAGAAAGATAAACGGAATCTCATATCAGCATTCATATTGATCATGTCGCCGTATTTTGAAGAGCATCCGGCCGCCGCTCCGGACGTGGAAGTCGAAGTGATAGAAGACGTTGAGGAGCGCCTCTCGCAGCCCTGGCGAGTGATCCTGTATAATGACGAGATTCATTCCTTCGAGGAGGTAATATTTCAGTTGATAAAGGCCACGGGTTGCGCCATGCCACAGGCTGAAGCCATTGTTTGGAAGGTGCACATGGAAGGCAAGGCGGCGGTGTTCGAGGGCACTTTTGAGGATTGCTTTCGCGTGCAGGCCATCCTCGGTGAAATCGGGCTCGTGACGGATCTGGAAGGGTGAGAATGGACTGATTTGAATCGAGAATACGATGCAGCCTGTCCAGCTAATCCGGGCCACCTCACGTTAGATGAAAACTCACCTGGCTCACAATCCGAAAATAAAATATCTATGAGCAACAACAACAATCGACTTAACTCGCTAAGGGTTATTGTTCGACAGCGAATTTAGTCCACTGTCGTTTATTCATATCTTTATTTATATTTGGGTTAAGCAATGCATTGTCTGTTCCAATGTATAGGCCATCGTTAGCAATCCAATAATACTTAGAACCCGAAGGAACCGAATAACGCTCGCCGACTTCATGGTTCTCAATCAGCGTAGTTTCATTTATGGCTCGAATAGTCCTGGAGTGACCTGAATCGTTAATATTACTTCGGTTTAGATAGCCCTTTTGAGAAATATCGAGAATATCGCTGTATGTGTCACCAATGGATGCAGCGTTATTTCCACGAACGGCAATTGCATTCATGCGTTGCTGATGGGCAGCGGCACTTTGAGCAGATGCCTGTGCCCAGAATCGCTTGGTATTTTGGATATTTCCTATTAGTTGACGACCCATATACTGTGTCCATTGAGGGTTGATTTGAGCATTGGCCTGAGAATATAGGTAAGCATTTTTTGCATTTTCGAAACTACCAGAATCGGATACAAGTTCTGTAGTTTGAATACCCCAGACTATCGTCTGTTGCTTTATAATTTGATATTGCACCAACACGATTAGAGACGTGGTTCCTCTACCTGTTTCCCATTCAGTACCCAAGGCTTCCACCTGTAGTTGAGACCCTGTGTTTGGCATTGCGTTTATAACTCGTTGCCAAAGACCTGAAACTTCAGGGAGATCAAAACTTTTTATAAATCTGTACCCCTGCGCCTTAACATTTGGTTTAACCCATTGACTCAGTATTTGTCTATTATTCAAAGGTTGGGCTAGATTTTGCCCACTCATCTGGATTGTCTGTTGCATCATGGGATTATTGCTCCAACCAAATTTCTCCTCCTCAGTTTTATAAACTTTTAAATTGTTGGGACCCTCTATGTAAATTGGATTATCTATGTGGTTCACCTTCCAACTTTTCGGAATAGGATATCTCGCTTCTACCAATCCATTGTTTGGGTCCACGAACTCATGGTATTTTGTAGTTTCGATACCTTGCATCGATTTGTGAAACAATTGCTCAACGGTTTTAACATCATTGTTGCTTGTTAAATCCTGTGCAATACCATCAATGCATCCAAAAAATAAGGTAGTAGCCATGACAATGCTGTAAATGTTAAGATTTTTCATTCTACCGTGTGTTTAATGGTTAATAAAAGATTTGTGCGACCTAAAAGTCGCAGGATTTACTCCGTTTCGCTTCGTCAGTCGGCTTTGTCTCGTGTCTTCTCACTTTGTTCGTCGAGATGACGTGCCGGTGTGAAGACCCACCCGCCATAAGCCGCCGGCCACGACGGTCTTGCCGCCACTCTTCATGACGGCCGTGGGGCTGCCATTGCCCAGGATCGTATCGTCGAAATTGGCCAGTGGCATGGGGGTCCGACGGATGGAATGATACGTGAGTCCTCGCAGGCGAAATAGCACAGCTCGCAGTGAATGCACGTGTTCTGGTCGATGTGGGCGACCACCTTGTTGCCGAGGTCGAGGTCGGCCCAGTTGCCGACGGCCGGGACGGTCCGCCCGATGAAGTCGGTGAGGCGCGTGAAATGCTTCTCGCGCATCCAGTTTTCCATACCGGAGGCCAGGTGCTTGACGATGCGGAAGCCGAAATGCATGGCGGCGGTGCGAAACTGCACACCCGAAGTGCCCAGGAGCCTGAACTCTACGGCCTCCTGCCACAACTGTATCCCCCCGATGCATGGCCCCAAAATGCTGAAGGACTAAGGAGCCCTGTCTTCCCGCCAGAGAGCCGGATACTTGTTCGATGGCCGCATACCCGGCCGAGCCTTTAACCGCCGTCATGACACTCAGCATCTCGCCTTGACTCGTCGTGTCTAACGCACCCGTGAACTGCTTGTCGATCGACATCCGACCGAGGTTGTTTCCATCCACTCCTTGAACGTGAAAGTCAAGGGGGTTCATTTCGACTTCAAAGGCGCCGGTCAATTTCAGACTCATGGATAGAGGTGAAACGGTAGAAAAAACCGCAGGCAGCGTCTTTGACGCGTCAATGTAATACCACGCTGTTTCCTATGCAACGGCCCGCGCCCGGGCGTGGATACCATAGGGTTGCTCGTGCCGGCCAGCATTCTGTCGGACCTCCGACCACCGGAATGAAAACCTGTCACGAAGGTATCCTGCCTGAGCACAGATACGGGCGATGCCACAAACATGCCTGAACTCAGTTTTGAGCGGTCAGAAGGCCATTTTCGGGTTTCCCGGCCCATCGTGGGGTGCGCTCGACGTCGCCTCGACACCGAATACCGGACGGGTGGCTGCCGCGAGTTTTCGGAGCGCCGGACCGAGAGGCGAACACTTTCGCCACACGAACGCAATGGTTCGCGTGGGCGCCGGCTGTGCGAAAGGGCGAATCGAAAGCTCAGCGTGATTCAACTCCGTAGTGATCGCAAGTGCGGGGAGGAGCGTCACACCCACACCGCTTGCGATCATCTGCACGAGCGTCGTGAGGCTCGTCGCGCGAAATTCGAGTTCATGGGCCTTTGCGTCCGAACAAACGGCGAGCGCTTGCTCCCGGAAGCAGTGTCCATCGTCGAGAAGGAGCACGTCTACGTCGTTCAGCTCCGAGAGCTTCACGGGCGCCGGGTGCGACCCGAGGGGATGACCCGGCGGCGTGGCGAGCACAAACGCGTCCGAACCAATGATTGCGCCATCGACATCGCCGATGTCGGCCTCGAGTGCCAGAAGTGCAGCGTCGAGCGTGCCACGGTCGAGGCGCTGTATCAGGGTATCCGTCCTGTCCTCGGACCAGAGTATGGTCAGGCTGGGGTAGGCCTCGTGGAGAGCCGGGGTCAGCCTTGGAAGAAGGTAGGGCGAAATCGTGGGAATGACTCCGATATGAAGGGTCCCGGACAGTGGATCGCTGGCGCCGCGCGCGAGCATTGTAAGGTCTTCAGTCTCCCGCAAGATTATCCGTGCACGTTCGATTATCACAGATCCTGCACCCGTGATGAGTACGCGCCGCCGATTGCGTTCAAACAGCCGGACGCCAAGCGCCGTCTCCAACTGAGCAAGTTGTGCACTAAGTGAGGGCTGCGAGACGTGGCAGGCATCTGCCGCCTTTCGGAAACTGAGCGAATCTGCGACGGCGACGGCGTACTGAAGCTGGCGCAACGTGAAGGGATGTGGACCGAGGTTCATAGGCGTAAGCTATTACATTCATCATAAAGATGTCTTGGAACAATTACAGCGACGTCGATAATTTGGGTGAGAGAAAAATGTGACCAGGTGTACTGTACCTGAAATTCAGCGCCTGCTGATCCCACTTTGGAGGTATGACCATGTCAACTGAAGCCAAATGTCCGTTTCACCCGCCCGTTTCCGGAGGAGCCGAAAAAACTAACCGAGACTGGTGGCCGAACCAACTAAATCTCAAAATCTTGAACCAGTTTTCCCCTCGGACAAGCCCCGTGGGACGGTCGTTCAATTATGCCGAGGAATTCGAGAAGCTCGACCTCGAGGCCGTGAAGCAGGATCTCTATGCGCTGATGACCGATTCGATAGAGTTCTGGCCTGCGGACTACGGCCACTATGGACCGTTGTTCATCCGCATGGCCTGGCACGCAGCCGGCACCTACCGAATTGGCGACGGCCGCGGGGGCGCCGGCCTGGGTCAGCAGCGCTTCGCGCCAACGAACAGCTGGCCCGACAACGTCAACCTCGACAAAGCGCGCCGGTTGCTGTGGCCGGTCAAGAAGAAATACGGCAACAAGATTTCCTGGGCCGACCTGATCGTGCTGGCCGGCAATTGCTCGCTGGAATCCATGGGTTTCAAGACCTTCGGCTTCGGCGGAGGCCGCGCGGATGTGTACGAGCCCGACGAGTCGGTGTACTGGGGCTCCGAAGCCGATTGGCTGGGCGACACGCGCAATGGCACCGGGGCCGATTTCGACAACCCGCTAGCGGCGGTGCAGATGGGCCTCATTTACGTAAACCCCGAAGGCCCGGGCGGCAAGTCCGACCCGCTCCAGTCCGGACGGTTGGTGCGCGAGACCTTCGCCCGCATGGCCATGAACGACTATGAAACAGTCGCTTTGACCTGCGGCGGCCACACCTTCGGCAAATGTCACGGCGCCGGCGATGCGGCGCTGGTCGGTCCTGCACCCGAGGCGGCCGACATCGAGAATCAGGGCTTAGGCTGGAAGAGCGCACACGGCAGCGGCAAGGGCGGCGACCAGATCGGCAGCGGGCTCGAAGGCTCGTGGACGCCAACGCCTACCAAGTGGGACATGACTTACCTCGACATGCTCTTCGGCTACGAGTGGGTGCCGACAACAAGTCCGGCAGGTGCCTCGCAGTGGACACCCAGGGAGCACACCAACGGCAATATGGCGACGGCCGCACACGACGCCTCGAAGAAGGTGCCGATCATCATGACAGATGCCGACATGGCTATGCGCTATGATCCGGAATACGAAAAGATCGCCCGGCACTTCCACGAGAATCCGAAGGAGTTCGCCAATGCCTTCGCGCGCGCGTGGTTCAAGCTTACGCACCGCGACATGGGGCCCAGGGCCCGGTATCACGGACCGGAGGTACCCGGGGAAGACCTGATATGGCAAGACCCGATCCCCGATGTCAACCACAAGTTGGTAGACGAGAACGATATCGCATCGCTCAAAGCCAGGGTGCTGGATTCGGGGCTATCCGTTTCCGAACTCGTTTCGACCGCATGGGCCTCGGCCTCCACGTTCCGTGGTTCGGACAAGCGCGGCGGCGCCAACGGCGCGCGCATTCGTCTTGCGCCGATGAAGGACTGGGAAGTCAATCAGCCGATCCAGCTTGCCAAGGTACTCGGCAAGCTCGAAGCGATCCAGGCCGAATTCAACGGCTCAGCCGGCGGCGGCAAGAAAATCTCCGTTGCCGACCTTATCGTTCTGGGAGGTTGTGCAGCCGTCGAACAGGCGGCAATGAGCGCCGGTGTCGACATTACCGTGCCATTCACACCGGGCCGGATGGATGCCCGTGAGGAGCAAACCGACGCCGCGTCTTTCGCCGTACTCGAACCCATCGCAGATGGATTCCGCAACTATCGCAACGGCCAATTCAAAGAGATCGCCTCAGAGCACTTCCTGGTGGACAAGGCGCAACTTTTGACACTGACCGCACCCGAGATGACTGTGCTCGTGGGCGGATTGCGCGTACTGGGCGCTAATTACGCCGGTTCTCGGCACGGCGTCTTTACGGATAATCCCGGCGTGCTCACAAACGATTTCTTCGTCAACCTGCTCGACATGCGCTATGCGTGGGAGCCCTCGTCCGACGCCGGAAAGGTCTTTGAAATCCGCAACCGGAAAACCGGTGTGGTGAAGTGGACCGCCACCCGCGCGGACTTGGTTTTCGGCTCAAACTCCCAACTTCGTGCGATTTCAGAAGTCTACGGGCAGGACGACGCGCTCGAGAAATACGTGCGTGACTTTTCGGCGGCCTGGAATAAGGTGATGAACCTGGATCGTTTCGACCTGCCGTAATCTCGGAGAGAGACGTGCACAGCTGCGTACACCCGCGCTCCGCTCAGCCTCGTCCCCGGCCTCAAATTGCCCGGCACACTTTCATGGTCCGTGCGATCTACGTTACGAACTCGGTTGTATACTCGATGGATTGCAACCGTTGTTACCGTCAACTCACCGGATTCTCTCGTGATGTTGAACCGCGGAACCGACGAGGGAACAAGTTTTGAGGCGGCCCGGGCGACGAACTCGGCGGTGATGCCCGCCTCCTTCCCGAACTGTTGTAGTTCGGCGAGTGTGAGCCCCTCGCCGTGTGAGAGTTGCCGCTGTGCTAGCTCTTTTCCTTCATCAACTTGCTTGAAGATCGCGGCGATTCCATGCTCGCCGTATCAGCGCTCAGCGCTCATATCCCTCAGAATGTATTGGTGGATTTTTGGTGATAAGGCGGGCTAACGCTCAGACCAGCAGCCCGCCGAGGCGCCGGTTGTGGAGGTCGAGGTGCTGGAAGAAGTGGAGGAACGCCTCTCGCAACTCTGGCGTGTGATCCTCTATAATGACGAGGTCCACAGTTTCGAAGAGGTCATCGTACAATTGATCAAGGCGACGGGATGCAGCATGGCACTGGCCGAGGCCACTGTCTGGAAAGTGCACATGGAAGGCAAAGCCGCCGTCTTCGAAGGGACCTTTGGGGACTGTTTCTACGTGCAGGCCATCCTCGGCGAAATCGGGCTGGTGACGGATCTGGAGGGGTGAGGGCGGGCCGCGGCAAGACGGTTCGCCCGTGTCCCGACGAATCGGGCTCTCGGGACAACTGCCGGCAATGGGGACGCTGCTTCCAGACTTAGAATTAGCAAGGGATCGTGCTTGATTTTGGATCAAATCCAGACTTCATGCTTAGCGATCCGGCGATCTCTCCCCCAGTGTAACAATTCCACCGGCACGCATGCTGATCCAGGCCACTTCTCCGGTCCAGCGGTCGAGGCGATAGGCAATACCGTTTACTGCCATTCCTCCAGGAGGGTCTACACCGACAATGGTGTACCGTCCAAGCCACGCGAAGAGGAATACAAGAAGTACTGCTAAAACCGTAACTATTCTTTGCCAAGTCATTTGTCCTTCGCTGTAATCAAATATCTCGCCGACAAGTTGAAGGTGCGTAACGCGAACGTCAACTCCACCGGCTTCTGTATGCCCAGCATGGGCGCGAAATAATGGCGTGCAATTCCCCTGTATGTGAACCTGTCTGCCGCCAATTGGAAGGTAGATGAAATACGAGCCGGCGGCAACTGCGTGACCGCGAGGGAGCGAGGAGAGGAAGCCCGAGCGCATGAAGGTGAGTCTGTGATCGGGAACTACCGCCGGCAATGTGGACGGGGCATCCCGAATATGAAGCAGCACTGGATCGGGTTTCACAACGGATCACCGTCGAAGGGATTCGGTCGTTCTGGAACCGCCCCGTGCAGACTCGCAGGAATGGTGGTGTGGGGGCGGGATGAAGAGCTCCCCGCTGCCCGATTTGCTGCACCCCGTAGCACAACCTATCTCGAAAACCCTTGGGAGCCCCACGTCCTCTGGCCACCGCCGATCCGCTGACCTGCGGACGATCCACCCTCAAAGCGAGGTGTGGGCTCGTTGGCAACATGACGTTCCGGCTTCTCACCGAGGTGCTGTCTCAATTCGGCTGCATGTTCTGCCCTGTGCTTGGCCAAAGCGCAGGATTCACGCCTCCGGCTCCGCAGAATGAGAAGCATCGCCGCTGCTACAGCAATGGCAATCGTGGCCGTGATGATTGATTCGAGCATTTTGTGTAGTTGGTGCAGCTAACGGTCAGGTTTCACTTGCAAAAAACGTGGTACAATCTTAATAAAAACGACCGACCCGGACGCGGAATGGCATATCCGGGGAAACCTGTTCGCTCTTCGTCGCCTGGAACCCGGGCTTATGCTGCGCTCTTGACGTCGACGTAGTCCACTTGCGAATGGGGCACCGGAATCGAGTCGCCTTCTTTAAGCAGACCCTCCAAATGAAACGCAATCGCTTCGACGATGAGCCGGCGAACCTCCTCTTCGGTCTCGCCGACGGCAACACAGCCGGGCAAATCCGGCACGTAGGCTCCATAGCTGGTGCCACCTTGCTCTATGATGACTGCACATTTCATAGCGTTATTCTTTTGGCCCGGCCTGCATTGAGAATGCTGTAAAGGGTCCCTGGTGGGATGTCCAGGCTCGGTTTGCCCGCAACAGTGACCGTGCCAGGCTTGGTTTCCGGCTAATATTGCCGATGGCTGCCTCTTGTTCTGGCGAGACACCATCCGTTGGTTTTCAGCAGCTTGATGATGTCGCGGACTTTCATGCTGCAAGAAACGATCAGGATTCTATTTTGCCAGCATTACACGCTGCCGTACACCTGCGGTCGGAGGAACGTCTCGAAGACGAGCAGGAGACGCTTCAGGTCGTGCTGTTCATTGGTTTTCGTCTATTTCCCTGAGAAAGCCACGTACGGCCTCCACATAGGCATCCGGCTCATCCAGCATCGTCATGTGGGCGCTGTTTTCGAAGATGTCGAGCCTGGAATTGGGCACCAGACGCTGATAATATTCGACGGATTGCGGCGTCGCCTCGTCGTATCGGCCTGCGGTGAACAGCACCGGAAGATCGAGATTCGGCAGCACATCCGCGCGCTCATAATTTTTGAGAGAGCCCGTCGCAGCCCACTCGGCCGGACCCCACATTTGGCCGTAGAGGGCTGCATTAAAATGGGCAAAGGTACTGTCCATTTCAGCAGGCCATGGATCGGATCTGCTGAGGTATCGATGGTAATACGCCATCACGGCTGCCTGATACGCGGGAGCATCCGTTGTCCCATCCCGTTCGTGTTGCACGATGGTTTGCTGAAGCGAGTCGGGGAGTGCCTTGAGCAAGCGCCGGGCGTCCTCCATCCAACGCCGAACACTCAGGGCCGGGCTGGCCAGAATGAGACTTCGGACGCCCTTCGGATCCGTGAGCATATAGTCGACGGCCAGCATACTGCCCCACGAATGACCAAGGATGTGAACTTCGTCCAGACCAAGTGCCCGACGAACCTGCGCCAGTTCCTCCACGAACCGCTCGGTGTGCCACAGTGAGGTGTCAGTCGGCTGGTCAGATCGACCCGCGCCTAACTGGTCATAAAAAATCACCGGGCGCTCATCGGCAAGCCGGGCAAGCGGGTCCAGATAGTAGCTTGGGGCGCCCGGTCCGCCATGTAGTAAAAGAAGCGGTGTTTCGGTACCGGATCCGAAGATCCGATACCACACCCGACCGCCTTCGACATCTACATATCCTTCGCCCGGGTGGAGCCCCGTCCCCGTACAGGATGGAAGAAGGACGAGCAATAGGGCAATCAGGATGGATCGATACACGAAAAACCTCCAGTTCATTTGTTTCAAGGGATGGGATTATGGGGCGCATTGCATTGTTATCTGGAATGTGCCTCTCTCTCCCTCATCTGGATGAACGTAAGGATTAAACCAGAGACGGAGCCGCTTATATCTTCGACTAGCTGCTTGATTTCGGGGTTCACGCGGTCCGATTCGAAGATCTCCTCAATGGCCGACTCGACCGCCGCGTAAGCATAGTAGTACCTCGTGCTGGCCATGGTTGCACCATGAGAGAAAAACGCCTTCTGATACCGAGGGTCGTCTGATTCAGTAGAAAAGTGGGCTACGAATCCCTTAGCCAACATTTTTGGGTCGTAGTAGTGGAAGGATAGATTGTTTCGGACGCGCGCCAAGTAACTAGAAAGCTTATCGCCACGGCGGCTTCGTTCCCCATGAGCGATGCGCACCAACGTTCGCCATTTCTTCCGAGCCGGCTTCGGAAGCATTCTCACATAGCCCTCCATCTCATCTGAAAGGACCAAGTCCTTGTTTTTCTGGAGCGCGACCAGAAACTCATGAACTAATCCGAGAATGAATTTGGTTACGAACTCATGCATTCCATGCCATTGACCACTCACTTCATCAACTGTCTCCTCATCCGGTTTTGAATCCAGCAAGACCTGGTCAAACCAAAGAATGCCCTTAAAGTCATTTAGAACCAACGCGAAAGCCAAGAAGATGGCTCCCATTTCGTCCTTTGCCGACTTGAGAAGCAAATGAGGATCCAAGGTCCTGGCCTCGGCCAGGTTAAAATGTGGAAGGCCGAATGGCTTCTTCTTGGTACTCATGAAGGACATTCCAGATAACTACAATATAACTAATACAAGTCTCCCCCATTGTATCGCCATGTCGCACAAAGTGCAACAGTTCACCCGTCTAAAAAGTGGGCCTTACGGGGCCTTGTCCCGTCAATATCGTCGGATAAATTCAGCCGAGAGCCCGTCCGATAACCGACGCTGGCATCCGGCCTTTCAAGGACTGCGTAGCCTGGAACCAATTGGCATTCCATCGAGCGCCCGGCCCGCATTGTGGTAAATCCAACACTTTACGTCATCTCGACCGAGCATCGCGAGTGGAGAGAATTCACCGGTGATGTGAGGCTAACCTGACCGTATAGATCTCACCGGCGAGGCCAGGCTATTCCTGGCCGGGGAGATCTCTCCTCACTTCGTTTGTCGAGATGACGTGGAGGTGTGATGAGTCACGGGCCACCGGCCATGGGGAGATCCTGAATCAAGTTCAGGATGACAATTTGGATGCGTTTCCGCTATTTTCCTCCAGCCTCCAGCCTCCAGCCTCCAGCCTCCAGCCCTCAACCCGACGCTCAACCGTCGAGGGAGACGGAACGTGCGGACGGTCGCATGGACGGAACAATAGATGCCCCGCCCGAACGCCGTAGGCGTGACATATTTATAGCTGACCGCTCAAAAAAAGATCGAACGCCGTAGGCGTGACCTATGGATTGAAAGTGTTTGCTCAGCGGTGTGAGGGCCGTCAAGCATTTGCTGTACTCGGAATGACGCCGTGGGCGCGTTTCCGCTATTATCCTCCAGCCACCGGCCACCGGCCTCCAGCCCTCATCACACATGCTGCGGCGGCTGGATCTCGTCCATTTCACCGTTCGCCAGCTTCTCCTGATACTCGCGCCACGTGATGTGCGGGATGTCCGACGGGCGCTCTTCCATCACAATGCACCCGCTCACCGGGCACACGAGCGAGCACATGTTGCAGCCCACGCACGTTTCCTCGTTGATGTCGTACCGATTCACGTAGCCGTCGCCGGCACCCGCCACGACGGTCTTGCCGCCGCTCGTCATGACGGCCGTGGTGCTCCCATTGCGCAGGATCGTCTCGTCGAAGTTGGCCAGCGGCAGCGGGGTTCGGTGGATGGACTGATGCGCGCCGTCCTCGCAGGCGATATAGCACAGCCCGCAGTGGATGCACGTGTTCTGGTCGATGTGGGCGACGACCTTGTTGCCGAGGTCGAGGTCGGCCCAGTTGCCGACGGCCGGGACGGTCCGCCCGATGAAGTCGGTGAGGCGGGTGAAATGCTTCTCGCGCATCCAGTTTTCCATGCCGGAGACCAGGTGCTCGACGATGCGGAAGCCATAGTGCATGGCGGCGGTGCAAACCTGTACGCCCGAGGCGCCGAGGAGCATGAATTCGACGGCATCCTGCCACGCCTGTATCCCCCCGATGCCTGAGATGGGCACTCCGATGCCCGGGTCCGCGGCGATCTGTTGCACCATGTTCAGTGCGATGGGCTTGACGGCCGGGCCGCAATAGCCGCCGTGCGATCCGCGTCCGGCTACATGCGGCTTCGGATGAAACGTATCGAGATCGACGCCGATGATGGAGTTGATGGTATTGATGAGCGAGACCCCGTCCGCGCCGCCTTCCGCAGCCGCCCGGCCCGCGTGGCGGATGTCGGTGATGTTCGGCGTGAGCTTCACGAGCACCGGCGTCTGTGCGACCTCCTTCACCCACTCCGTGACCATTCGCGTGTATTCGGGCACCTGCCCGACGGCCGACCCCATGCCGCGTTCGCTCATGCCGTGCGGGCAGCCGAAGTTGAGCTCAAGGCCGTCGCAGCCCGTGTCCTCCGTCTTCCGCACGATGTCGTGCCACGCCTCCCGGTTGGATTCGACCATCAGCGAGACGACGACGGCGTGGTCGGGAAATTCGCGTTTGATTTCCCGCACCTCCCGGAGATTGTCTTCGAGCGAACGATCGGTGATGAGTTCGATATTATTGAAGCCCGCGATTTTGCGCCCGTCGTAATCGAGCCCGCCATAGCGCGACGAAACGTTCACGATGGGTTCGTGCGCGAGCGTTTTCCAGACGACGCCGCCCCAGCCTGCTTCGAAGGCACGACGCACCTGATACCCGGAATTGGTTGGTGGGCCGCTGGCGAGCCAGAAGGGATTGGGAGACGTGATGCCGCCCACATTGGCGGTGAGATCCGGCTTCTTCATGTCGATCTATCGTTGAAGGTGGAAGAGCTGCGTAATCAGTCGGTGAGGTAGGCGTCGATGTGGCGCGCGGCGATTTTGCCCTCCTGCACGGCGTTGACGATCTCAGCGCCCTTGCTCACGCAGTCGCCGCCGGCGAAGAGGCCCGAAACGCCGGTGGCGCCCGTGGCCGGGTCGATGAGGAGCCGGCCGTTCTCGACGCGTACGCCCGGCAATGCCTCGACGAGCGACAGCACGGGCGTCTGCCCGAGGGCCTTGATGACCATGTCGCACGGCAGGGTGAAGTCACTCCCGTCGACGGGGTGGAGCGTCGCGCTTCGGCCGTCGCCGTCACTGCGCATCCGACGCAGCCGCAGGCCGCTCACCGCCCGCCCGTCCGACTCGACGGCTACGGGTTGAACGCCCCACTCGAACTGAATGCCGTCCTGTTTGGCGAGCTCATACTCATAGGCGAAGGCCGGCATGGCCTCTGCCGTCCGGCGATAGACCATCGTGACCGACTCGGCCCCGAGGCGGGCGGCTTCCGTGGCCACATCGACGGCCGTATTGCCCGCACCCACGACGATGACGTTTCGTCCGACGACGCACTCGGTGAGCGGCCCGGTATGCGTCTGAAAGATGAAATCGAGCGATTCCCACACGCCTTCGGCGTCTTCGCCGGGGATGCCGAGGCGGGCCGTGGGACCGAGGCCGATGCCGAGGTATACCGCGTCGTATTCGGCCCGAAGCGCGGTCAGCCGCTCCGCATCGATACGCTCACCGTACCGGATGTCGACGCCCATGTCGACGATGGGCTCTACTTCGGCGAGGGCCACGTCGGTGGGCAATTTGTACGCCGAGATACCGAGTGTATTGAGGCCGCCGGGAACGTCGCGTGCTTCAAACACCGTCACGCCGTGCCCCGCTTTGCGAAGCTCGTGCGCACACGACAGGCCCGAAGGCCCGGCGCCCACGACGGCGACGTGTTTGCCCGTATCCGGCCCCGCCTCGAAGAAGCGCAGGCCCTCGGCGCGGTCCGTGGCATATCGCTGAAGCCGTCCGATCTGTACCGGCGCCTTGAGCAACGTTCGGTCGACACACGCGCCCTCACACAGTACCTCGGTGGGACAGGCGCGCGCACACGAACCGCCAAAGATGTTCTCCGCAAAGATCGTCTCGGCGGCGCCGATGGGGTTGTCATGGAAGATCTGGCGGATGAACCGCGGCACGTCGATATGCGTCGGGCAGGCCCGCGTACACGGAGCATCGAAGCAGTACAGGCACCGCGACGCTTCGGCAACCGCTTCGTCGCGGTTGAAAGCCGGGTGGAGATCCGCAAAATTCTCCGCCAATACCTCTGCGGAGACCCGGGTTCGTTCGATCATGTGGCTGGTGGCTGTTGGCTGATGGCTATTGGCTTCTGGCTATTGGCTGTTGGCTCACTTCGATACACGCTGTATCACACCCGCTCATCCGCAAACCCGGACCCAATCAACTCATCCAATTCGACCGGTGCTCGTCGGACCATTTAGTGGTAACTTTTTTCGTCTTCGACCAGAAATCGATGGCGGTGGGGCCGGTGATGTCGCCGCCGCCGAAGCTGCTGTCGTTCCATCCGCCGAAGGCAAACGGCTCGCGCGGGACCGGCACGCCGATGTTGACGCCGATCATGCCGGCGCTCGCGTGGTCGGCGAAATGCTGTGCCGCCCGGCCCGAAGTGGTATAGATCGCCGCCGCGTTGCCGTACGGGTTGGCGTTCTCGATGGCCAGGGCCTCGTCGAGGTTTTTGCACCGGATGATGGTGAGCGTCGGGCCGAAGATCTCATTACACGAGGCCTCGTGGTCCGGCGTGGCATGGTCGATGATGCTCGCGCCGAGATAAAGACCGCCTTCGGGCGCATCGGGCGCGACGGCGTTGCGGCCATCGAGCGTGAGCGAGGCGCCGTTCTGTGCGGCACGGTCGAGGTAGCCGGTGATGCGGTCGTATGCGGGACGGCTGATGATCGCACCGATGTCGGGACCGGCCTTGAGGGCCGCCATCTTCTCGCGGATCCGGTCGATGATATGATCGACCTCGCCGACGGCGAGGAGGACGCTCGCGGCCATGCACCGCTGTCCCGCGCATCCCGTGACCGAGGCGACGACGTTCGAGGCCGTCATTTCCGGATCGGCATCGGGCACCACGACGAGGTGGTTCTTCGCCCCGCCCATGGCACGCACGCGCTTGCCGCCGGCCGTGCCCCGCTCGTAGACGATCTTCGCCACGCGCGTCGACCCGACGAAGCCGATGGCCGAGATGCCGGGATGGTCACAAATGGCCTCCACGATCTCCCGGTCGCCGTGAACAACGGAGAAAAGCCCGTCCGGGAGACCGGCTTCCTGAAGGAGGCGGGCCACTTCGAGGGCGCTCAGCGGCGTCTGTTCAGAGGGCTTGAGGATGAACGCGTTTCCCAGGGCAAGGGACATCGGGATCATCCACAGGGGCACCATGAAGGGGAAATTGAACGGCGTGATGCCGGCCGTGATACCGACGGGAAAGCGCGCCGTCTTGCATTCCACACCCCGGCTCACCTCCTGTACCTGTCCCGAGGCAATCTGTGGCAGGCTCGTCGCGAACTCGATACATTCCACCGCCCGCGTGATGCTCCCCCGCGATTCACCGATCGTTTTGCCGTTCTCGCGGGTGAGGATCTCGGCGAGATGGTCCATCTGCCCCTCGATGAGCGCCTTAATGCGGAAGAAAACTTGCACACGATCCTTCAAGGGGCGATTGGCCCATTCAGGCTGCACCCGGGCGGCGGCCTTTACGGCGGCGTCGAGTTCGGCGGCGCCCGAGAGCGGGACTTCGCCGATCACCTCGCCCGTCGCCGGTGCGATGATCGGCAGCGTGCGCGTGGAGGCACTCTCGACCCGTTGCCCGCCGATGATGTTCGGCAAGATGGAGGTGGTTTCTGAGGCTGATATCATGATGGTGCTCGGTTTTCTAAAGGATTCAGTCAAAAGAGACCTTCTCATAGATCTCGCCGAGCGTCAGCCGGCAATCCAGAGAAGCGATCATCATTGCGTCATTCGTTTCATTATAGGCCGTCAGCAACCACGTATTGTCCGGTTGCCGGACGAAGTGCTCGACGAGGGTGCGATCCTGTGCGATGAGGAGATAGTCGGTCAGAGAAGCAACCGCCCGATACTGTTCGAACTTCGCCCCCCGGTCGTACGCTTCCGTCGTCGGCGAGAGTACCTCCGTGATCAGACCCGGATTGAGGAGCGTGTCCAATTCCCGGTCTTCAAAATCCGGCGCGCCACAAACGACGACCACGTCGGGATACGTATACAGACCGGAAGAGCTCACCTTCACCCGCATGTCGCTGGCATACACTTCACATGGACGGGACCTTAGCTGCGTGTTGAGCCCGGTGAGCACGTTCGTGACGATCAGAACATGTGCCCGGCTGGCGCCCCCCATGGCAAACACCTCTCCCCGGAAATACTCGGATTTCCAGTCGGATTCGCGCTCCTTGATCAGGTACGCCTCCGGTGTCACTATGGTTTGTGTCCTGGTTGCCATCACGTGGGTAAAGCCGAAAGGAAGTACGCTCCGGGATTGTGGCCTACGGAAAAATGGGCCGCGTCAGGCCAGCACCGGCTCTTCTTGTGAGGCTGTCTGCCGGAGACCGGCGCTCGTGCGGGAGAGCCACTTGCCGCGCCCGGCCTCGCCGATGACCTTGTAGTCGTCCACGATGACCTCGCCGCGGGAGAGCGTCGTGCGGGAGAATCCCGCGAGCTCCCACCCCTCGTACGGCGACCAGTCGGCGTTGGTCTCCATAGTCGCCGGGTCGACAGCGATCTTGTGCGTCGGGTGGATGATCGCGATGTCGGCATCGGCGCCGACTTGAATGGCGCCTTTGCGGGGGGCGAGCCCCATGATCCGCGCCGGATTGGACGAGAGCTTTTGGCACATCTCTTCGAGCGTGAGCCGGCCTCCGAGCACGCCGTGCGTATACACGATGGGGAGGAGGGTCTCCAGTCCCGGCATGCCCATCGGGATCTTCGAGAAATCGCCGTTCCACATCGCTTTCTGTTCGCGGGTAAAGGTGCACGTATCGGCCGATACCACCGATACTTCGCCGCCCTCAAGCCCCTGCCACAGGCGCTCCACGTCCTTCGGCTTCTTTAACTGCGGGCAACAGGCAAACAGATGACCGTCCTCGCGGACGAAGACGGAATCGTCGAGGACGAGGTACTGGGCGCAGGTCTCGGCCAGCACCGGAACGCCGCGGCTCTTCGCCGCCTTGATGATCTCGGCGCCCTTGGCCGTAGTCATGTGGACGATATAAAGTTGCCCGCCGGTCACTTCGCTCCACGTCACGACCCTTTGTATGGCCTCGGCCTCGATGTAATTCGGGCGCGTGACGGCGTGGAGCTGTGCCCCGTATTTCGCCATCTCATCTGCATTGTGATGACGCGCCATGAGCTCGTCGAGTACCCGCGAAGATTCGGCGTGTACGAGAAGCATCGTCCCGTATTCACGCATCTTTTCGAGCGTGCCGAACAGGGCGCGGTCATCAGACTGCCAGCCCTCGGACTCATAGATCATGAACTCCTTGAACGTCGTGAACCCGCGGTCCACCATGCCCTTGATCTGATCCTTGTGCTCATCCCACCGCGTGATGCAGACGTGGAACGTGTAGTCGATCAGGGCTTTCCCCTCGGCCTTCTTGTGCCAGTTGTCGACGGCATCGCCGAGGGAGTCGCCGGCATATGGGATGGCGAAGTCGATGAGCGACGTGACACCGCCGCGGGCCGCGGCCCGGGTGCCGGTATAGTAGTCGTCCGACGAGACCGTACCGCAGAAAGGCAGGGCGAGATGCACGTGAACGTCGAGGGCGCCGGGGAGGACGTAATGACCGTCGGCGTCGATGATTCGCGCCCCGTTGGCCTCTGTCGCCAGCCCGTTCCCGATGGCCGCGATTTTTTCTCCGATGATGCCGATGTCGGCTTCAATCGTGCCGCTCGGCGTGACAATGGTACCGCCGGTGATGATGGATTCAAACGTCATGGCTCCCTCCGTATTTTTTCGATGGGGTATTGTAATTCAATGGCGTGTTTCAATTGGGTTGCGCTCCCCGGTTCAACATGACACACGTTTTTTCACGACAACCGTGTAAATGTCAACAGGCTCATGGATCGGCCATAAGGCTTGTAAAGATGGATAAGGGAATAACAAAAAGTAAAAGGAATTGTCATCCTGAACTTGATTCAGGATGACACGAAATTAAAGTTCGTGCTGATACCGAATAAAAGTTGAGGACGGCATTTCCAAGGTAGGAATCAACGGAGGATGATCCATCCGTACGGACATCTTAATACCGCCGGTGATGATGGATTCAAACGTCATGGCTCCCTCCGTATTTTTTCGATGGGTCATTTATGTCAATCAAGAAACGGCTTCGGCGAAGGCTTCGTCGAGCACCTTAAGGGCGAAGTCCACGTCCTCGCGGGTGATGCACATGGGCGGTTTGATGCGGAGGACATTGCCGAAAAAGCCGCCTTTTCCGAGCAAAACGCCCCGGGCCTTCGCCGCTTCGAGCACTGCCACGGCCTCCGTATTCGCAGGCTCTTTCGTGGTGCGGTCACGGACGAGCTCGACGCCCAACATCAGCCCCATCCCGCGCACGTCGCCGATGAGTTCGTGCTTCTCGGCGAGTGCTTCGAGCCCCGCTTTGAGGGCCCCGCCCACCACACGGCAATTTTCCTGCAGGCCATCTTCTTCGATGACATCGAGCACCGCAAGGGCGGTGGCCATGCTCACCGGGTTTCCGCCGTACGTGTTGAAATGGAGCCGGTTCGTGAACGCTTCGGCGATTTCCCGGCGCGTCGTCACGGCGGCCAGCGGAACGCCGTTGCCGATGCCTTTGGCCATCACCACGATGTCGGGCGTGACGCCGTAGTGCTCGAACCCCCAGTAATGCTCGCCGGTTCTCCCGAAGCCCGTCTGAACCTCGTCGGCAATGCACAACCCGCCGTGTTCGCGGACGATGTCATACGCCTCCCCGAGATAATTGGGCGCGCCGTATGTCACCCCGCCGACGCCCTGAATGGGTTCGGCGATGAACGCCGCCACTTGCCCCGGCGTGGTGAAGCGGATGAGGTCGCTGAGGTCCTCGGCGCTCTTGTGGGCGATTTCCTCCGGCGTGCCCACATACGCGCTCCGGTACGGGTCCGGGTTGACGGTGTGGTGAATGCGATGCCCGGCCGGAATGTCATTCCGCCACGTACTGTGCGAGGTGAGCCCCATTGAGGTCGAGGACATCCCGTGATAGCTATTGCGAAGCCCGATGACGTCAGTATGTCCGGTGAAGACCCGCGCCATATTGATCGCCAGTTCATTGGCTTCACTGCCGCTGTTCACGAAATACGTCACCTCCAGACCGTCGGGCAGCTTCGAGGCCAATTTTGCCGACGCCAGCGGCAGATTGGGGTGGAGATAGATCGTCGTGGCGTGCTGAAGTCGGCCGACCTGTTCCTGAATCTTTGCGATGACTTTCGGGTGGCAATGCCCGCACGAGACGGTCACGATGCCGGCGATCATGTCGAGATAGCGACGGCCGGTTTCGTCGAAGAGGTATTGCATATGCCCCTCCACGACGAGGAGCGGGTCTTTATAGATCGTGAAGACCGAGGGATGCACGTGCTTTTTTCGCAGGGCGATGAGTTCCTCGCGGGAAGGGCCGTCGTAGGGTGCGGGTATGTGTGCACAGGGCGGCATCGGAAGGGCAAGCGTCGATTCGGGCATGGGAGAGAGGAGGGGCTATATGAAAGGATTCATGAAAGCGGGAAGCTCAGGCGTCGGCGGGCTGTGGCGCGGCCACCGGCACATCGACCGGAAACAATCGCATCAGTCCGATATGCACCACGCCTGAGAGGATGAGACTCACAAACCAGGCATAGGTATAAAGCGTCAAGAAAAAGACCCCGGCGGTGAAAGTGCCGTTCGAGGCGTGCTCGAGGAAACCCGGCACATTGGGCACGATACCGATCACTACCGCGACGATGGCTCGCCAGTTGAAACCGCGCTTTCCGAACGAATACAACCCATCCTCCAGATACAGATCCGCTACCTCGAGGCGGCTTCGTCGGAGGATATAATAATCGGCGAGGAGGACCCCGGCGATGGAGCCGAGGAGGGCACTATACCCGATGAGCCACGTAAAGATATAATTGGAAAGGTTGGTATAGAGTTTCCACGGGAAGATCAAAATGCCGATGACGCCCGTGATGAGGCCCCCGCGCTTGAAGTTGATGACGCGCGGCCAGAGGTTCGAGAAATCATTGGCGGGCGAGACCACGTTGGCGGCGATGTTCGTCGAGAGTGTGGCGATGGTCAGGACGAAGAGCGAGAAACCGACGACGATTTTGCTGTCGAAGCGGCCCAGGAGGAGGACCGGGTCCCAGATGGCTTCGCCGAAGATGATGACCGTGGCGCACGTGACGGCGATGCCGATGAAGGCATAGAGCGCCATCGTCGTCGGCAGCCCGATGAACTGCCCGAGAACCTGATCGCGTTGTGAATGAGCGTACCGGGTGAAGTCCGGGATGTTGAGTGAGAGCGTGGCCCAGAAGCCCACCATGGCCGTCAGATTGGGCCAGAAGACCGCCCAGAAGTTGAATTCGCCGGTGAGCCCGCCGCGCACCTGACTCACGGTGTCGTCGGAGAGGACGACGCCGAATCCGCCCGCCGTGGACACCCCCCACCAGAGCAGCCCGAGGCCGATGAGGATGAGGAACGGCGCCGCCAGCGTCTCCAGCCATTTGATGGTGTCGATCCCGGCGATGATGATCGCAATGTTGATGCCCCAGAAGAAAAGGAAACAGCTCAACTGCCCCCACGAAAGCCCGATGATCGGCAGGAGATCCGCCGCACCGGCGGGCTCGAAGCCGAAGATGACCGAATGGAGCGTATAGATGGCTGAGCCGCCGATCCATGTCTGTATGCCGAACCATCCGCACGCCACCAGGGCCCGCATGAGCGCGGGAATATTGGCACCCATCGTACCGAACGAAGCGCGGAGGAGGACGGGGAAGGGGATGCCGTACTTCGTCCCGGCATGGGCATTGAGCACCATCGGGATGAGCACGATGAGGTTGCCGAGCGTGATCGTGACGAGCGCCTCTCCCCACGACATCCCCTGCGTGATCAGCCCGGCAGCCAGCGTATACGTGGGGATGCACACCGACATGCCCACCCACAGCGCGGCGATGTTCCATTTGCCCCACGAACGGTCCGCCACCGCCACGGGGGCCAGATCCTCATTGTATAGCGGGGATTGGGTGAAGTCTGAGGACATGAAACGGGTTTAATGATGAAAGGGAAAGCGGCGCGTCCTTCCTTCACAGGAGAGTCGGCGCCGCCGCGAAAAGGTAACCGGACGGGGGAAATCAGGCCTTCACCGTCGATTCGTACGTTTCCGGCCGCCGGTCGCGGTAGAATTGCCACACGTTGCGCACCTCGCGGATGAGGTCGAGGTCGAGGTCCGCCACGATGACGGCATCGTCGAGCCGTGGTCCCTCGGCGATGAGTTGCCCGCGCGGGTTGGCGAAGTACGAATTGCCGTAGAACTCACCGATGTTCCACGGGGCCTCGGTGCCCGGCCGGTTGATGGCGCCGACGTAATAGATGTTGTCGGCGGCGGCGGCGTGCTGTTCGAGCTTCCACAGGTATTCGCTCAGCCCGGCCACGGTGGCGGACGGGTTGAAGACGATTTCGGCACCATTCAGGCCCAGTTCACGCCAGCCCTCGGGGAAGTGGCGGTCATAGCAGATGTACACGCCGACTTTGCCGACCGCCGTATCGAACACCGGATAGCCAAGGTTGCCGGGACGGAAGTAAAACTTCTCCCAGAAGCCCGGATTGCAGTGGGGGATATGGATCTTCCGAAACTTGCCCAGATACGATCCGTCGGCGTCGATGACGGCGGCGGTATTGTAATAGACGCCGGTGAGGTCTTCCTCATACATCGGCACGACGATCACCATGTGGTGCTTTTTGGCGAGGCCCTGCATGAGTCGCGTGGTGGGGCCGTCGGGGATGGGTTCGGTGAGGTCGTACCACTTCTCCTTCTGCTCGGCGGCGAAATAGGGGCCGTAGAAGAGCTCCTGAAGGCAAACGATCTGCGCACCTTTCTGCGCCGCTTCTTCGATGAGCGTGACGTGCTTGTCGATCATCGAAGCTTTGATGTCTTCAATCGGGGCCGAAGCGCTTTCAGACAATGTAGCTTGTATCAATGCGGAGCGGACAATTCGGTTTGCCATAGACGTTCAATCGAATGGTTATATGGAATGAAGGTCGGGTGAAGGGGAAACAATGAAGTTAAACTTCAGAGGAAGAAATGCAAGCGAATATTGAAGTTTGCGCGGTCCCGCTTTCGGGGGCATTATGAAAAGTTGTTGAGGTACAACGGCTTCGAAAGGGCAGGTTTTTTGAGGATTGGTGAATGAATATTCAAACGGGAATCGTCGTTGCTTTGAGAAAATACAAACCGCAGAGACCGCAAAGGAGGCGCGGAGGGCGGAAAGGCACTTAGCGACCTTTGAGCCTTCTTCGTGCACTTGGCGGTTGAATACCGATGGCCGAAGCAGATCGCCACCATCTCACACAATCGAAAAGTGTCGTTGAGACGGGGAGGACGCAACAGGTTGCGCCCGTACGGGTGCTGTGGGCGGTGCTCACGGTAATCATTCGACAGACATCGAGACGGCAACGAAACGATGCCCGTAGACGCTGTGTAAACCTCCCGATCCGTGCGCGTGTCCATAGGACAAAACACCACGATATTGATGAACGGCACACCGGCTATCGAGACAAACCGGAGGGATGAACAGGCGGTGTTCCATGATATCGTGGAGCAATACAAACGACCCATGTACTATCTCGCACTCGATCTAACGGGCAACCACCACGATGCCGAGGAGCTGGCACAGGAAGTGTTCATCAAGGTATTTCGCAGTCTGGACCGGTTTCGGGGAGAGGCTTCCATGCACACCTGGCTTCGTCGCATCATGATCAACACGTACCTGAACACACGTCGCAAAAAGGCGCTCTCTTTCATGCGCTTTTTCGGCGATGAGGCGAGCGCGACGGAGCACGTTGATCATGCACCCTCACCCGATCGCATGGCTGAAGGCAGCCTCGTGCAGGCGGCACTCGACCGAGGCGTGGCGTCGCTCGCGCTGAGAGAACGGTCGGCCTTTGTGCTTCGTCATTATCAAGATCTGCCGATTCGAGAGGTGGCCGATGCGATGGGGATCGCTGAGGGGACGGTGAAGAGTTTGCTGTTTCGAGCCACAAAAAAACTTCAAAAGACCCTCGCGCATTACGGCAATGAATTGGCCTCATCCGGAGGATCCCTGTGATGAAGGAATGTGCTAAATATGAACGCTGGATGGCCGGCAGGCAGGACCTAACCGACGAGGAACGGGAGGAGATGGCGCGCCACCTCACCACTTGTGAATCATGCACGGCCGCCTATTCTGCATACGAGGCGTTGTTCGGTGCGGTGGAATTCCGCCAACGGATCGAACCCAAAGCGGCGTTCTGGGATGGCTTTTACGGCCGGACGCTCGCTCGCATAGCCGCCGAAGACACGCCGCAGACGGCGCGTCGTCGACGTAACGTCGGGGCGTGGATTGCGGCGGAACTGGCGGCGCTCGTGGCTCCGCCCCGGTGGGTCTGGCAGACGGCCGTCGCAGTGGTGCTGGTCGGTGCCGGGGTCTTTGTCGGACGACTGTCGATACAGGATCGTCCGGTACCACCGAATGGGGTCGTTGAGGGTCAGCAGACGGCGCTTGCGCAACGGACCACGAACTATCTGAATCGGTCGAAGGTGCTGCTGTTGGGGCTCGTGCATTTCGACCCTAAGATCGAAGATCCGCGCATCCTCAACCTTCCGCGTAGCCGCGAGGTCGCTTCTGAACTGGTGCGCACCGCTGATGGCCTCAAGGCAGATCTGTCGGCCGGCGATCAACGGCGCCTTTATGCGCTGGTCTCCGACCTCGAGGTGATCCTTCTTCAAATTGCCAATCTGGAATCGACGCTCAACGTCCCGTCCATCGAGATGGTACAGAGTGGCGTGGACCGGAAGGCCCTGCTCTTTAAAATAAATGTCGAGGAACTCTACCGGGATGCACGTTCACCGGGGCGGACACGCCTTCCCACTGCGCGGTCACCGTCTATCTAACCGACGAAAACCCATGCATGACAACCGAACACGAATCGTAAGCATGAAAAATTACGTGAAGATCCGGCCGGCAAAGCGGCTGTCCTTATTGCTCATACTGGTACTCCTGTGCGCACCGCAACGGAGCCGGGCACAGGCGGCGGAGGCCTATCAGAAGGCCAATGACCTGATGCTGGATGAAAAATGGGGGCAGGCGGAGACGGCTTTCTCCGACTACATCGCCGGCTATCCGAAAAGCAAACGCATCGACGACGCCCGGTTCTGGATGTGCTATGCGAAAGAACAGCAGGACCCGGTGTCCGAAGCGGCGTTTGCCTGTTATAAAGGCTTTGTTCAGCGGTATTCGAGGAGCAATTACGCCGACGAGGCCCGGGCCAATCTCATTGGCGTGGGGCAACGTCTGGCGAAAGCGGGAAGACCCGGATATCGTAGTCAGATTGAACGGTATCGGCGGCAGGACAATGACGAGGTTGCGCTCGCGGCGCTCTATGCCTTGCGCAACATCGGGGATGATGAAGCCCTCACGGCCATGCTCGACGCCTATGACCGGGGTGGCACGGAACTTCGAAAGAAGATCGTCTACATGCTCGCCGATTTCGATGTCCCCGAGGTGACGGCCAAACTCATCAAAATCGCCATGAACGATTCTTCGGTGGAGGTACAGAAGAGTGCGGTCTATGCGCTGGGCAATGTGGATCGGGAGACTGAAGTGAGTAAGGCGCTCAGCGAGATCCTCGCGTCGAAAGCGAACGTGGAGGTACGAAAGGCGGCGCTCTATGCGATGGGCAATACCGAATCGAACGACATCATACCGACGCTGGCACAAACCGCGAAATCGGACCCGAATGCTGAACTGGCGAAGACCGCTGCCTACGCGCTGGGAAATATCGACGGGGAGGCGTCCTCAAAGGCGCTTCAATCCATCATGCTGGAGGCACGGTCTCGTGAGGCCCGCAAGGCTGCGCTCTATGCCCTCGGCAATCGTGACGGAACGACGGCTTTGACCTTTCTACAGGCTGCAGCCGTGAATCAGGATGACCCGGAGATCCAGAAGGCGGCCGTGTATGCCATCGGAAATATGGATGGCGTCAAGGCAACCGGCGCTTTGCGCGAGATATTTGACAAGGCGAAGAGCCGGGAGGTGAAGAAGGCGGTGCTCTATGCCATGAGTAATCAGGACGACGAAAAGGCGACGCGGGCCTTTTTCATGCACACGGCCATCAACAGTGCCGATGCCGAAATCGGGAAAGCGGCCGTTTACGCCCTGTCCAATACCCTTGATGAAGAAATCGGGCCGATGCGCGAAATAATTACGAAAGCAAAACTGGGCGAGGTTCGGAAGGCGGCATTGTATCAGGTCGGTAATGAAGGGAATGAAGAAGCGGTTGGCGTATTGGCCGAAATGCTGACGTCCGAGAATGACCCCTCGATTCGCAGGGCCGTGGTGTATGCCCTCGGTGAAACCGAGAGCGACGCCGCCGTGGATGCCCTGGAAGCCGTCATCGAGGGGGACGCATCCACCGAAGTGAAGAAAGCTGCCGTGCAGGCCCTCGGCCATATCGGGACGCCGCGCGCGAAGAAGGCAATCCTGAAAATTCTCGGCGGACAGCAATAATACCGAGGGCCTGTACGGGTGCGCTTCGCCGACCGTGGAGCCGGCGTAGCCATAAAGGCTGCGGCAATAAGTGCACTGTGACATGCGCCAACAAAGACCGCCGGATGAGCCGGCATTTTGACCCTCTTTACATAACCAACCTGGGCGGGGTACCCCATGCGCAAAAAACACATTTTAGGTCTCACCGGCATTTTTTTAGCCTGTTTCCTGCTTTTCGCCGGGATCGGTGGCGCGACGATGAGCGGTCTCTGGCACACCGTACACGGCTTTTTCGATCACGAGGAAGCGCCCATCACCGTGGTCGCCATGCCCGAGACGCAGTATGCGTCGAATGCCGAATGGCGCGCGGCGACGGCGGGTGATGACGTCGAGTTGGCAAAGGCGGCTGTGTATGCGCTCTCCAACGCATCGGAAGACGGAGACCTGGTCAACCTGATTGAGGTGGCGCATTCCGCGAAGCATATCGAGGTGCGCAAAGCCGCCGTGTACCAACTCGGTAATTCGGAGACGGACGGCGCCATCAAGGTGCTCATGGATATTGCCGAGACGGACGAAAGCGAAGAGGTTCGAAAGGCGGCCGTCTATGCCATCGGCAATAACGAGAGCAATATTGCCGTGGAAGCTCTGGCGCATGTCGTCAACGGAGACGCCGGAGCGGAAGTACGCAAAGCGGCCGTCTACGCGCTCGGCAATATTGCCACGCCCCGCGCGCGAAAAGTATTGCTGAAGGTGATTTCGTCGTCGATAGAATGAAAGGGCTTTTGGCTTTTGGCTTCTGGCTTTTGGCTTCGTGGATTCGGCCGCAGACTCTCAACCGCGAGGGAGCCGGTGGAATGGGGGGCATTTTAAAAGAACCTTCAATGCAATGAAATGATGAAGACTTTGCGGATCAGTTTCTGCCTCTGGCTCACCCTGGCATGCGGTGCGGCTGTTGTTCATGCTCAGCCGATCATCCGCCACGACGCATCATCGCAGTCGCTGACGTCGCGATGGGAGTGGGCCCGTGCACAGGGGAACAGCGGCGATTTCTGGGTGGGCTACCAGATTACGCGGTTTATGGATTCAAATTCCTATATCGGGCATTTTAGTAACCACTGGCGTGACCGGGCATCGCTCCAGGAAGTGATTTACGGGACGCCTCCCTCCAGAAAAAACGAATCAATAACGGCGACGGCCAAACGGGTACTCGCCGAACTGAACGGGCAACCGGTTCAGTTGGTTCGAAAGGATGTGGCACTGCTCTTTCGATTCCGGAACGGGAATCCGTCGGAAGTCCGGGTCACGAATATGGAATTACCCGTAGACCTCTCATCACGGTCCTTGTACTGGCTGGGCCGGGCACAGGACCCGGAAAGTGTGATCCTCGCAGGGTCGCTCTTCAAGAAGGCGACAGACGCAGATTATAAAGAAGACCTCGTCACGGCCGTCGGTGTGCACGCGGATGCTGACGAGACCGTTCCCTTTTTGAAGGACGTCTTGCAGAGTGACGAGCCGGGAGAGGTGCGGGAGAACGCAGCCTTCTGGCTTGGGCAAACCGATGTGGAGCCGGCCTTAAGCATACTCGTCCACGCGGCTCGGTCGGATGCCTCCGATGATGTACGGGAGAAGGCGGTCTTTGCGCTGAGCCAGATGGAACGGGAAGCCCCACGGATGCGCTCATCGATCTGGCCCGTCGTGCCCCGAGAGAAAACGTGCGTGAAAAGGCCGTCTTCTGGCTCGGTCAGAAAGCCTCGAAGCGTGCGGTGAGAGCGCTCAAAGAAATGGTTTATGACGAGCCCTCAACCGAAGTGAGAAAACAGGCGGTATTCGCCCTCTCTCAATTGCCGGATGATGAAGGAATCCCGCTGTTAATCGATGTGGCAAAGACGCACCCCGACGTGGAGGTCCGAAAGAAAGCCATTTTCTGGCTGGGCCAATCCGGTGATGAGCGCGCCCGCGAAGCCGTCATTGCGCTGGCGAAAGGGGAATAGGCCGGAGGCGGGTGGCTGGAGGCCGGATGCTGGATGCTGAAGGCCGGATGCTGGAGGATAATAGCGGAAACCCATCCAAATTGTCATCCTGAACTCGATTCAGGATCTCCCTGTGGCCGACGGCTGGGGTCTCAACCTACGCGTCATCTATTGACGTGAACCTGTGGTTACGACGAGCGGAGCGAGGAAAGATCTCACCGGTCAGGCCCAGCATTCTCTCATCGCGGAGATTTACTCCGCTTCGCTCCGTCAGTCGGCGGAGCCTGTCCTGAGCGCAGTCGAACGGGCCTCGTGTCTCCCATTCGGTCGAGATGACCAAGAGGAGCGAGTTGTCGCCATTAGCCCATAGCCAGAAGCCCTCAGCCAATAGCCCTCATATCCGAATATTGACCATCGAAATGGCGACGGAATAGCGGCCCCCGGTGCCCAGTGAGTTGGAGCGGGGGGTGCCGGCAACACTGATACCGAACTCATAGAAACCAGCCTGAAGCCCGATCCCTCCGGCGACCATGAGCGCACCGTCTCCGCCAAGGCGGATGCCGCCGCGGATCGGGATCGGCCCCAGTCGGTATTCACCGCCCGTGTAAAAGGAGGGCGTTTTCGACAGGTTTCCGGGCGCCGTGTTGAGCCCCATCGACATCCCGGCATTGAGTGTGGCATGGCAGCCATAAAGGGCCGTCCCAAGGTGGAGGGCCGTGGGAAGATTGGTGCTGAAATTACCGACCGCCCGGTTGATCTCCTGATACGCATTGCGCGAGAGGCTGTCGAGCACATCCTGTGCATACTGGCCGATGTCGCCGTTGAAATCGCGGTCGATGCGGGCGCGGTCCAGTGTGAAGCCCTCGAATCGGAACGAATTGTTCACGGGTGTGACAATCTGTGCATCCGTATTCCATGTGACCTTTCCCAGATCAGTCAGGCTCGCCGAGACCAACAGGTTTTTGCGGGCGAAATAGGTGACGCCGAGATCCATCCCGACGCCTTTGCCGGCCACATTGCTGACCGGGTTCGAGAAGTCGACATCGCGGAATGGATCGCCGCTGAAGAGGTCGAATGCATTGATGAAATCGTTGGTGACGGCGCCCGCGGAGCGGACCGAATAGTCGAAATCGTGGACGATGGCATCCGAAGAGATCGTCGCCGAGGAGGTCAGCGTGCCCTCGCTGTAGCTGCGGCCGAGGATCAGTTTCGGGGCGATGCCGATGGCAAAGCGCTTAAACCTCCTGCTGTAGGCAATGGAGAAATCGGTGGTCAGGAGCGACTGATACGAAGCATTGACGGGAAGCGTGCGGTCCTCTCCAGTGCCGTTGAGGAGCAGATCGAGCCAGCCACGACTGATGCCTACACTATTGTATGCTCGGGCTCTCGAAGCGAATCCCATGGCCCAGTTTTGACCATGAATTGTGACTGCCAATGGAACGATGTCGGCATAGAGACCGGCGCTCCGCATCTGATCGGTGCTGGCGGCGCCGAACCACCCGTCGAGTACCTGCGTGGCCTCGGCATCGGTGATGTAGTGCCCGTTGGTGAAAAAGTCGTTATAATAATTGAACTGAAAGAGGTTGCCGCCGCTGTGCGCCATCGTATTGCCGAGCGAGACTACCGCACGGTCGTTGTGTTCGTTCAGGACTAGATTGGCCGGATTGAAGAGGATGGCATCGTTGTTTCGGACGAAGGACGGGCCGCCGCCTCCGGTGCCGAGCATTCCGGGGCCGCGCGTTTCGTACTGCGCGTACGCCGTATTTGCGGCTGATAGGGCCAGAACGGCGAAAGCGAAACCGAGAGTAAGTTTGTATGCAAGACGTTTCATTTTCGAGATTGAAAACACGGGGAGGAAATGCGAGGCCGACGCGGGATGAAGATGAACCGTTCGAGGGAGCCACACCCCCCCGACGTCCGAAAAATCAGTTGCCTCCGACTTTGACGTCAAAACTAAAATCGCCGAGGAGGCTGAGGTTTAGCGTGTCGTCGGCGCGCATGCGCGCCGTTTTGTTCTGGTCCGTCTGAAAACCAAGTACCAGCCGGATTTGCTTGCCCCTGCTGAGTTGGCGCACCTCGCTTTCGTCGAGCGCAAGTTCGACCATCCCTGATCGGGCAGCGGAAGCCGTACCAATCGCGTCCGTTTGTGCCGCATCGAGGAGCAAATCAGCATCGCCGGCGCCGGGAAACGTGACGGCCACCTCGCCGAGATTGTCGAGGACCTCCAGCCGCGCATTGAGACCGAGCGGGATGCCGTTTTCATACGTGAGCCGGAGCGTGCCGCCCTTCACCGTGACGTCCTTGTTCGGGTCCGTCAGGTCCGAGAGGTCCGTCAGGTCGGCATCGACGTCCTTCTGAAAGGAGAAATCGCCGTCAATCGCAAGCGGAATGCTCGCGCCGATGGAGGCACTCAGCTCGAAGGGTTTGCTCAGCGTCACCTGCCCACCATTTGGCTGTACGATGGCCTTTCCCACATAGCGAATGTCCTGTGGTAATGAGCTAACGAACTCATCAACTGTGGAATTTGAGGCATTAAGCACGATTGTCCGTGTAATCGTCTGCCCCGGATCCGGTGTGCCTTGCAAAATGAAGTGGATCATCTGTCCCGCGTCGGCCGGTGCGCCACCGACGAGAAAACTGGAAACCAGCGAATCCGAAGGAGCTACTGCATATTCGTCGCGACCGGTCAGAAAGACCTGTTGGCCATCAGCCTTGGTGCCCGCAAGTACTGCATACAGGTCCATGTCCGCTGAAATATTCGTGCGGACGTTAAAGGAAAACTCGCTGCCCGAGAAAGTCAGACCATCGATATTCTGGTCGCTCAAATCCTTTAGATCGTCAAGACTTGTCACATTGGCCTCAGCGTCGTTGAAGATATCCAGACGCCCATCGCCATCGGAATCCTGGGTTACTGCCACTGAGGTGGGGTCCAAGATTGCTGAGACAGACTTGATTTGTGCATTGTTTACCCGGATTGAGGCGCTAATCCGGTCGAAAGCGCTTATGCTTCGTGTACTTGTTGCCGATTCACTGCGCGCCAAAATATGATACGTGAGTTGGTTACCGCGCGGGTAGACGCGCACGTCCGACAGGTCCACAGTAACATTGCGAGGTCCGCTGCTACGCTCGATTTTGCTAAAATTGTGGGCCGACGGATTGTCAGCCGTGCCGGCAAATCGGATCACTAATGTGTCTGCCGGTGAATACGGAGCAAGACGGAAGCCCGGTAGGCTTACGTCTACCTGATCGAGCGCAAGGTCCAACCCATTTATCAGGTCTGTTATTTCTAAGGAGCCGGACTCGAGTTCCACGTAATCAGCACTCGTATTGAAATGCACATCATTCACATCTAGGTTCAGGATTCCGGTCTTACTGAAGGTTTGTGCACTCGGCTCAAAAAGTAACTTTTTTATAGCCACGTTGCCGTCTAAAGAGATTGCAACACCCTGATCTGCCCTCAAGGTGACGGGCCCAGATGATCCTGTGCTTGACGCACGGGCGGTGACGGATACTCTTGGCGAGATGCCGACTTCACCGAGATTGATTGAGATTTCAAGAGAACTGGAGGCTGGGACAATTTGCCCGGAAAGAGAGAAAATCGTGGAACCAACCGGGAAATTTTCGACAGGATCTAGAATCTGTACGTCGACCTGGTCCATCGTGATGGGGATGGGCAGCGAGTTGTCGATGTTGATCGTGGCTTGTCCCGAAGACGCGATCATTCCGCTGAAGGTCACTTCATTATTGGCGAGTATGGCCTCCGGGCTCGATGCATCGATATTGCTTTGAGGTGGCATACTGCTGACCTCGGTTTCATTGTAGCGTAGCGGATCAAGGGTCGTTTTAATGCGAACGATACCGGGATTACTCAAGATCGGGAATACACCGCTTGCCGTACCCACATCGAGTCGATAGGTCAGGTCATCTTTTGTAACCCGCTTCCCGGCAAGGCTAATGCGTGCCGAAGCGCGCGTGCCGGGGGCAACGAATCCAAAACTATCAGTTCCGACTGCAACTCCGTTTTGGAGCAATGTAATGCTAGGGGCTTGCGCCACATTTGAGGCAGCCGTAAGGGTCTCGGTAGTCAGGTCATTTATCAAATCCACCGTAAAGGCATTAAACGCCTGCGTTTCATTGGTGAAACGGACGGCCTCCACGTTGGGATCGTTCACGGAAACGAGATTCACCTTGGGAGGCACAATAAAATTCGGAATGGTCAAGTCCGTTGTGCCACCACTTGGGTTCGGAATGACCGGGAGTTCACTGAATAACAACGGTGGAATTCCCGGGTCATTCGGATCGAGCGTAAATACGTCGATCTTTTTTGCAATAGAAGATGAAAAAGTCTGGTCGGCGAGGCCGCCTATGGAAACCGAGACATCAATCGGGTTTACGTTGACGCTGGGAATGATATCATCTAGATTGCCAATATTGAAATCACTGAGATTCTGAACGATAAATATTGTGCGGTCGGAATTGTCGACTGAAAAGAGTTTGTTAAATGCGGATCCCGTTGTATCGATGAGCGCTTCTTTACCCGAAATCCCCGGCCCCATGAATTCGTACGATTTGTCGAAAATAATAGGTGCACGACCGGTCGTAGAAAAAGAAAAATCAGGGCTGCTTGAAGGTAGATCGCAGGCACTTACCAATACAAAGAGGCAAAGAATAGATAGCGGGGATTTACGTCTGGTGAAGATTCCCGACATGGAATGCACCTTACTTGGTATGGACGATAATTGGTCACATTGCTGCCACACAAGAAGGCAGCCTTCTTCTGCACTGATCCACAACGGTACGGTGCCTTATGCCTGATTCCCGGGGGCGAACAATATGGCAGGCATTGAAAATGTGCCTGGGATCGAGGGCGGTATCGGCGTTAGGTCAAAAATCCTTAAGAGATTAGCCGCAATGTTAATTGGTCAGCCGGCACAAAATCTGGCCTTTTGAATTACGAATGGAATGGCGGCCTAATGCGCCAAAAAAATGGACGTCAGTCGACCAAAATAGATGTTTTCGAATCGTCTTAACGCTGACAGGAATCGGCCGAACTGTCTCTGTTCGAGATGCAATAGAAACCGATAAGCGAAGAACGATTACGTTAGAAAGACACAGTTCTGATTGTTGTATCTTCGAAAATGAGAGCCCTTAGGACTTTTTGAATGAATCTTTATGACCGTGTCAACAATAATGACCCGAGATGTAGTGCGGGTCAATTTGGATTCGACATTACGCGAGATGAGAAAATTGTTCTCGGATACCGGGATTCATCATTTGTTGGTGGTTGATGACGCAAAACTGCTTGGTGTGATATCTGACCGAGATATTTTAGCCGCACTGAGTCCATTTGTGGATTCTATCTCCGAACGCGATCGCGATCGCCATACACTGAAAAAGCGGGCCCATCAAATCATGAGTCGCAATCCCATTTCTGTTAGCCCGCAAACCCTGGTAGAGGAAGCAACAAATCTGTTGTTGGGAAAAGGTATTTCGTGCCTCCCGGTGGTTTCTTCTCAAGGGGACCTTGAAGGCATTGTCACTTGGCGTGACTTGCTCCGTTGGTTTACAGACGGTGATCAGTGAGCCTCGTTCAGTCAAGACTGTATCGAGAAACAGACATCTTTGAAGTCGAAATGAGTACCGGACGGTGCATTGCGTTCATTATCGCCTCTAGACACGGCTCTATGTCATGCGGTTCATTTTTTGCGTACTGGACGCAGTGGAGGCCAATTGGATTATTCTTGACCCGGAAAATGAGATCTTTGCAACCCTAAGCATTCAAAATTGGCCATGGCATTGAGGGGCATGAATACCAGGTTGATGTTGATTCTTGGCGTCGTATTAACCTTGTCCGGCAGATCGGCGATGGGGCAGCCAACCCCTAAAGATGTCATGTTGCAAATTCAAGATGCAGTGGCCCACGGGGATGTCGATCAATTGCTCGACCGCGCAAACAAAGGTCTGGAGATCGACATGCTATCGCGTCGCCGAACGTATAGCCCTGGGCAGGCACGCTATGTTCTCCGGCGATTTTTTAAGAAGCATCCGCCCCGTCGGTTTATTCTCATAGATTATTATGAATCGCACAAAGGGTGGTTTGCAGAAGGCAAGTACTGGTACGGGAAGAGCAAACGGCCCCTTCAAATTTATTTGCAACTTCGATGGAGGAATGGCCATTGGGATTTACGCGAGATCATCATAGAGAACAATATGAGACACTGAGGTATATTATTGTCGTTAAATTCGGATGTGAATTGTATACGTATTGTTGATGTAACTATCGTCGCGGGCGATTTTGGGATAATGCCCGGGTGCATTTGGGGAGGGGTCAGCCTGTTCACCTTTGATCGTATTTCTTGATTGCTCATGGCTTACGATTTTCTCCACATTGTATATCATGAAGCAGTGAAGCATTGGTACGCCCGTTGGATTGCAGTGCTGATCCTAATCATGTCGATAACGTGGGTTGGGCAACAACTCTGGGTCTCCCACGTGGCCGAAACGGTAGCATCACGGCGCGTTGAGATGGCGACAAGAGCGCTCGATCGAATCAGCGAAAATTATGCGGCCGTGCAGTCTGACATGTTGGTACAGGCCAGAACGATATCTGAGCGGCGCGACGTAATCAGTTCGCTACGGCGGTACACACGACAAAGAGATTCAGAAGCGCGGGAACCGTTGGTCAGGCTTTTCGCCAGGGAGCATCTATCCGGAAGATCGGGGCTGGAACTGTGGGACCTGACCCCGCAATTGATAAGCTGGAGCGGACTCAGCATGCCGCTTGATGAAGGACCTGGTCAGCCTAAATTCCTTGAGTCGCCGCAAAGTGCCTTGGCTAGAGACGAGGACAAACGAATAGCGCTCGTACTTTGGTATCCGGTACGAGATGGGGCACGGGTGCTGGGTACAGTAAGGGTAACTCATCTCATATATGCCCACATGCCCGTCCGGAACAAGTATCTAAAAGATATAGATTTGTCCGATGACTGGTCCGGTATGGTAGGGCTTCCCGTGCAGATCGACTATGCTTCTCCATCAAATGAAGAAAGTGAATCCCCCGGGCTCACCCGCATTTTGCGAGGAATAAATGGAGTGCCACAATTATGGATTACCGTATCGCTGCCAACAACTGAGGCCTTAATCCAAGGGGCCCACTCAAATTTCGAAAATCTAATCACAGCCATGTTGTCGCTGTTATTGATGATTTTTGTTTTGGGGCTCTGGCGATGGTATTGCCGGTGTAGAGCAGAACTGTCGGCGTCCGCGACTTCGCCTATATCCGGAAAGGTCATGTTGAGTTTTGGCCTGTGGGCAAGTTCATGGTGGGGCCTACGCTTTCTCTTTATTGCCGTCAATGTGCCTGGCAGGTGGCAGGGGGGCCGGGCACCGTTTGCTGCGGCTTTTGATCCCGTCCACCTGGCCTCGACTGTCGGGGGCGGTCTCATGCAATCTACAGGCGACTTATTCGTGTCCGCCTTGTTTGCGTTAATCTTCGCCGGTGGATTTCTACACTTGAGTATGCAATTTCCATCCTCCGGGGTGGCTCGGATGCGTCTGCGAGACCGGCTGCATCATCATAGAGAAGGGCGCAATTCGTTGGCGCGGCTTTTTATTATGAGCACGGCCGCCGTATCGCTCCAATGTGGGCTTGTCATGCTCTTGGCCCTTGTGACAAGGCACACCATCTTCGACAGCACATTAGACTTCTTCTCCCGAACTGGACTACTCCCCAAGCCACTAGTATTGGTCGTTTTCTGTGCGCTGATGCTCACTACGCTTTCAGTGGCACTCTTAAGCATTGGGCTTACCCGCATGACCCTCGGACTGATGAGATGGACCGGACCGGTGGCCGGGAGCCTCCGGTGGTGGATCGTTCTTGTCCTTGCATCGGTGGGCATGGTTGTTTCCATTCTCTATTTGTCAACAGATATCGGTTTGCGGATACCTCTTCCCGGGCTGTTGGGTTTTCTTTTCCTCGGCGTTGGTGGAGCTGCATATGGCATGTTACGGGGGATGCACGGGATCCAAATGTTGACGCTACGGAGTGTCTTGGTGATGGTCTTCCTGTTGGCCCTCTTGCTCTATCCACTGGTATTCAAAGGGCTTGAAACACAGCGGCGCGAAGGGATGCTCAGTGCCGCTGAGTCATTTGAAGATGAGGAGAGTCCGCGGATGTTTTTTGCCTTGGGCAAAGTGCTGGAAAAACGGGACAATCCCAGGTTGCGCGCGCTTATTCAGACGCACTCGTCTAAGGGTGCTCTCGATTCACTTTGTTTGACTCTCTTGCGCGGCTCATTGCTTGTCTCTCGTGGTGAGTATGATGTAAGTCTGACCGTGCTGGACTCATCGGGGCATCCCCTCGGACGCCATGACGACGCAGCTCCGGCGTTGAGCAGAGCATCGCTCGATAAACTGGACTCGATTGACTTTAGCCTGATGCATGATATGTACGTCGATGGCGGAGCGAAAAACAGCCTTGTTCAACCCATCACCGGGCGTCTTCGAAGTGACAGACAACAATACGCCGGCATCGCACCTATTCGCGATCTGGTGGCGGGGAGACGCATTGCCTGGCTCATGGTCCGTGCCGACCCCCGACTTCCATATACGGAGGGCAACAGGCCCTTCCCGAGTGTCCTTCTTCCTTCAGGCGACCAGGGAAATAGGCATTCTGAATTCTCAACGGCAGCTTTCCGAAACGGCGTCTTGGTACGAAGCGAAGGACGCAATTTTGGGCGATACCGTCTTCCTGAAGATGTTTCCAAGGATCTTCTCACAAGCCATGATATTTGGCGCACAGAAACCGTAAAGGAGGAACGATACCTCACCTATTTTCATCGATCGAAAGATGTCTCAGAGCAGGCATCCCGCGGCGTTGGCCCTGTTGTGGACACCCGAACGGTAGCCGTCCGGACAATTACGATTAATACATTCGACCATCTTTATTATTTGTTGCGGCTCACCGTTGCAGGGCTCGTTGTCGGGCTACCCATTTATTTGCTCGGCCTTTATTTCCGACGACGACGAAAGTCACTGGACGCTCCCCGAGAACATTTTCGCGATAAAGTGCTCAATGCCTTTTTTGCGGTCGGATTAATTACGGCTGCGGCCATGGGGCTGGCCGGCCTTCAGGTGGTATCCGGGGAAAACGAGCGGGCCATACAAAGTTGGCTTCAACAACATCTTGAACGGGTTGAGGAGACACTGGCCCGGGAGGCGCGCGGAGAGGAATTGCCTTATCGTGTTCTCTCCAGGATTCGCACCGATTCGCTGGCTCTTCAGGTAGGACTCGATTTGAACATATATCGAGATGGTTATCTGGTAGACTCGAGCCGCCCGCAACTCATTTATGACCGCCTCATTCAGGACCGGCTCCCCGCGGAAGTATATTTGGCGCTCTATTATGACGGATTCCGTTTCACATTTGCCCGGCAGGAAGTGGGGAATTTTGTCTACACGGCAGGGTATCGCGCATTATCAGACGAGCGCGGTGTGCCGCGGGTCGTAATATCGGTTCCAACGCTACCCGAACAAGAGCGTATCGAAGAGGAGAAAGCCCGTACAGTTGCCTATCTCTTCGGCGCCTTGCTTCTGCTTGTCTTCGTCGTCGTGCTGACGGCTGGTTTGCTTGCCAATGCGCTGGCCCGGCCCATCGCACGGTTGCGGGAGGGATTAGAAGCCGTTGCGCAGGGTCGGTTCGAAAAGATTCGCCCGATTGGTACCCGCGACGAAATCGGTGAACTCGTCGAGACTTTCAATGAGATGCAGGGTCAGCTTGCCGAGAGCCGTCGAAAAGTAGCCCGGCAGGAACGACAACTTGCCTGGCGTGAAATGGCCCGGCAAGTCGCCCATGAGATTAAGAACCCCCTGACTCCGATGCGGCTAAAGGTGCAACACCTGCAAGTTGCGTTCGAGGCCCTATCGAAGGAAAATCATTCGGGACAAGCGTGGCAACGCTTTCGATCAAGATTCCTTGAAACTACGCCCACGCTCCTCGAACAGATCGACGCCCTCGTTCGCATCGCACGCGAATTTTCAACATTTGCGCGCATGCCTAAAATTTCGCTCGAACCGATGGATCTTAACGCAGTCATTCTTGAGGCTGTGACGCTGATGCAGGATGAGGTAGACTGTAAAATAGAATGTGAGTTGTCGTCTTCACCACTTGTCTTGATGGCCGACCGTCAAGAGCTCCGGCGCATATTTATCAATCTCATCAAGAACGCATTCCAGGCCATCCCGCAGAAAGGTGTTTGTCGTCTGGAAATAACCTCTGAGCAGCAATTGGGCGACGCGGGTGCGGAGGCTTTTGCCACGATCACGGATACCGGTGCCGGAATTCCGCCCGAACTAAGGGATAAAATCTTCGAACCCAACTTTTCTACAAAGACGAGCGGTACTGGGCTCGGCCTTGCCATCGTGCGGCAAGGCGTTGACGCACTAAATGGCAAGATAGGATTTGATACGGAGGTTGGCGTCGGTACTACTTTTTGGCTTCGGCTTCCGTTGGTTGAGTGAGGCAAACTGGAAGTGGTGCGTGCAAATCGAACAGCTGTCGGCAAGGATTTCCACCGCGCGCCGCCGTGTAAATCATGTGGGCTAACCAGATAAAAATCAATTCTGGATTAAAGGTAAACAACAATTCGTCGAAACGGGGTAATAATAGGCACCGCTCGCACCGTCTATGAATAGATGGCACGGACATTGGTGGTTCATTGGCCGGAGCCTACGTCTTGAAGTTCCTAAGAGGATAAACCCCATTCGAAGTTGATGATTGAATATCCAACCAGAGTGAGAAGCCATGACTGCTTATGAACATATGGAAAAGCACTTGAACCGAATTTCCACATCCTGCATTGGCTGGAAAAAAAGTGTCTTTACGCAGTTCGCGAGCCTATCACCCGTCGACTTACTCGATGCGGCAGTCGATATAGCATGGGAACGCCTTATGCCCATCAACGGCCTCGAACGTCCCGCACTCGTTGTGAGCGAACGCGACGACCTAATCCTATTTAATGTCAATATGGATCCTCTGATTGCCGGACTCCAACAGGCAGCCTAACTCCGCCCACGTCTAAGAATTTTTGTTCGAACAGGATTCACTACCTACTGAAATTCCGATAACAAAAATAGTGCAGAACAAAGCGCATCTTCATCGCTTTCTGGGGGCCGAAGCCGGGTAGTTTTCGGATTCGTTTCTCAATCGTACCGAAATCTGCGCCATCGTTCCATAGCTGTCCCGCATCTCCATCGAAATCAGTCGAAAGAATTTCTGCGATATGATGGGTCATATCGGCCATCTTGTTTGTAAAACGATGGATGGCGGGCTTTTCGGCAAATACCTCTCGCAATCGCTCGGGATCCATAGCGGCTATGCGCTTCATGTCGAGGTGGCCGAGGCGTTCATGAAGTCGATGGGGTGCCATGAAGGCGTATTCGGCCCGCATCCGCTGATCATAGAGTAGCCCGAGAAGTGCCGCATTCGGGTCGGAACGGATATAGGCGTCCTCCTCCGTATGGCCTGTTAGCGTACCTTCTTCCTTAAAGCGATCCATCATACGGGCGAGGCCGCCCTCCAGTGTGCCATAGTCGATGGCGATGATTTCTGTGGTCATGGTCTGATTGGCTGCGTTTGCATTCGGTCCGAAGTTACGTCATTGCGGGGACCGATGGACACCCATTCGGTACGTTGACTGACATTTCTCTCGTTGGTTGAATCGCACAGCACGCCTGGTTCGTCTATATTGCGGATCTTCGTATAGGACCTCGGCAATGAACCATGACAAAAGCACCTATCGCGTATTCCCATCTGGACAGCCCCATTGGAACGCTCCTGTTGGCCCGCTCCGACCTCGGACTGCACGAGATTCGCTTTCCCCACGGGGACCGACCGGCCGATCCCGATGTGACATGGACCCGTGTGGATCGACCGACCGGTGACGCTGCCGAACAACTCGAAGCCTATTTTCGAGGGGATCTACATCGCTTCAGTCTTGCGCTCGCCCCACGTGGTACGCCCTTTCAGAAGGCCGTGTGGGCCTTGTTGACCGAGATCCCGTATGGTCGGACCGTGACTTACGGCGATCTGGCCAAACGTCTCGGCAATCCGAAAGCCGTCCGCGCCGTCGGAGCCGCCAACGGACGAAACCCGCTCCCTATCGTCGTCCCGTGCCATCGCGTCATCGGGCACGACGGGACGCTCACCGGATATGCGGGAGGCTTGTCGGTCAAGGCGGCGTTGCTCCGGCTCGAAGGCGCCGCCTTCACGGCCCCACGTACCCTCGAACAGGCTTCGGTGCCCACGCTTTTCGATGTCCACTAATCACGGCACTTCCTTCCCCAATAGTATGCACGACCTGATGCGCCGACGCACGGCTTTTGTGTGCCTCACGTTTTTTGTTGCCCTCACCGCGGCTGCCCAACCCGCACCCCGCGACTTCTTCGGCTTCGAGCCCGGAGCGGATCGGATGCTTGCCGACTACGGGCAGGTCACACAATATCTAACGGCCCTCGATGCGGCGAGTGATCGGGTGAAGATGGTCGAGATCGGCCGGTCGGTGCTCGGGAAACCGTTGTTCGTGCTCTTCATTTCGAGCGAGGAGAATCTGCGCCATCTCGAAAAGTGGCGCTCGATGAGCGAGGCATTGGCCCGCGCCCGAATCGACGAGGCGACTGCGCACCGCTACGCACATGACGGGAAAGCGGTGGTGTGGATCGACGGCGGACTGCATGCTTCCGAGCTGGCGCACGGACAGATGACGCCGCTCCTCGCGTACCGCGTCGCCACCGAAGAATCGGACGAGATGCAAGCCATCCGCGACCGAGTCATCCTCCTCCTCATGCCGAACATGAACCCCGACGGGCTCGACATCATGGCGAGCTGGTATCGGCGAAACGTGGGCACGCCCTTCGAGACGACCGGGCCGCCGTGGCTTTACCATCATTACGTGGGGCACGACAACAACCGCGACTGGTTCATGAACAACATGCCGGAGACGAAGGCCGTCAACCGGGTACTGTACCGAGAGTGGTACCCACAGATCGTCTATAACCACCATCAGTCTTCACCGGCGTGGGCCCGCATCTTCCTTCCGCCTTTCGCCGACCCCGTCAATCCGAATATCCACCCGGGCGTCACCACCGGCGTCAATCTCGTCGGCACGGCTATGGCCAACCGGTTCGCCATGCGGGACATGCCGGGCGTGATCTCTCGCGTGACATTCAGCATGTGGTGGGATGGCGGCATGCGCACGGTGCCGTATTTCCACAACATGATCGGCATTCTCACCGAAACGGCCCACGCGACTCCCACGCCGCGCTTTTACGATCCAGACTCCCTGCCGAAAACCATCGCCGGCGGTATCCGCACCGACGGCTCCGACGTCTTTTATCCGGATCCGTGGAAAGGGGGGGAATCGCATTTCCGCGACCCGGTGAAGTATATGATGACGGCCTCGATGGCCGTGCTTCGCATCGCTTCGGATCGAAAGGAAGAATGGCTTTACAACATCTATACGATGGGCCGAGACGCCATTAAAAAAGCAGAGAAAGATTCCGTGTCGGCCTACGTAATCCCGGCGGATCAGTGGGATGGGGGCGAAGCCGTTAATCTCGTGAACGTGCTGTTCGAAGGTGGCATCGAGGTCGGCCGGGCCATTTCGGCCTTTGAGGCGGGAGGACAGTCGTATCCGGCGGGCTCGTTTGTGATCGATGGGGCACAGGCCTTCGCGCCGTTCGTGCGAGACCTCCTCGACCCGCAGCACTATCCCACAAGATACCGCACGCCCGGCGGTCCGCCCATCACGCCGTATGACCTCGCTGGATGGACGCTCCCGATGCAGATGGGAGTTCGGGTGGATCGGGTCAACGGGCCTTTCGACGTGGAGACCGTTCCTGTGGCGGCACCGGTGCACGTGTCTCCGGGGGCCGTCTCCGGCGAAGCCTCGGCGGGATACATTCTTTCGCCGCGTGCCAATGCGGTCGTACGCGGTGTGAACCGGTTGCTCACCGAGGGGGAAAAGGTATTTCGTACGGAGGCGCCGACGACCCTCAACGGCATCGACTATCCGGCCGGGGCGGTGTACGTGCGGCATGGGCGACACACTACGGAACGGGTCCGCGCTTTGGCGAATTCGCTCGGGCTCGACGCCATGGCGCTATCGAGAAAGCCCGACGTGGGGATGCACAAGATGCACACGCCGCGTATCGGGCTGTACAAATCGTGGGTGGCGCCGATCGATGAGGGATGGACGCGGTGGCTACTCGAGCGATATGAGTTCGTCGTCGACACCCTTCACGATGCCGACATCCGCACGCGTGACCTTTCTCGGTATGATGCCGTCGTATTGCCGCATCAGTCGGCGCGGGCAATCCTGAACGGTCATACACCGGGGACGATGCCGGCGGAATACGTCGGCGGACTCGGCGTGGAGGGGGCGGCGGCGCTCAAGCGATACGTCGAGGACGGCGGTGTCCTCGTGGCCCTCGACGGCGCGACGGATTTCGCCATTGCGCAATTCGGCCTCCCCGTTCGGAACGTGACTGCGGGCGTTTCGTCGACGAAGTTTTTCATCCCCGGATCGCTCGTGCGTCTGGTTTCGGACACGCATCATCCGCTGGCGTTCGGGATGCAGGACACGACGGCGGCATCGTTTCAGCGCAGCCGGGCCTTCCGTATCGTGCGCCGCTCCGTGAAGGGGGAGGGCGGCAAGGCCACGCTTGCCGAGGGACCGGAGCCGCCGGTGGAGGTGGTGGCCTGGTATGCGAACGAGGATGTGCTTATGAGCGGTTGGGCACAGGGTGCAGAGAACACCATCGGCGGCAAGGGCGCGATGCTCCGCGTGCGAATGGGTAACGGTTCCGTGGTCCTTTTCGGCTTCCGCCCCCAGTTTCGCGGACAGCCGCGCGGAACGTATAAGCTGTTCTTTAACGCCCTTCAGCAAGCCGCCCTCGAGACGCCGCTGCCTGTGATAAAGCCGGTGGCCACGGACGGATGAGGGAGGAGGCTGGGGGCTGGAGGCAGGTGGCTGGAGGCCGGGGGCCAAAGGATAATAGCGGAAACCCAACCAATTTGTCATCCTGAACTCGATTCAGGATCTCCTAAAAGCAGCTGCATGTCGCCGAGCACAACCGCGTTTATGGCGTCATGGTATGTTGATCGGGGGGTTGTCCGGTTCGATCGAAAAGGGTAGCGTACTGGGAAAGCGACCGGGAAGGAGGATGAAGATCGCGTTGTCATTTGGTCTTACAGACCGTTCGGGATGAA